>Ga0209188_1003294_pt1 | contig 11286 bp, 14 predicted proteins | sample C_130625_EF_Meta_FD_187307 | JGI IMG/M metagenome (GOLD analysis project Ga0209188, IMG submission 187307) | Freshwater microbial communities from Lake Croche, Canada to study carbon cycling - C_130625_EF_MetaG (SPAdes) (version 2) | ecosystem: Environmental > Aquatic > Freshwater > Lake...
CATCAGTGTCAATGTTCTACGCCTTGCAGATGCGATTGAAAATGAAGGCGTGGTACAGCAAACTAACACAATTGTTGTGCGTTATGTTGGCAGTTCAAATACCGTAAAAAACAGAGTGCCTCTTGTTTACGAACGCAATATGTCATTTGAGTGCAATTTTTCAACACAAAACTATCTAACATCGTCTGGGCATGATTTTGCCACTCAGTTGTTGGCTGGTGCCTTCATGACACTGAACGGTAGCGTGCCGTCAGGTGCAGGTGTTCAAGTTCTTGAACCATTCACTTGCCCTAGTGAAAACTTCACTGGGATGACGCCCGAGTCCCAATATACATATAGCCAAACTTATAACGTTCTTGTTGAAGAAGCCCTTCCTGTGGTTGCACTTGACCCTTGCGTGGCAAGAGGGTCATGCCGTCAACTCTTCCCCGGACTAGGGGTTGAAACCAAATTACCATTAGGCGGTGTATTGGATAATGCCTCCGGGGAAATTTATGTTCCAGCCTATACTTGCACTCCCCAATACGAAGATGAGGCTTGTTGCAACCCTAGTGATCCCACAGCCCCTTCTTTAGAAGATTACAATGCTTGCTATGGTATTCGTTGGTCAAATGAACTTACACAATCCGGAGATTGGGTTTTTATCTGTGATCCCAATTGCGTTTTCATCGAAGATCCACTGAATCAGCCCATCTATCTTCTTACCACTAATAGTTATACAGAAGACGGAAGATTGGTGGTTACTGTGTTTGATAAAGAGACCAATGAGCCATTGAGGGAAGTTTTCTATTGCGCCACGGGCAAAAAACTTGCTAGATATGCTATTGAACTTTGGAATAATGCTATTGAAGCTACAGGCGGAATTTCTTCTCGTGCGGTTAAGGATACACAATGGTTCTCGGGTATGAACGTTGGGGAGTTTGCCGTCGTTCTTGGCGGATACCAATTCCTCTTCACAGATCCAATGGATCCTAATGGAAAACAATTATCTATCGATGGGGGAACGATGATTGGGGTAATTCCCGAAACATTTATTCAAACCCCCAAAGGTCGTTTCTTCCTTGTTAAGCAATCCCCCCGCGGACAAGGATGGCTATTGGAAGGCACATTTGAATTGGCTGCCCTTAATTCCCTTTGGAGACTAGGCTGCCTCCCCTGCACTGGTAACTCTGGACCCATTGCCCCTTGCTGATGACTGACTCTCAATCCCTTTGGTCTGCCTATCACGAGGCAACTCGTGTGGGAAATATGCAATTGGCCCAAAGAATTTTGGCCCAACTCCAACGATTTAGCGGTAATCCCCCTCCCCAACCCGGTGGCTGCTCAAGATGCCGTCGTCAACTACGATAGAAAAACCATGGCAAAATCACGTGATGATATACTACGCGATAAAGAGTTTCTCGCCGCGGAATCTTTAAAAGTCGCAAATGAAGCGTTAGGCTATCTGCAAGTCCAACTCCCAGAATGCAGCACACGGGATCTGGTTTCAATTTTTAATGCGGCTGTAAAAACCCATAGGGATATAGTTTCCGACATTGTTACACTAACTCAAACTGAAGAAAAGAATGAAGCTGAATTAGCAAAAGAATATGACGGGAAAGTAGGTGAGCTATTGAAAAAACTAGGAAGCGGATAATCCTAAACCATGAATGAATGTCCCACTATTACTCATGCTAGTCAGTTAGAAGAAAGATCATCTTGGCGTAAATACCAAAGAGGTATTAGGGAACTTGAATTGCTTGAGGCCCCCAAGTCAGTTGTACTTAACTATAAGTATCAAGCGGCAAGAACTTGTTTCTTAGCATTTTGTGATCTTATGAAAATGGGTGATTTGCAAGTGTCAGCATTTCACGAGGTTATTGGTTCTGCATTTGAGGATCTAGCCACCCGAAAATACAGACGTCTTATTGTTTCCTGTCCCCCCCGGTCAGGGAAATCCATGATGGCAACTATGTTCTTATCTTGGCTTCTAGGTAGAGACCAAAGAACGCAGCATATCATTGCCTCATATGGGGCATCTCTCTCTGGAAAATTCCATAGGGAGGCTGTTGTTATGCTAAAAAGCCCTATATTTAAACGGATTTTTCCTGAGTGGAAGGGATTTTTTCCGGACTCGAAATATGATATGGTTGGTGGGGGTTATATTTTGGCTACATCCATCGGAGGCGTTCTAACTGGATATACATCAGGAACTACTGATATGGACTCCCCAGGAGTAGGGGCTGCTATAATAGATGACCCTTTGAAATCTTCGGACTCTAAAGCAGCTTTGGATAACTTGGATTCTTGGTGGGGTGAGCAGATGAGTACCCGTAGGACAAATCATTATTGCCAGATGGTCATAGCCACAAGATTCCATGAGAAAGACTTACACGGGATTCTTATGGAGGGAGACGGTTTATACCACCCAGAAGAAAACCCATTCGGCTGGCGTTGGATTAACATCCCGGGACTTTGTGAAGACCCTTCTTCAGACGTCCTTGGGAGAGATCTAAATGAGTCTCATTGGCCAAATAATCCGGCATTCTCAGTGCCTATGCTAGAATCCCAGAAAAAGATAATGGGATCATTTAAATTTTCGGCTCTCTATCAGGGAGTTCCAATTGCTGCAGAAGGGCAAATTGTTAGGAATGGGTGGATTCAAACAATTGATGAGAAGGAATGCCCTGAGTTTAGCGTGACATGGATTGCTGTTGACTGCGCATTTTCCGAAAGAGACATGGCAGACGAGACAGCGATTTGTGTGGCATCCATCTCTAAACAGGATCCCACAAAGATATACATTCGGGAAATCATCAAAGATCGAATGGGGTTCCCTGACATGATTGAAGCAGTAAAACAGGCGTACAAGTTTTACAATGCCAAGGTTTTATGCATTGAAAAAGCAGCATCGGGTCAGTCTCTCATTCAGGTATTGCGCAAAGAAGCAAAGATACCAATTGAAGAAATGCGTCCATTGAAGTCTAAGACAACTCGACTTCAAGCGGTGTGCCCATTGATGGAGTCAATGCGAGTGTTCCTTGTAGAGGGCTATTGGACAAATGAGTTTGTGAAAGAGTTAACTTCCTTTCCATTTTGTCGCCATGACGATTCTACAGATTCCTTTACTTGGGCGCTCACTTATTATCTCATGAAAATGGACGTCGTTGATCGTGGGATGCAAGAAGCGATTATTATGAATAAGAGGTTTAAGGGTGAGTTGTTAAGGGAAGGGATTCGTGAATCCAGTGTGTTTCAACAATTAGGTAAGTCGCGTAATAGGTTTTTCGGGGACGATTTACAAATTAACTCCCCTGATTATGATAGTAATGATAACAACTCCCCAGATCCTCGATCACCCTTTGTTAGAGGAAGACGAGGGACTGGTAGAGGAGATTTGCGATACGACTAGGTGAGTAGCGACCACCTTAATAAAAGTTGCTGTTGTCTATAATAGATTGTCATGGCCACTAAAAAGATTGATACAGTTCCTGAGATTATGAACCAGGAACACGGCACCACGGTGCTAATAACAGACAGGGCAGCGGACAAGTTTCTTGCAAAAGCTGCAAAAGAGAACACAAATCAAAAGAAGTTTACCGAGTTCTGCGGTGGCAAGGGTGGATGGTCGGACTATACTGAGCGCTGGCACTAACGGGGTAAAACTAGTCAAACTGAGACAGACCCCAATGACTCAGCATTATTTTCATGGGGGTGATAATGATGACTTAGTTCTCATCAGCAACGAAGAATACGCCGTATCCACTGTTGTCTCACCCCTTAAAATGTTAACAAGCAAAGAAAAGCGCACCAAACGTCGTGCCGAAGCGACTCAGTCGCTCGAGAAATCCTATTCTCGCGGCATGGACGTTCTTCCGTTCATTCCTAAAACCGACCATCAAGAAGACCTTTGGACTTCTTTAAATAAGAACACCGTTACTATTGCCATTGGACCCTCTGGAGTTGGAAAAACTCTTGTGGCCCTTTGGTGGGGTTTAACTGAGATATCCAGAGGGAACATTGACAAAGTTATCTATGTCAGAAGTGACGTAGGTTGCGCTCACCAAAGAGGCAGAGGCGCCCTTCCGGGAACCATGGAAGAAAAGATGGCGCCGCTAGTTGGTCCAGTCTTTGACAATTTATCTATCATGACAAGGTCTCAGGGGGCTTCTGAGTACTTGGTCTCAAAGAAAATTGTTGACCCAATGATGCTTGAAGATATGCGGGGAAGGTCATTTTCTAACTGCTTAATTATCTTCGACGAAGCTCAAAACTCAATGCCCGAAAATGTCAAAACTGTAATTAGCCGCGTTGGAGAAGACTCTAAAGTGGTTGTTACTGGAGACACACGCCAAATTGATCTGGATGTGTTCTCAAGAAATAGTGGTCTTCTTGACTCCTACCACCGACTTTCCAACATTCGGGGGGTTGGCCGTGTTCAATTCGACCGTGAAGACATAGTTCGTAACGGCATCATTGCTGACATTTTAGAGGCTTACGAGGAATAATGCGCAAAGACACCCGGTTTGCACGACCTGAACAGTCAGAATTGACTGCCAAATTGCCCGCCGGGTGTCTTTCCGACGCCCAAACGTTGGGTATCTGGAATCTTATGATGCGATGTGATGACCCTTCTGATGTTGCACACACGTACCGTTCCTATCGTGATAGCAATCACTGCACAGTTCCTAGAGAAAAGCTGCGAGCAATGCGCGACACGATGATCACTTCTATGCGAGAATCCAATAAAAACGACAAAAACCCGCGAAAAGAAAAACAAGCCGGTGTTCACTATGATAAACATAATGATGGCAATGTAAGAATGAGGAAAGGAGCATGAACGTCTCAGAAGAATTAGCTAAGCATAGAGTAATTTGTGGTCCACTTACAGTAAATGCAAATGGCGTATGCCGCCGTCGCCTTCGCGGGATATACGATAAGATTCTTGGGGATCTTTCTCGGCTAACAACACAAGAATTCTCTCCCCCTAAAGCTCCTAAAGGGCATGAGATTCAAAATGGTAAAGTTGTACCTAAAAATGTAGAACGATCACCAGAAGAAAAAGGCCAAAAAATGCTTGACGAAGGAATCGTTAAGAATGAAATCAAGGCCAAATTAAAAGAGCATGCTAAGAAGTTGGAGCCTAAAGAAAAGGAACCGTCTTCAAAAGAACGACAAAAAGAAATGCTAAACGCAGCAAAAATGAAAGCCGAGGTGAAAGTGAAAGCAAAAGAGCATGAAACTAAACTGATGGGAAATTCAAAGTTGCTTCAGGATATGACGGGTAAAATAACAAAAAGGTAACACAAACCATGACCAACAAAATCGGCGGCGACTTTAATGTAGACGCAGTAGAAGCTTTTAGAGCAGCATATGCCGCACAGCTTCTAACTCCTGAAGATCTGGATCTTGACGAAAGAACCGGGCTTCCAACAGGGGAAATCTCAAACACTTCACCTTGGCTAGCTCATACGGGGCTTTGGAAAGCCAATGACGGCCAATCACGGGATTTTGTTCCCAATCAACCCTTCAATCCCGAAGATCACTATACAATAGATAGCTTTGACGAGGAAGATGAAGAAACCAAAGAAAATGAATTAGATGCTTTAAGTGACGAAGAAATTGACGTCTTAATTGCAGAAATCCTAAGCAGTGATTCAGACGAAGATGAAGATGGCGAAGGGTAAAAATTTCAATATTGGCAAGCTTTTCTGATGTCATACGGAAGCTATCTCGATTTTTCGTCTGTTTCTCTTCCCGGAGTCGGTGGGGGAATTAATGCAAGTAACGCCATTTCGACCAACGATTTGGCAAAGATGAATAAAGAAGGTAAGAAATGGGCGCCCGATATTTCGAGAGGAATGTCGCGTCATAATGAGGCCGTACTAGATATGCATAAGAAAGCCCGCGAAAAGAAAGAGGGCATGGTGAATCGTGAGTATCATGAGCAAACGGACGGTGCTTCGGCAATGAAGGAAATTTTTGCCAGAAAGAAAGCTCGTATGAGTTCCTTTAGGGAAATAAAAAAGAATGAGTATGGATTTTCTGAGGGCGATTCTCAAGATTCAGAAATGCTTTCTATGCCCTTACCTAGCATGGGGATGTCGGAAAAATGCAAATGTGGCGGTACCTGCACGCTATGCCAAGATAAAAAGCGTAAGGATGTTGAATTTCGTGAATGGTCAACTAAAAAGCGCAAACAACTTGAAGACGGAAAAGTAAGTGGAGAATTTGCTGGGCCTGAGATGTCGTTTCCAATTTCTAGCTCCGAAGATGTAGCTGCTGCATGGTCTTCAGTAGGCCGGGCGAAAGGCGACCCCCGCAAAGTAATGCATAATATCATAAAAATTGCAAAGAAATTTGGATGGGAATCCGGGTTGCCGGACTCAGTGAAACAACGACTAGCTGCCGGTGAGTCTGGGTTACCAGGTTAGGATCATGGGTGTAGATGTAGTCATAGGTATTGTAGCGTCGGTATTCACCACAATCACCGGATTTGGGTGGATAGTTGAACGAGGTGGGAAACGCATCGACAAGATTATAAACCACATGGAGAAAGTTGAATCCATTTTAAATGAAATGAGAGCCGACCTTCCTGTAAAATACACTTTGAAAGAAGAATATCTCCGCCTCTATGACAAGGTGGAAAAGATTGAAAATCACATTTACCAATGGGGCAGGAGACCACATGAAGACAATCATTGATGACTACGATTGGGATAGGCTTGCCGGCCTTTACCCAAATGATTTCATAGAAAAAATGAAAAACGATCCCTGTTGGAAGGGATATGCAATGCTTGGGCAAAAGAAGAAAGGCGGCAAAACCGTCCCTAACTGCGTAAAAACATCTAATCATAGAGAGGGCGATATCGCTACGGCAAAAATGACGCCAAACTTTTTGCCTAAGGAGCCAATTCCCGGCAGGGGTGACGTGAAAAATCCCGAAATGGGGGAGCAGAAAGTACGGATGCCCCGTATGGAAACTCTTAAAAAACTGCAAAGTAAAAACGCATTGCCAATGATGGCGGCAGGCAATGATTCAAACTATAATGAATTTGAGTCGGAAGAAAACAATGGGGGAATGATAGTGAATCAGTTAAGAGTAATTCGCGAAAAAACAGATATTTTGCTCGGGATGCTAGACGGTACCGATAATTTGCCGCCTTGGTGCTTTGTTAAAATAACAAATGCAGGCACAGGTTTGGCCAGCGTGGCCGATTATTTACGCTATGGAGCGGAGAGCTAGCCATGTGGGGGTCTTTCTCTGACGATGTGCTTGCCGAGTTTTATGCGGCCTACTCCGAAAAGGCAAATATGCCGTGCAACAAGCCTAAAATGGAACGCCATGGTGACAAAAAAGCCGTGGTAAAAGCGTGTTTTGCAGGAAAAGAAAAGCTTATTCGGTTTGGTGATGCAAACATGACGACAGCAGGGGCACCAAAAGAGGGCGAATCTGATAAGATGAAGGCCCGTCGGGCAAGCTTTAAGGCCCGCCATAGGGCTAACATTGCGCGGGGCCCGCAATCGGGTGCCTATTGGGCCGACAAATTTCTTTGGTAATGCAAACGTTTAAACCCAAAAGGGGGTAAAAACATACAAAGGATTATTGTTATGAGAAAGGATTCTATTAACCCTTCGGCGATAGAAGCTGCTTATTTGATTTTTGCAGAAAAAGGCCACAAAATTATCGATTATAACTATTCCCACCCACCTACGGATGCGGCCAGGGGCACGGTGCAAGAGCCAGAAGCCACAAGCAAATTACGGTCGGCATATCATGAGTTGATGCCAGAAAATGTTACTGATGGCGGCCGCTTTGATTCTATGAAGAATGTTGGCGACCAGCTTAATTTGCGTATTGATTCATTGCAAAACGATATGCGGATGGCCCGCCAACGCGGTAACTTCCAGCAATTGCAAAGCCAAATGAAGGAAATGCAAAAGCTGATTAAAGAAAAAGAAGCTCTTGACGCTAGAATGGCTGTAGATAATTTAGGCCGTAAGCAAATGGTGGATTATAACCGCACATACGACCAAGAAACGAGTTATAGCGAAAAAATTGACGAAGTTAGCGACCGAATTGCCCGATTGGAAGTGGCTCTTTTAGAATTTACTGAAAAGTTTGGAGAATAGGCTGTGGTAAGTGGTCGTGGTACGGGTAAGCCGTGTGGTGCTTCCTTTATCTCACGCAGTAAACATTGCCGTATTGGGCTTCCTACTGAAGTAAATAACGCTTTGAATAAAGCTTCTATGCAAGTAGGAATTCTAGAGTTAGTAAATGCAGCTAAACATGCTGGCGGGCGTGGGGCGCATAAGAAAGCTGTTGAGATTGGGCAGCAAATGCGCCAAGAAATGGGCGGCCAAGGAAACCTAAAGCGTGGAGAGCAAGGCAAAGAATTTAAGCGCCGTTTGAAAGAAGCTGGGTTATTGCCAGATAAAGGAGCCCCCTCCGAAAAAAACAAAAAAACAAAAAATACAGAAGCCGAAATACTTAAGGCTCAACGCGATAAATTAATTTCCTTGGCTGCAAAAGCTGGCAAAAAATAGCCCAAAATAAGGAAAAAGTGGTAAAAGAATTGCGTGATTCTGGCTTTTCTACTGAGGATATTAACAAACTCATGACAACAGAAATCCGCAGAGACAAGAATGGTTACAGCGATGGCCCTTTTGCTAGAATATCAGATGTCCAGGCTTTACGCCTTATAAATACTCTCTATGAAGGAGTTTAACATGAATGATGATGACAAGTATATCCAATTGATGGATCAATACAAAATAAACCGGATGAAAGATGGTAAGAAGGCCGTAAAGTTTTTAGAAGCTGCAATGAAACTTCGTAAAGAAGGAAACGTTAGCCAGGATGCTTTCATTGGCGGCGCATATCTCTAACGGGTAAAAATGAGAATAGCGTCTTTACGCTTTCACTACTTCGCTCTTTAGCAAATGTCCGCGGTAAAACTGATCTTCAAGCGTTCTTCTGTTCTCGCAAAACGCCCCACATCCCAGAATTTGGAACCGGGCGAGTTGGCAATGAATACCAACGCATTAGATCCCGGGCTGTTTTTTGAAGTTGATAACGCTACTGTTGTTAAGGTCGGCCCAACTTCTTACTTAGATTCACCTTATACCGACACCCCATCTAAAGGGGAATTGTGGGTTGATAGCGATACAAAAACCCTTTCTGTTGGCACAGATGCGAATGCCTGGACGAGGGTTTCTACTCCATTTTTAGGCGGAACTGATGGCTTCACCGTATTTGTGGCGCCTGAGTATGAGAATGCGACAGATTCACTTGCGAATGATGGTCAAGCCGTCCCATTTCAAACGCTTAACCGGGCCGTTATTGAAGTTACAAAACAAATTGTTAAAGATACCTTAAATGGGACGGATTACGGTAACAATCGCTATACTATCATGTTGGCGCCTAGCCGGCATTGTGTAGTTAATTCCCCGGGTGTTTCTGCAGCGAATTTTACTGTTAACTTTGATGTTAGCTCCACTGTAACCCAATCAATTTTAGCGCAATTCAATCCCGTTGAGGGAGGATTGGTGCTTCCTCGTGGAGTTTCTATCATTGGATTGGATTTAAAGAAATGTGTGATTCATCCTATTTACGTCCCGACATATACTCATCCCCTATTTCCGGCTAACTACCAGCAACAAACTGTCGCAAACTATGGTTTTGATGGCCCTGTTTATGAAAACCAGCCTCTTTCAAGTATATTGCGTTGGTCCGGAAATACTTACCTATCCAATTTCACTGCTTTAGATAAAGTTTCTGAAAGGGCCGTCACACAAATAATCACACAACCCACAACCAACTATGCTATTTTTAAATGCGTAAGGCCCCATGGTTTAAACTATAATGATTTTGTCCAAATTAGTTATTCTAATACCGCTGACCAAGCCGGCGCAGCCTTTTCTAGTGGGGCATATTATGTAAATCCAATCGATCTATATACATTCCTAATTTCGAATGTAAGCTGGGATTCTATAAGCCCGGTCGCAGTTCCGGTTTCAGCAACTAGTTTTCCCACTGCATTTTTAACCAGCGATGTTAGGAATTCCCCTAAGTTTTTGGTTTCCAATATTTATCCTTACTATGCTCCAAAAGATCTTGTAAGTTTCGAGTATTCGAACTATTCGCATCATAGATTAAGTGTTATCAAGAATGCATCTATTACACAGCTGAACGAATTCTATACAAAGGTGCAACTTGCATTCCCTGTAGAATTTTCGGGGCAGGTGGATCGTGGCTTGGCTTCAGTACCTGAGTATGAAATTGTTGCTCCCGCTAATTTAGATTATCCCCACAATGTTGTTTCTAATAGCACTGATAATTCTTCGCCATACGAAAATATGGTGAATCATCGTACTAGCTATGGAATGGCAAATGGAGATTATAATGGGGATGAGGTTCTTGGGTTTAAATCGGTTATTGTTAATTCCTCTACAGCTGTTATGCTTCAGAAGGACCCAGCTCCCTATGAAATTTACAGCCGTGACGGATTAGTACAAGCTTGGACGACATTAACACAAGCTGCGTTAACACAGTTAAGAGTAGCAGATCCAACTGTAGGTATTACAAACGTCCCAACTGCATATCAGCTCGAATTATTGAATCAACAGCATATCCCTAACATTCGCTATTACTATGAGACGCTAAAGGTAATTGATCCCGTTTCAGGGCTTCCTAAGAGCACGGGGGTGGCTGATCCCGATAAGGATTTCCGACATTTTGGATTTAGGGTTTCTGGGGCAAACTCATATTTGCAAGCGCAATCTACTTACACTATTGGAGCCGCTATTGGAGTTTGGGCTACAAATGGTGGTTTAGCCTCACTGACGAACGCAACAACAAACTTCGGCTCTGTGGCTTTCCAGGCAGAAGGTTTCTCTGGGATTGGAACTTTAGGTGGGGCAAATGAAATCAATCGTGGTTTCACTCATGAAGGGATTACCCGCCCCCTGGGGTTAATTGAGAAGCAGGTTATCTCCGACAACCAGAAAAGACTGCTTTACTTAGGTAGTCGAGTGGCAGGTGTGGGACCCGATCCCAATGATCGCACTGTTCAGTTGGTTTATCTTGAGTCACCATTTGTTCCTGCCTCGATTTTACCTTTCTCCCTGAAACCGAACTCCGCAGTGTTTGTTGCAGACGACATCTGTACGTATCGTGGTTACTTCGTTGCAGACGGGTCTCCCACTGTTATTCCCTCTGCTGTCCCCGCTAGCGATAACATTTACTCTGCGGGGGGAGCCATTCTTCGGATTCGGGCAAGTGACAGCACTATCCCAACTGGAGCA
>Ga0209188_1003297_pt1 | contig 11282 bp, 5 predicted proteins | sample C_130625_EF_Meta_FD_187307 | JGI IMG/M metagenome (GOLD analysis project Ga0209188, IMG submission 187307) | Freshwater microbial communities from Lake Croche, Canada to study carbon cycling - C_130625_EF_MetaG (SPAdes) (version 2) | ecosystem: Environmental > Aquatic > Freshwater > Lake | place...
TGTAAAGCTAGAACCTGGATCTTCGCTAAAAGTAAAAGTAATGGCAGCTGTTTGACCTGCTTTAACAGCAGCAACACTACTCGTGATAGCTACCGTTGGAGGCAAAGTATCGATGGCTTGAACGTTTTGAGTTGCCGCTAAATTCGCATTACCTGCAGCATCAATTGCCTTGGCGGCTGATACATCAACCGTCAGATTACCTTGGAAATTTGCTGATGGAGTAACGACCAATGTATATACAGTTGGACTTACAGCTGTGAATGAACCTTTAGAACCATTTGCAACTGTGATATCACTTGCTACAAAATCAGTCACAGGTTCGCTAAATGTAAAGGTATAAGTAATACTACCTCCAGCAATATTACCGGTACCGCCTTCATCATCGGTGATTACCAGAGTTGGCGCTATAGAATCTAGACGAATAACGCCAGGTCTCGATGAACTATTTCCGTGAGAATCAGCAGCAACAATCTTCACTGTATTGCTACCCTCTGATAAAGCATCTGCTGCAAAAGTATAGGTAAAGTTACCAGTCGTGCCCGATTCAGTGGCAGATCCAATCCTGACATTAGCAACATACACATCTACCGTACTTCCTGATTCAGCTTTGAACTGAATAGTTGAAGCAGCAGTTTTTGTTAATCCATCACCAACTGTACCCGTATCGGATGCGGCACTTAAAGAAAATGGTGTCAGAATCGGCGCAACTGTATCAACAGTGATTGTCCTGGTTGCATTGGAAACACTAATGTTTCCAGCAGCATCTACTGACATGGCGGTAATAACTCCACCAGTGCCAATTGATTTATAGTCTGCATCAGTAATTCGATATAGCCAATTTCCTGACCCATCTACGGCAGCCAGCTTGGTAGAGCCGGCCATAGATAATTTAATAGTTGAGTTAGCTTCAGCAGTACCGCTAACATCAACTCCTAGAGCCTTCTCGGATGCATTGATGACATCATCAGTTGCGATAGCATTAATTATTGGATTGACAGGTGCTACTGTATCAACAGAAAGACTAAAGTCAGCAGAGGTACCAACAATGCCGCCAGCCTTAGTTTGTTGCGCAGTAAGTGTTTTAGCGCCCTGCCCCAGGGTGTCAATATTCGCGCTCGTCAGCGTATAAGACCAAATACCATTCAAGTCTGCCGCGCTTGTTCCTAAGGTGTTAGAACCAGATTTAATAGTTACATCTAGGCCAGGCTCGCCAATCCCTTTTATAACTTTATCGCCACTCACTGAGCTTACTATTGTGTCGCTTCCGCTTCCAATCGACTTGATGATCACTACTGGTGGATTTACAGCAGATAGGTCAAGACTGTTACTGACTAATCCATCATTTCCCGCAATATCCGTATAGGTCGCCGATGAAATAGATACAGTACCAACACCTCCAACAGTAGGAGCCGTGTAATTGACGGTGTACTGAACAGATCCATCAGCCAATACCTTTGCAGTACTTAAGGCTCCTAATTTTGCGCCATTTGGAATGGTTATATCCGCAACCGTGAAGCCACTAACCTCTTCACTAAAGGTAATTGTTAACAATACCGTCTGACCAACTGCAATAGCCTCAGCACTTGATTTAATGCTAACAGTTGGAGCAGTCGTATCTATGACAGTACTAGCAGCAGTAGATGCAACCCCTGAATTACCTGCTTGATCAATAATCTTAGCAGTAAATGAATGTGATCCCTGTGACAGCGCAGAATCAACTGAAATATTAATATATCCACTAGAAATATCCGCAGCGGAGACTGTTGCGGCTCCAACCTGTGAGCCATTCTCGATAAGTATTACCTTATCGTTTGCCACTACAGCCTTACCATCCTTGCTGGTTGTATTTAAACTTATGCGTACTGCTGGAGTCACATCATTAGTTGCAGCCGCGACACTTAGGGCAGTTGGAGCATCAGGCGTAATCGTATCTAAATACTGACTCTGCGTGGCTGTTATAGCAGCCACACTTGCTGCAGACTGAATTGAACTTGTTGCATCAGAAATACTACTTTGCACTGCCGTGCTAACCGATGTTCCACTTAAAGCTTGAGAGATGGTACTTGAGTCTGACAAGCCAACAGTAACCGTATTACCTGCAGTACTAGTTGCAACAGCATTGACAATTGAGGTGGCAATGTTCGAGATTACCGTGCCAGCTAAGCTTGTAGCAGCAGCTGTATTGGCTGATTCACTAACTGCTAACGCCACGATAGTAGCGACCTGAGCTGCCGCTTTTTGAATCGCTGTGTTTGCAGCTGAGCTTGAAGATAGAGGATCATAATTTAATAGGCTGGCACCTCCAAGACTTGAGCTTAAATTTAAAGATATGGCGACCTGGGTTGCAGCATCTGAAGCAGAAATTCCGGACGCTGAAGCCACAGCCTGAACCAGGGTTGTAAGCGGATTGATCGTGGTTGAACCTGCCGGAGCTTTTAACGGTGTGGTGTTAGGAAGGCCCGTATCAATGTTGACACCCCCAACAGCAACTAGTGCATAGCCGTGTGGATTGCTTCCATCAGCCAAAAAGAAATTACCATTCTGATCTGTAATAACACCAGTTAAGATTTGCAAACCACCTGGAGCATCAAGATACATTTGGGCTCCACGGATATAACCATCGGCCACGATACCTTGTGCAATGGAAATATTTGCAACATCATTACCTGATGCATCTTGAAGTGCTGCAGTATCGTTGCCAGCAGTTGGATCGGTGTAGGCAAGAGTTAACGAATAGGCCCCTGCGGGTATAAAACCGGCTGCAAAAGTAAGGGTGACATCATTCCCGCTTGCCGAAATAGCAGTTGGGTGCTGAGTAATACCGCCGATGGTTACTGAAAAAGCGCTAAGGGCAGGAAGGTGAGCAGCATCAATAGCGCTATCGAAAGTCATCACAATAGTGCCAAGTCCACCAGCATTGCTGTGAACAGCCATCGATTGATATGTTGGCGCAGTAGTATCAACCACATTAGAAGATCCACCACCTCCCCCGCCTCCGCTACCACCGCCACCACCGCCACCCGCTGCAGCAGCAGCGCCGACCGCAAGAGCCCCTATGCCTACCCAACCAAGTGTTGATATACCTCCAGCACCTGTAGCCCCCACAGAGGCTGGTGAGATATTTTCTGGACCTGTAATTGGTGGTGACGACTCTGCAGACGTAGCAGCATCTGATTGACTGGTAGGTAGACTCTTAAGAGACTCCAAGAGACTTGGCTGAGCATCACTTGCAACGCCTGCTGAAGCTTGAGCAAGCATGAATGCATCTGATCCAAAGGATATTTGATCGGTGTTTGAGGGAAAAGCACCAGACTCCTCCAACGTTTCCTTGGATGATAATTTTTCGTCAAGGCCTTTTTGCTTTAACTTCTTATGTAATGCCGTAGGCTCATTGAGTGACTCATTTAAGTACAAATTAGGGGTAATGAGACCCTGAGTATCCAAGGGTTGATTGGGCGAGGCAGATACGTCAACTGCATCTAAATTTGTGCGACCTTCGACCGCTACTTTTGAGCCCCCTTTTTTTGCAATTTTTTTTGGGGCTTTCGAAATGGAGGGGCTCACTTTATTTTTCATAATATGGAATATTCAGTTATATTATTTAATTCAATTTTTTAATTCAAATACCATGATATATCTAAATATTATGATTAAATTAGCTCTCTTGGCTTTAAGTCGAACAGTAGATTGACCTTTTTAATAGAGGACGCGATCTAAAATAAAATCCAGCATTGTTAAATAAGAAAATATCCATATAAATCATTAAGTTATGAAATATTTTCGCAAAATTTTTTACGCCTACACATTACTATTTGCAACAATTTGTAATGGCCAGGGCCTATCCTTAGAGAGCCTGCTTGAGCAATCTCTGGCAACTTATCCAACAATCCTGGCAAGACACGCTAATAAAGAGGCCGCTAAAAGCGACCTTCTTGCAGCAAAACTACAGTTTTTTCCTGCCCCTTCTGCTAGTACCCAGCGAAATCAAGTTACTTATAGCAATCAAATAGGTAGCAGTAATCTCCCATCAACAACATTAACTATTAGCCAGCCACTATTAATAGATGGAGGGATCATTTCTGGATATAAAAGAGCTGATGCGAACTTAAGCGCTGCTGATTTCAGCATCCTAGAAACAAGAGAAGAGGTTGCAAAAAGACTCATTACGAATTATGCGGAATGGGTTAAGGCTTATAAAAAAATAATATCACTAGAGTTAAGCGTTAAAGAACATCAAAAGCTTGCCGACTTAATTACCAGAAGATTTGATGCTGGAATTGCGTCAGGAAACGATAAGGATTTAGGAATTTCAAGACTAAATCAAGCACAAGCTGAGCTTGATACTCAAAAATCTATTGAAAGTACAGCGCTGACCAGTATTAGTGAGCTAATTGGATATCCGATTACAAGAAACAGCCTGGCTGGGAGTATTAGCCCCGCAGCAAAAATACCAAAAAGAAATGAGGGTATCAGTGCAACACTAATCAATAGTCCGATGTTAAAACGCTTGGGTTTTGAGGCTGAGGCTGCAGAATCTTTAGCAAAACAAACTTTATCCCAAGGACTTCCACAGTTTTCAGCGCAGGCACAGCGACAAATAGGTAACGCCTATACTCCCGGATGGCCATCCTACAATATGGTTGGTTTAGTTGTGTCTTTTACCCCTGGCTCAGGCTTCTCTAGTGTTGCCAGTGCTAAAGCAGCCTTTGAAAGAGCTCAGTCTGCAACAATAATGGTTGATGCTGGCAAGCGTGATTTACAAGATAGGGCCAATGCTGATTACAACGAATACGAATTTTCGTTGCTAAAGAAAAATAGCTTACAGCAATCTGCAGCACTTTCGGATGACATTAGCGCCTCCTACGATAGGCAATATTTAGTTGGCAAAAAAAGCTGGTTAGATCTTCTAAATGCGGTGAGAGAAAGAGCGCAAACTAACTCCCTTCTTGCAGACGTAGAGGGAAGTCTTATCGGCGCTAGCCATAGGATCAAAATTTATGTCTATGGAACGGCACAGATTGACGGATACCTAGTAGATATAAATAAATAAACTCACTATGAATGCTATACAAAAACAAATAGAAGATTTGACACCACCTATGCAACTAGCGTGGGCAATTAACTCCTGCATCCGCCTACAAGGCCAGGACTTAGATAGGCTACTACTCCATTCGGCAATTACAAAAAATCAGTCAAAAATAGATGAGCTTGCTCTAAGCGCCAAAAAAAATGATGGCACAATTCTACTACCTCAAAACTGGCAGGCCCTATTAAAGGGGGTTGGCCTCGAAGCGGGCATCAGCAATATAGAGGAATATCTTCAGCCCGATCCGGCAAGAATGCCTGCAATCAGTTGGATGGAGCAATTTGGTTGGGTAGTGATTCGAGGAAAAAATGCCCAAAATAATTGGCTTGTAGATGTCACTGGGACCTTTATTGCAGTCCCTGAATCTCAAGATTTGCCATGCATGAGGCTGGTAAAAAATTCTGATGGTAATAAAAACACATCAGCATTTCAGATATTTAAAAAGGAATTTGTACAACAAAAAACAACGATGATTGAAGCTGGCGCTGCCTCGATTCTTACAAACCTTTTGGCGTTAGGCACTTCGCTTTATTCAATGCAAGTCTATGACCGGGTAATCCCCACCCAAGGATATTCGACCCTGTTTGCGCTGACCTTAGGCGTATCAATCACCTTGATTTTTGACCTGATTATCAAGATCGCTAGGTCATATTTGATGGAACATGCCATCACCCAAATGGATCGTAATTTATCTCGTACGATTTTTAGTCGCTTTTTAAATGTCCGACTAGATCAACTACCAACTACTGTCGGATCGCTCTCCTCACAATTGCGTGGATTTGAGACTATCCGATCATTTTTATCAACTAAAACTTTCTATATTTTTGTTGATGCTCCATTTGGAATATTTTTTGTATTGATGATTGCACTCATAGGGTCTCCTTTAGCAGCTCTAGTACCTTTAATATTTCTCACTATTTCACTTGCTTTTGGTTTTGTAATGAAAGACAGGATTGATAGCCACGCGTTGCAAAGTACTGATGCGAGTAACCGTAAAACTGGACTATTAGTAGAGGCAATTGAAGGAGCAGAGACAATTAAATCTGGAGCCGGCAGCTGGGGAATTCTTTCGAAATGGATTGATACCTCTGAAGTAGCCATGGAGCACGACATGGCTCTTCGCAGCATTACTGAAAAAACATCATATGTCAGCTCCCTACTGCAGCAAATTAGCTATGTTGGCCTCATTTGTGTTGGTGCGTACATTGCCGCTGAAGGTCACATGACCATGGGCTCATTAATTGCCTGTTCAATTTTAAGTGGTCGAGCAATGTCTCCGGTTGCTCAAATACCCGGACTCATGGTTCAAGCGGCTCACGCAAAAGCAGCCCTCAAACAACTGGAAAAAGTCTTCGCCCTTGAAAGTGATAACCATGAAGTTGTTAGGCCACTAACTCCAGAGACTATTAAAGGAAATTACCTGCTTGAAAGGGTTCATTTTGCATACCCTAGCTCACCAAAAGCACTTATCGTTAAAAAATTAACAATTAACTCCGGAGAAAAAATTGGTGTTGTGGGTCCAATTGGAGCAGGTAAATCAACCTTGCTTAGACTGTTGACAGGAATGTTTCAACCTAGCGAAGGGCTGATTCTGCTTGACGACTTAGATATCGATCAAATATCACGTCACTTCCTAGGAGAGCAAATTGGTTACTTGCAGCAAGATCATCGCCTATTTAGCGGAACGTTAAGAGAGAATATCCTCATAGGAATACCCGACCCTGGTGATGAAAAAATTAAAGAAATTGCCAGCCAAACCGGTCTAATTGCAGCTATTTCAAACCACCCTAAAGGTCTTGACCTATTAATAGCCGAGGGGGGTAAAGGGCTCTCGGGCGGTCAAAAGCAACTTGTAGCTCTTACCCGTTTATTGGTCAGCAATCCATCTATTTGGCTTCTTGATGAACCAACTGCCTCAATGGACAATGCCACCGAGGTTCGCAGCATGGCAGCACTTAGAAATGCCATAAAACCTTCGGATACCCTAATCTTAGTTACACATAAATTGAGTTCTCTGTCGATGGTTGATCGAATCATTTGCATCGCTGACCATCAAATAGTGATGGATGGACCTAGGGATGAGATTTTAAAAAAATTATCGGCTCCAAACCAGGCTCAATAAGAAAACTTTTGTATGAAAAAACCTATCATCAAGTTTCAAAACCTAGCTCAGGCTGCAACAACTAAAATACTCAATTCAAGTGTTGCTCAATACTTCACAAACTCTATGAAAAGTATGAGGGGATATTGTGAAATTAAGTTTCCATTTATTTGGAGAAACTGGCAAAGTAGTATTGAATACTTATTTGCATTGAGCGAACATCACGAAGTGAAAAGGCCGCGCGCAGTTTTAAGACTCAGTATAGTTTTATTTGTTTTGCTTATTTTATGGTCTGCTATTTTTCAAATAGACCAAGTGGTAAATGCACAGGGCCAAGTAATTGCGAACTCTAAAACTCAAATAGTGCAATCGGCCGATGGTGGCGTTCTGACTGAACTTAAAGTTCAGGAAGGTGATGAGGTAAAACAAGGGCAAATTATTGCGACCCTTGAAAAAGATCGTGCAATGGCCTCGTTCTCAGAAAGTCAAGGAAAAGTGATAGCACTTCGCATGACCGTAGCAAGACTTCAATCCGAGCTCTCCGAAAAGGAGCTCGCCTTTGACAAGTCTATTCAAGAAAACTATTCCGATCTGGTTGATGCACAGCTAAACCTATTTAAAAGACGGACGCAAGCCTATCATGATCAGCTCACAGTGCTAAAAGATAATGTGCGACTTGCTGAGCAAGAGCTGAATATGAACCTCCCGCTAGAAAAATTCGGCGATATTAGTAAGGCTGATATTTTAAGATTAAAAAGAAATTTAAATGAGGCAAAAGGAAATTTAATTGCTTTAAAAAATAAGTATTTTCAGGATGCCAGCACCGAGTTAAATAAAGCCCAAGAAGACCTTAATTCCCAAGAGCAGACCCTGGCGGATAGAAAGCAGCTACTTGAACACACCGATATTATTGCGCCTGCCACAGGGATTGTTAAATCTATCCGTGTTACTACCTTAGGTGGAGTAATTAGACAGGGTGATGAAATATTACAAATCCTGCCAACTGAGAGTGATTTAATCATAGAGGCAAAAATTAAGCCTGTGGATATGGCATTCATAAAAACAACATTGCCAGCAAAGGTTAAGCTAGATGCATATGATTACTCTATATTTGGCTCAATGAGTGGAGTCGTTTCATATGTGAGCGCAGATGCCCTAACGGAAGATGCAAAAACTGGCCCCATGACCTATTACAGAGCAAAAATTAATATTGATGAGAGTCAATTTAAAGTCAAATCATCCAAAGATATTGAAGTTAAGCCGGGGATGACAGCAACGGTAGACATTAAAACAGGTAGCAGGAGTATCTTGTCTTATATTCTTAAGCCATTAACAAAAACCCTCTATCAATCAATGGGGGAAAAGTAGTTACATACTAGACCGAACAAATTTTCGGAATCCTCTGATAGGCAAAATAATGCGGAGTCTAGCGGCAAGAGATTTTTACGTCTAGCATCTTCCGCAAAGACTTCAGATTTAATCATCTGTTTTTATAAGATTTTTAATAGTTCCATGAATCGTGACTTGTGACCCAATATCACTCAGCAGCTGAACTTCGCTGACAAAAATCTCTTTATGCTCATCCAAGAAGTAATTTTACTGATCTCGACTGTAGTATTAATAAACTGTAGATACGCAAGATTATTTGGGATCATCTACTAATTATGTTCCCACAAGGTAGCTTGCAATTGTCAATCTGTGTAAATTCGTGTAAAAATATGTATTAAGGAGTCAGGAAAGTGTCTGTTAATCCGTAGGTCCCTGGTTCGAGCCCAGGTCGAGGAGCCAAACATCAAAAACCACCTTTTTAGGTGGTTTTTTCATTTCAGAGACAGAAGCATTGATAGACACACCACAAAATAGCTTGCCACATTAAAATAGCGTAATGACTAAGACTCCAGAACTTCTAGCTCCTGCCGGCAGCCTTGCTATGCTCCGTACCGCCTTTGAATTCGGGGCAGATGCAATTTATGCAGGCCAGCCTCGTTATTCTTTGCGGGTTCGTAATAATGACTTTGGCAAGATTGAAGTTCTTCAACAGGGCATTGATACAGCCCATGAGTTGGGTAAAAAGTTTTACTTAGTGTCTAATTTGTTGCCTCATGGTGCGAAGACTCGCACTTACATCAAAGACATGTCGCCAGTAGTCGCTTTGAAACCCGATGCACTCATCATGTCTGATCCCGGCCTCATCATGATGGCTCGAGAAGCTTGGCCCGATATGCCGATTCATTTATCAGTACAAGCCAATACCGTCAATGGTGCCTCTGCAAAGTTCTGGCGCTCCGTTGGTATTAGTCGTGTGATTTTGTCTCGCGAGCTTTCTTTTGATGAAATTGAAGAAGTTCGTCAAGACTGTCCTGAAATGGAGCTTGAAGTATTTGTGCATGGCGCCTTGTGTATTGCTTACTCTGGCCGCTGCTTATTATCTGGCTACATGTCGCATCGTGACTCTAACCAGGGGGCGTGCACTAACGCCTGTCGTTGGGATTACAAAGTCAAGCCCGGACAACAAACTTCTAGTGGTGATGTGGTACTTCTCCAAGAAGCCAAAAGGCCTGATGATTTAATGCCGATGGAAGAAGATGAGCATGGCACTTACATCATGAATTCTAAGGATTTGCGTGCTGTTGAGCATATCGAAAGGTTGACGAAGATGGGCGTAGACTCTTTCAAAATTGAGGGTCGAACCAAGTCACCCTATTATGTTTCGCGTACATGCCAAGCCTATCGTTCAGCAATTGATGATGCGGTAGCCGGTAAATCTTTTAATACAACTCTGCTTGGCAATCTAGAGGGTCTTGCCAATCGCGGTTATACCGATGGCTTTTATGAGCGTCACCATGACAAGGATTACCAACTCTATATGAGGGGTCACTCCTTATCAGGAAGAAGTTTGTATGTTGGTGAAACAATGGATATCGATTCTACTGGTCGCGTCAAAGTGGATGTCAAAAACCGCTTTGCCATTGGCGATAAACTCGAGATCATCGAACCACAAGGCAATCAAGATATCGTCTTAGATGCCATGTGGAATATGAGCGGTGAACCGATTGATGTGGCTCCAGGATCGGGTCACTTTGTGTGGATCAAATTACCGCTTCATAGTAAACATGCGTTCATCGCACGCTACACAAATGAATCCGCCCCAGTTGAAGTTGCCTCTGCATGCTCAAATGGTGAATCTTGTTGTAACGCATAAATAATGAATACAAACACCAGCCCCCAAACCCATACTTTAGGATTTAAAGAAAAGATTGAGACCGAGGCAAAAAAAGCCTTCGCTTTAACAATTTATTTCGGCATTTGGTTTTGTGCTTTGGCATTTCTGGGGGCATCTATTATTGAAGAGCGCCCTATTCCCCTGAGTATTTTTGGCATTGCTCTCATCAAAGCTGGTTTATGCGCTAAGTTCATGTTGATAGGTCAAGCCATTTTTCCAATCAATATCAACAAATCAAATGGAATCATCAAGTCTCTTTTTATTGAATCGATTTTTTATTTGATTGTGGTTCTAAGCTTTAACTATATTGAGTCTGGCATTGAAGGCCTCATTCATGGCAAAAACTTCTTTGATTCTTTAGCCAGCTTTGGACAAAGAAATCCCATGAAAGTGTTGGCTATGTCAATTGTCTATTGGTTAATCGTCTGGCCCTATCTTGTGATGGTTGGCATGAAACTGGCTTTGGGTACAAACGTTACCTTAGCCATTTTGTTTGGCAAAAAGAATTCTGTTGCTCAATAGCTTTTTGAAGCAGCACTGTCGTCTCTTGCTATTAAGAAAAATTTTATGGGTTTTCTTGATAGGATTTCTGGCTTCTGAGTTGCACGCTCAAGAAATTGAGGCCCGCGCTTATTCTAATGCCCCGATTGGAGTGAATTTTGTGACCGGCGGTATTGCCCAAACTAAAAGTGGCGCCTATACATTAAGCACTGAAGCGCTAAGCCTCACCCATGTTCTCGATGTTGCCGGTCAATCTGGCCGATTAACGCTCGTTTTACCTTATGCCGAATTATCTGGCTCTGGTACCGTAAAAGGTCAAGTCATTAATGCCTCTGCTGAGGGTCTATCGGATCCGATGATTCAGGCTTCAG
>Ga0209188_1003300_pt1 | contig 11273 bp, 9 predicted proteins | sample C_130625_EF_Meta_FD_187307 | JGI IMG/M metagenome (GOLD analysis project Ga0209188, IMG submission 187307) | Freshwater microbial communities from Lake Croche, Canada to study carbon cycling - C_130625_EF_MetaG (SPAdes) (version 2) | ecosystem: Environmental > Aquatic > Freshwater > Lake | place...
AAATTGAAATTAAAAAATGGTACAAGTTATACACCCATAGAAAATTCAAAAGGAAGAATATTTTTTATGACAGATAATAAAAAATTAGTTATTTCATTTCCATTCAAGGCGCAAAATGGTAGGGGTGATATGTTGATATCTAACTGTTATTACACTATGATTTGGGACGGGACAAAAACGACCACAGAAACTTTAATTAGTGAGTAACTTAAAAATCCCAAATAATGGGATAACCTCCTTCTTCAGTCAATGCAATTCCGGAAGGTTTGTCTATGGACAATACACAATCAGTTATATCTATTTTTTTAATCTACACACTTCATATTTCAAATGGCATAATATTTTATTTATTATTAGCATTTGTCTTTTTCATAGTTTACTCTAAAGCATCTGTATGAAATACATTTTTTCTTTATTATTCTTATGTACTACTTTTCACTCATCAGCACAAATGAATGTAAACGAAATGATAAAGATTTATAATATGGGTTATGCAAAGCACGCAAAATATTGTCAAGTTAATGGTTGGAGGATTGGTGAATACGACCATAATGAAGATTATCATTGGGTCTTTTTTGAAAAGGGATATGATATGAATAGCAAAAAAATTTATACATTAAGCTATTTTGGAGAACCAAAAAAATTTCAAGAAGTTATTTACTACACCTATAAACTTAAGGAATTTGATAATTTTAAAAATGAATTATTAAAAAAAGGCTTTAAGATATATCATTTTGAAGAAGTTGATACCAAACGTAAATTTGATGAATATAGGAACAAGCTATATGGATTTGAGATATCAGAGGACATAGATGAAAATGAGATAAAATATTATAGCATCAAAATTCATGAACATTAGATGATACTTAGAAAAATACTTATGAAATTTATTTTTTCTTTCATATTGGTATAGAAATGGCGATGTTATCCCAGAAGTTACAGATGCTACACAATGGCAAAACTTAACAACAGGAGCTTGGTGTTGATATAATAACGATAGTGTCACCTATGGGGCTACCTATGGAAGGCTATATAATTGGTATGCAGTAAACGACCCCAGAGGTTTAGCACCATTAGGTTGGCATGTACCAAGCGATGCTGAATGGAACAAATTGGTAAAATGTATTGACCCTGCAGCCGACACAGTATGTCAGGGGTGTTCTCAAAGTGCCACAGCAGGTGGTGCTATGAAGGAAGCAGGTTCAAGTCATTGGTTAAGTCCCAATACAGGAGCTACTAACAGCAGTGGGTTTGCAGGCCTTCCGGGTGGCGCCCGTTACGGACTTGCTTCATTCTACAACATTGGCAAATACGGTCTCTGGTGGAGTTCTACAGAGCTCAATACTACGAGCGCCTGGTCCCGCGGTCTGTACTACAGCCTTGCTGATGTCTACAGGAACGGCAACTTCAAGACAAGCGGCTTTTCTGTTCGTTTAGTAAGGGATTAGCACCTTCGGTGAGGTTTAATGTTTAAGGTTTGAAATTGTTTAATATTGCAACGCTGTAACCAACCTATTAAACTTGTTTTAGCGCCGGTCTGCGTCCGATGATAAAACACTTTCTATATATTTGTAAAAATTTTATTTCGATGAAAAAGCTCTTCTCAATTTTTTCTTTTGCATTTTACATTTTCACTTTTCAATTTGCCTCCGCACAAAATGTTGGAATTGGCACAAACACACCCAATGAATCTGCTCAATTCGATGTAACGTCTACGAATAGATGCTTTTTACCGCCACGCATGACCTGCGCCCAAAGGAATGGTAAAGTGAACCCTGCTGCGGGATTGATAATTTATTGTACTGATTGCGGAACGAATGGAGAATGGCAAGGTTATAATGGTACTAATTGGATTAATATGACAATGGGAATAGGTTCAAATGCAGTTGCATCTATGCCTAATTTTACAACTAGTTGCGGTCAAACGTGGACTACACAGAATTTGAGCGTGAGCAGGTATAGAAATGGCGACCCGATACCACAGGTTACGGACGCTAAGCAATGGGAGAATTTAACAACAGGCGCCTGGTGTTGGTATTACAATGACAGTGCTACCTATGCTGCTACTTATGGAAGATTGTACAACGGGTATGCGGTGAATGATCCGAGAGGCTTGGCACCGCAAGGATGGCATGTACCAAGCGATGCAGAGTGGAACAAATTGGTAAAATGTATTGACCCTTCTGCAGATACAACAATTGTTGGCTATCAGAATACAACAGCAGGTGGTGTTATGAAGGAAGTTGGTACATGTCATTGGACTAGTCCAAATACAGGCGCTACAAACAGCAGTGGCTTTGCAGGCCTTCCTGGTGGCAGCCGAAGCGGCGGTGGCTCATTCGACACATACAAAGACGACGTTGGCAAATTCGGAGTATGGTGGAGTTCTACAGAGTACGGTACTACGGATGTCTGGTCCCATTGTCTGTTCTACAAAGTTGCTGGTGTAGGCAGGCACAACTACAGCAAGGCGCTAGGTTTTTCTGTTCGTTTAGTCAGGGATTAATAAAAATCAGAACGAGAATGAAAGCGAGAGCCGACATTTGACTCTGACTTTTTTCTTCACTCTCACTCTGTTTTTCACTCTGATTTTTTTCTTCGCTCTAATTAAATCAAATTATTTTTTATTACAAGAATTTCAATAAATCTAACATATTATTTTTAGACATTTGTCCTGATAAGAGTACAATAATGGCAATCCTAATCTGAAAACTATTCTACTGTAGAAATTTTAATAATGTTTGTTGGTAAGTGCTTTTCTACAGGCGTACTTCCTGTGTTTATTACCACATCGCCCTTATTTACAAACCCTCTCTTTTTCAAGATGTTTATTTGATCAGAAATAATATGATCTAAACTTTCTTCTTCTGCATAATAAAAAGCCCTTACACCCCAACTTAAACTCAATTGACTTATCAAGGTTTTTTCTTTACTGAAAATATAGAGCGGAGATTTAGGTCTATAACTACTAAGCATAAATGCTGTATAGCCACTTTGTGTCATTCCAATGATAGCGTCAGCTTTAGCATCATTTGCCAATTTGCATGCGCTATAACAAATAGCATCACTTAAATAAGATGGCGAATGTGGTTGAGGTTTTAAAATATCGTCTCTATTATAGTCATATAAGGAGTTCTCCACATTCATTATTATTTTAGTCATCGTCTCCACTACAAGTGAAGGGTAGTTTCCTGTTGCAGTTTCACCACTAAGCATAACCGCATCAGCTCCTTCTAATACTGCATTTGCGACATCACTTACTTCACTTCTATTTGGTTTTGTTCTGTCAATCATACTCTCCATCATTTGCGTAGCAACAATAACTGGTTTTGCTCTGTGCATACATTTCCTAATAATGTCTTTCTGAATTACTGGAACTTGTTCAATTGGAACTTCTACACCCAAATCGCCTCTTGCCACCATGACGCCATCACTTTCCAATATAATATCTCTAAGATTTCTTAAGGCTTCTGGCATTTCAATTTTTGCAATGACTTTTATTTTGCTATTTCTTGAATTGATAATTTCTTTTAGTTCAATAATATCAATTGCCTTTCTAACAAAAGAAAGTGCTACCCAATCTACATTCTGATCAATAGCAAAGGATAGGTCTTCTAAATCTTTTTGAGTAAGAGAAGGCATTGTCAATGAGCTATCCGGAAGATTTACACCTTTTTTTGGCAACAATATTCCACCAAGAATCACTTCCACTAATACCTCTTTTTCATTAATAATTTCTTTTACTTTTACTTCCATTTTTCCATCATCAATAAAAATTCTTTCTCCAATTTTTACATCAGAAGAAAGTTGAGGATAAGAAACATAAATTTTATTTCTAGTTCCAATCATTTTTTCGGTAGTGAAAATAAATTCATCTCCTGTACTTAATGATATCTTCCCGTCTTCTAAATCGCCCACTCTTAATTTAGGGCCTTGTAAATCCCCTAAAATAGAAATGTTGAATGGTTCGTTTTTGTTTATCAATCTGATAAAATCAATTACCTTTTTTTTGTCATCATGATTTCCGTGGGAAAAATTTAATCTAAAAACATTTACTCCTGCTTTAACTAAAGAGAGAAGCCCTTCATAAGTATCACAAGAAGGACCAACCGTTGCAACTATTTTTGTTCTTTTATGCGAATGTGTTATTCCAGCATCTTTATCCATCCCTTCAAAAAGGTATTTCTCAATATTTTTACTCATCTTATTTTTTGATTTTTTAATTATTTTATGTTGATAATATTCGAACCATATTTATCCATTCTTCATTTATTCGTTGTTTCTTTTTAACTGCTTCGTTTAATGGCGTGAAATGAATTTTGTTGTTAACTATTCCAACAAAAACGTTATATCTTCCCTCTATTAAACTTTCAATTGCATGATATCCCATTCTACTTGCAAGCACTCTGTCCATACAACTAGGAGACCCGCCTCTTTGGATATGACCTAAGATGCATACACGTACTTCGGTTTTAGGTAATCTTTCTTTTATATAGCTTGATACTTCATTTGCTCCACCAAATTCATCTCCTTCAGCAACGATAATGATATTTACAAGTTTCTTTCTTTTTTCTTTTTCTTCCAGAGAATTAATGATTTCTTCGAGATTTGTTTTTCTTTCTGGAATCAAAATATTTTCAGCACCAGTAGCAATGCCACTATGTAAAGCAATATACCCAGCGTCTCTTCCCATAACTTCAATGATAAAAAGTCTGTCGTGGGCATCAGCCGTATCTCTAATTTTATCAATTGCTTCTACAGCGGTGTTGGCAGCTGTGTCAAACCCAATTGTGTAATCGGTTCCGGCAATGTCTTTATCAATGGTTCCAGGTAATCCAATACATGGAATATCAAATTCATTACTAAATACTTGAGCTCCTCTGAAACTGCCATCTCCACCAATAATCACAAGACCCTCTATACCATGTTTTTTTATATTTTCATATGCTTGTTTCCTTCCTTCGGGCTCCATAAACTCCATGCATCTTGCAGTTTTCAAAATAGTTCCGCCTCTCTGAATAATGTTGGCAACACTTTTAGTATCCATTTTGACAATGTCATTTGTTAGCATACCAGCATATCCATGCAAAATGCCATAGACTTCTATTTTGTGATAAATGGCGGTCCTAACAACTGCTCTTATTGCAGCATTCATGCCAGGGCTATCACCACCACTAGTTAAAACGCCTATTTTTTTAATTTTCTTTGACTGCATAAAAAACGATAATTATTTCTCAAATTTAATCAATCCAAACAAGAATATTGCTTTGAAATATTGATTTGAATTGAGGTTGCAATTATTTAACATAATTACATTTTTTCAGAAACACTGATGCCCAATAATTTCAATCCGTTTTTTAAAACCAATGCGGTCATATTAGAGAGGTATAATCGTAGCGATTTCTTTTCATTATTTTCGGCGTTGCTTATAGAGTGTTCGCTATAAAACGAATTGAAAGTTTTAGCTAATTGAAAAATATAATTAGCAATTACGGATGGATTTAATTCTTTGCCTGCGTCTTGTATGATCTGCGGATATTGCTCTAAGTTGAATAGGACTTCCTTTTCAAGCGTCAATAACGGCAATTCATACCTGTCAACTGAAATGATATTTTCTTTTCTTAAAATGCTTTTTATTCTTGCATAAGTATACTGAACAAATGGTCCAGTGAAACCATGGAAATCTATTGATTCTTCAGGATTGAAAATCATTTTCTTCTTTGGATCCACTCTTAACAAATAAAATTTCATTGCTCCTAATCCAATTGTGTTGTACAATTTAAGGAGTTCATCTTCAGAAAATTCTTTTACCTTACCTAATGCTTCTGTATGATGCTTTGAAGTTGCTATCATTTCTTCTACTAAATCATCTGCATCGACTACTGTGCCTTCTCTGCTTTTCATTTTGCCGGATGGAAGTTCTACCATGCCATAACTTAAATGATAAATATCGTTTGCATAAGGCAACCCTAATTTTTGAGCAATGAGTTTTAAAACTTTCATGTGATAATTTTGCTCATCGCCAATTACATAAATACTTTCATCTATTCCAAATTGATAGTATTTCTGTTTTGCTAATCCAATATCTTGAGTAATGTAAACAGAGGTTCCGTCTTTACGGAGTACTAATTTCTCATCTAATCCATCTGATGTAAGATCTATCCAAACGCTGCCATCTTCTTTTTTAAAAAAAACATTTTTATCAAGTCCTTCTTGAATAATGTCTTTACCTAAAAGATAAGTTTTGCTTTCATAATACGTTTTATCAAAGTCGCTACCAATTTTTTTGTAAGTGATATCGAACCCTTCATATACCCAGCTGTTCATTTCTTTCCATAGACTTATAACATCGGGTTTTCCTGCTTCCCAATCTTGCAGCATTTGTTGCGTTTGGAGCATAATGGGTGCATTTTTTTCTGCATCAGCTTCTTTCATTCCCGTAACCATTAATTCAGCAACTTGCTTCTTATATTCATCATTAAATTTCACATAATAGTCGCCTACAAAATGATCGCCTTTTTGATTGGTTGTAGAAGGAGTAGCACCATTTGCAAAGAGTTGCCAAGCAATCATACTTTTGCAAATATGGATGCCTCTGTCATTAACGATACAGCTTTTCAGCACTTCAAATCCATTTGCTTTTAATATTTCTGCAACACTCCAGCCAAGAAAATTATTTCTCAAATGTCCTAAATGTAGAGGCTTATTCGTATTTGGGGAAGAGTATTCAATCATTACTTTTTTCCCATTCATAGCATGACTTCCGAAGCAACTATCATTATAATTTTTTTGAAGAAAGCTAACCCAATACTGATCATCTATGCTGATATTTAAAAAGCCTTTGATGATATTATATTTGGAGAAAAAGGCAGGTTGAGTTTTTATTAAATAATCTCCAATTGTGGTTCCTATTTCTTCTGGAGACTTTTTTAAGGATTTAATTAAAGCAAATAACACAATGGTATAGTCGCCTTCAAATTCGGGTTTGGTTTGATTGATTTGAAAGTCCGCCTCATTAAATGCTCCTTCAAAACTATTGTTTAAAGCTAGGGTTACTGCCTTTTGTAAATGCTTGACTATACTCATGCTGCAAAAGTAAATGATTTATTTTTTTATCTCATGCCTCTAATCAATAAAAACGCAATTAAATTATTTCTTATCCTTGAAATAATTTAGCTACGGCAAAGGCAGTAGATGCGGCGGCAGCGCCAATTAATGTTACACGAATTGCTCCCATTAATGGATTCACACCTGTGATTTTACTTTTGAAATATCCAAATGAAAATAAAGATATTAGGGTAGTGAAAATCGAGAAGGTAAGGGCTTTCAAAGAATCATCAATAAAAAAATAGGGACTTAATGGAATAATGCCTCCAATGATATATGAAATGCCAATATTAACAGCACTTTTTGTAGCTCTTTTAGGATCAGGTTTTTCTAATCCTAATTCGTATTTCATCATGAAATCAACCCATCTATCTTTATCTTGTGCAATTTCTTCTGTTGCTTTATTTTGAATGTCTTCACTCAAACCAATGCTTGCAAAAAATTGTTTAGTCTCTTCAATTTCTTTATCTCTTACATTTTCTATTTCATCAAATTCTCTTTTGAGTTCACTTTTATAATGATCTTGCTCGGTTTTCCCTGCCAAATATCCACCCAAACCCATAGCAATACTACCGGCTGCAATTTCTGCAATGCCTGCAATCACAATTATACTACTGCTAGCAACTGCGCCGCTTAATCCAGCTGCTAAAGCAAAAGGTACTGTTAATCCATCGCTCATGCCAATAACGATGTCTTTAATCATATCTGAACTTTTTAAGTGAAGTTCGTTGTGTGCGTGGTGTAAGTGTGTATCCATTTTATTTAAATATTTCTAAACTTTTTTGAATGATATTAACGGCTTCTGTTATTTCATTTTCTTGAATGATTAATGGAGGAGCGAATCTTATTTTGTCGCCATGTGTTGGCTTCGCCAACAGTCCATTGTCTTTCAAAATCAAACAAAGTTCCCAAGCCGCGTTAGGATCACTATGTTTAATTTCTATTGCATTTAATAAACCACGTCCACGAATGCACGAAATGTATGGACTATTTATAGCCGTTAGCTTTTCTCTAAATAGCTTGCCCATTTTTTCGGCGTTTTCATCAAGTTTTTCGTCTTTTAAAACTTTAAGCGCGGCAATAGCTACTGCACAAGCTAAAGGATTTCCACCATAAGTACTTCCATGTTCTCCAGGTTGAATAGTCAACATTATTTCATCATTACAAAGCACTGCACTAATAGGTAAGGTTCCTCCACTTAAAGCTTTCCCTAAAATTAAAATATCTGGCTTTGCCAATTCATGATCACAAGCAAGCATTTTCCCTGTTCTTGATAATCCTGTTTGTATTTCATCGGCAATCATTAAAACATTATACTTCGTACACAAATTTCTAATGCCAGCAAGATATCCTTCATTAGGAACAATAACACCAGCTTCGCCTTGAATAGGTTCAAACATAAATGCCGCTACATTTTTATTTTGAAAAGATTCCTCCAAAGCGGATAAATTGTTGTAAGGCACAATTTCAAATCCAGGCATAAAAGGACCAAAGTTTTTGTAACTACTTGGATCAGTAGAGGAGGAGATGGCAGACATCGTTCTTCCCCAAAAATTACCTTCAGCAAAGACAATTACCGCTTTATTTTCTTCTATTCCCTTTTTTGTGTAACCCCATCTTCTTGCAAGTTTAATAGCAGTTTCACCGCCCTCAACCCCAGTATTCATTGGCAATACTTTATCATAACCGAAATAGTCAGTAATAAATTTTTCATACTCACCAAGAAGATTATTGTGAAAGGCTCTTGAAGTTAATGTAAGTATTTCTGCTTGTGATTTTAAGGCTTCAATGATTGCAGGATGACAATGGCCTTGGTTTACTGCAGAATATCCGCTAAGAAAATCAAAATACATTTTGTCATCAATGTCCCACACATAAATTCCTTTTCCTTTTTTTAAAACTACAGGTAAAGGATGATAATTATGTGCGCCATGTTTTTCTTCTAGCTGAAGATAGTAATCTGTATTATGTAAAGAATTCATTTTATTGTTTTTTATAGTTTTTAAACTAATGGAGTAATTAATTTGCTTATCCTATTTTGATAATGGAGTTATAAGCTGTAATAGAAAATAGGGGATAAAGAAAGTAAAATGATTACTTAATGATTCAGTAAATCAAGATTTGCTTGTAGAAAATAAGATATAGTGCTGAGCTTTTTGATAATCAAATGTACTGTGTTAAATCCAAATACTGAAATGTGATTTATCTATTTCTATAGTAGGCTTTTCGTTTTTATGAAATATTCCGTAAACACTACTTCCGGATCCGCTCATTGAAGCGTATAAGGCACCATGATTGTACATTGAATCTTTAATGTTTTTTATCACAGGATATTTTTCAAATACAGGCGCTTCAAAATCATTAGTAATTGTTTCTTTCCAATTTGGAATAGGCTGGTTGATTTTATAGATTAAATCCTGATGATTATTTTGAACAGCTATTTGACTAAAAGCCCAACCTGTGTTTACGTGTATGCCAGGATTAATTACCAATATTTGGTAGTTGTCCAGATTTAAATCAATTGAATTTAAAATTTCGCCACGTCCACTAGCAAAACATGGAGTGTTTTTGATGAAAAATGGGCAATCACTTCCAAGCTGTAATGCATACTCAATTAATTTCTCTTCTCCAATTTCTAATTCAAAAACATCATTTAATAATTTAAGCATAAACGCCCCATCAGAAGAGCCGCCTCCTAATCCAGCGCCCATTGGTATTGCTTTGTGTAAATGAAGATTGATGGATTGTATTGATGGATAGTCTGATTTTAATAAATGATAAGCCTTAACACAAAGGTTAGACGCTAATTCACCATTAATAAGTAAACCAGTTTGATTGAAAGAAATATCTTGAGATGGATTTGATGATTTAATTATTTCTAAAACGTCTCTTAATTTAATTGGGAAAAAAACACTTTCAATATTATGATACCCATCTGCTCTTTTGCCAGTAATATTTAATCCGATATTGATTTTTGCATTTGGGAATACAACCATAGCTGGTTTTTAATTAAGATTTTAGAAGTTACTTCCCATTTCTATTTTTTAATTCATCTCTAATAGCTATTGCTTTGATATAATCTTCATGTTCTAAAACTTCATCCAATAGGTTATTCAGTTCTTCAGTAGGTAGTGATTTCAAATCGTCTTTACCTCCAGTTTCTGTTGCAATAGATTTTGAAGTTTCAGTTTTCTTTGTTCCACCTTCCATCATTACGCCTGCACTGGCAATGATATTATCGTATGTGTAAATTGGGCAGCCAAATCTTACAGCCAAAGCAATTGCATCTGATGTTCTGGAATCGATTTCAACGGTGTCTCTATTTGAACTGCAAATTAATTTTGAAAAGAAAATTCCTTCTTGTAAATCATTGATTATAATTTCATGAAGTTCAATATTAAATGCGAGCATAAAGTTTTTCATCAAGTCATGAGTAAGGGGTCTGCTAGGACTCATTCTTTCTAAAGCTACAGCAATTGCTTGTGCTTCAAAACCTCCGATGACAATTGGTAGTCTTCTCAATCCACTGATTTCACCTAAAACAACCGCATAAGAATGTGTTTGAGTAATGCTGTGAGAGAGTGCTACAATTTCTAGTTCAATTTTTTTCATTCGAAGCGTATAATTGATTTACCATACAAAAATATAAAAAATATAGCTTTATATTTTTGTGCAGCCTATTTTTCTTCGAGTTTTCTTTATGATTGTGATTTCAGCTTTTTTACTGCATCTATGATTTTGGGCATTACTTCAAAAGCATCACCCACAATTCCATAATCTGCGGCTTTAAAAAACGGAGCTTCAGGGTCTTTATTGATAACTACAATAGTTTTACTTCTGTTTACACCTGCAAGGTGCTGAATGGCACCAGAGATTCCAATAGCAAAATACAAATTAGGCGCAATAGCTAATCCTGTTTGCCCTACGTGTTCATGATGAGGTCTCCAATGAATATCCGATACAGGTCTGCTACAAGCAGTAGCAGCTCCTAATAATGTTGCTAGATCTGTAACTAGTCCCCAATTTTCTGGGCCTTTTAATCCACGACCGCCACTAATTACTATATCAGCTTCAGCTAATGGCACATCGCCAGTAACTTTATTTGTTGAAACAACTGATATTTTAGAGCTAGTAAATGTAGATTCAAAATGGGCTACTTCAGCTAT
>Ga0209188_1003302_pt1 | contig 11272 bp, 14 predicted proteins | sample C_130625_EF_Meta_FD_187307 | JGI IMG/M metagenome (GOLD analysis project Ga0209188, IMG submission 187307) | Freshwater microbial communities from Lake Croche, Canada to study carbon cycling - C_130625_EF_MetaG (SPAdes) (version 2) | ecosystem: Environmental > Aquatic > Freshwater > Lake...
AACAGCAATTAAATAATGCTGCTCAACTTCAGCGATACAACCAAAACCTTGGTCAAGGGCAGTTTGCTAATCAAGCGGCATTGCAAGAGTTGCAAAAACAATTGACATTGCGTAATCAGCCTTTGAACGAAATCACTGGTTTGATGAGTGGTTCACAGTTGCAGATGCCTCAATTCCAAGGCTACAACCCAACCAACATTGCGCCTGCCCCTATATTTGCGGGTGCGCAAGCTCAAGGTGCGGCTGATTTGCAAAACTACGGCATCCAGCAGTCCGGTGCTAATGCTGGATTAAGTGGATTGTTTAACCTTGCTGGCGCTGGAGTTGCAAAATATTCAGATCGCAGATTGAAGTCAAACATTGAGCGCATTGGCACTCACAAACTTGGCATTGGTCTTTATGAATACGACATCTTTGGTGAGCGTCAACAAGGTGTAATGGCTGATGAAGTTGAAAAAGTCATGCCAGAAGCCGTTTTGATGAACCCAAGCGGTTACAAAATGGTCAACTACGATTTATTGGGGTAAAACATGGCTAATCAATACGAACAGTTTAATGTTGCAAACCCTTATCAATTGCAGCAACAAGAGTTGGATCGCCGCCAGAAGATGGCTGAGATTCTTCAGCAGCAAGCATTTGAGCCTGTTCAAGCGGGTTCATACCAAGGCATCCAAGCACGAATTAGCCCCGTTCAAGGCTTGGCTAAAGTGCTTCAAATGTATTTGTCAAATGAAAATCAAAAAGATTTAGTAAAAGAGCAAAAAGCCTTAGGTGAGCAATATAAAGCCGATACATCGTCTGACATTCAGCGATTGATTAAAGGCTTGCAAGGCCAAGCGGGTTCGCCTGAAATGAAACAAGAGCCAACAGCGGCAGATTTCCAAGATAACCCTAACCTTGCGTCAACATTTGCAGAGATGCAGCCTGACCAACAAAAGGCGTTTACCACACCCGCTGTTCAGGCAAGGGCGGCGGGCTTGCTTGACCCATCATTGATTAGCGAGTTTAAAACGCCTGGTATACAGCAGCAGGCCATGAATATGTACATGAGCCAGCTTGCTCCTAAAGCGCCTTTGGTGCTTAGTGAAGGCCAAATTGCATATAACCCAACAACAGGCGCGGAAATGTTTAAAGGTGGTTCAAAATCACCTTTTAGCAATGTTAACCCTGCTCAATACACGCCTGATAGTTTGAGGGCGTTTAGTGCTAACGGTGGCAAAGATTTCGCTTTATTGGTTCCCGCAGTTAGCGCAGATACTCAAGCAAGATTGACGCAAGATGCAGCGCAAAATCAAGCAAAACTGACGCAAGAGCGTGAACTTTCTGATCGCGCATTTAATGGTTTGAGTGCAAATCAGAGGGCCTCGCTTGCCAATGAAGGTGCAAGAATCGGAATTAGTGCAAAAGAACTTTATTTTAATACTGGATTGAATGCGGGCGGTGCGCCTAATGTAGCGCCCGTTTCTGCACCACAGCCTGTTCCGCAAATGGCGCAGCCTATGGCTCAACCTATGGCGCAAGCGCCTATGCAAGCTAGACCCGTTGTCGCGCCTGCGCAACCCGTTGCGGCCCCTGTATCGCCTAATCAAGCGTTGGCTGCCGCCTTGTCGCCAAAAGCACAACAAGAATTGTTGGTAAACCAAGCAAAAAATCAACAAGCGGCGGCAGATACATTGCCACAAGTAATGCAACAAGGCCAAACTTTGATTAGCGCAATTGATAGGATGATTGGCGCAAAAGATGCACAAGGCAAAATCATTACCCCTGAACATAAAGGGTTGAAAGACGTTGTTGGAACAACGATCCCGTTTGAGTACAAGCCATTTCAAGGCGGTACACCTGGCGCTGACTTTAAAGCGCTTTATGACCAAGTTAAGGGTGGCGCTTTCCTTGAGGCCGTTCAACGCATGAAGGGATCAGGCGCAATCTCTGAGATTGAGGGAACTAAAGCTACAGCCGCATTGACAGAAGCCTCAACAACGCAGTCTCCTGATGCTTTCAGGGCCGCATTGTCTAAGTTCAGGGACGCCATTCAAACAGGCATGGGTAACGCCGCAACCAAAGCGGGAAAGGGTCGAATTCCGACCTATAACCCCGCAACTGGAAAGGTCGAGTAATGTCTGAAGCATTTAAAACTGTAGAAATCCCAAATTTTGGGCCAGTTAACTTTCCGGTCAGTATGTCGAATGACCAAGTTAATGCTGCAATTTTTAAAATCACGCAAGCGCCTCCATCTTTAGATATATTTGGCACAGACTCTCAACCCGCAGTTGATAAAATAGTTGAATCGCCCGCAATGATGCAGGGCCGACAGGCTGATTTGTCTATGCCTAGCAAAATGGGTTTGGCGGCGGCTCAAGGATTAACTCTTAACTTTGCGCCAAAAATTGCGGGTGCTGGCGCGGCGGGTTTGGACATTCTTCAACGTGGCTTCAATGCAAACCCATCAGAGGCTTACGCAAATACCCGTGATTACGTCAAAGGCGTAAACGAACAATTCAGGGAAACCAACCCTAAAACAGCATTTGCAAGTGAACTGGTTGGTGGCTTGCCTCTTTTGCTTACTCCTATGGGAGTGACAAGCAAAGCGGCGCAAACAGCAGAGGCATTGTCAGCGGCGCAAAAAATGGGAATGGCTGCAAAAATGGCGGGTACGCAAGGCGCTATTTCTGCTGCTGGCGCGTCCGACATCAATCCTGTAACCAATCCCACAGAATATGCCCAAGACATTGCCCAAAAAGGAGGAATTGCTGCGGCTACTGGTGGCGTTTTTTCTGGAACAGGCCAAGGCGTTTACAACGTGGGCAGCAATGTTGCGCAGCGTTTTATACCTGAAAGCGCCAAAGATGCAGCGCGAATCAAACTTGCTCAAGCCTTGCAACGTGGGTCAAGTGAGGAGGGCGCAAATTCTGTCATGAATCGCGTCCAGCGTGAAATGGGCATGAACCCCAATGCAAGCATTGCGCAAGCGGGCGGGCCTAGTGCGTTAGGTCAGTTGGATTTGTTGGCCTCCATGCCAGGCCAAGCTAAAACGCTGGTAGAGCGCAGAATTCGTGAGCAGCAGGCATTTAGACCTGAACGCCTTGTAAATGCCGCTGACGAGGCTTTGGGGACGCAGGGTAAGGGCTTTACAGCCACACTAGAAGCCTTGGATGCGGTTAAAAAGGCAAGTTCTGCGCCTTTGTACAAACAGCTTGAGAATGTATCGGTCAAGATTGATCCTGATTTGCAATCTTTGATTCAGGCCTCAACCTCTGCGCATGGAAAGGCTGAATTGTTGACGCAATTGAACAGACAGTTGCCAATTGACATTTCCAAATTAAAAGCTGGTGATGATGTCCCGCTAAAAGTCTTGGATGTTGTCAAGCAATCACTTTATGACATGGGCGAATCAGCTCGTGGCGAGTTTGGTAAAGCAACGAACACAAGCCGAGCATACGATGATTTGCGGGTCGCATTGACAAAGAAACTTGAAGCCGTATCGCCTAAAAACGAGAGTGGTTCAATTTACCGTCAAGCCTTGGACGCCTACGCTGGCCCATCACAGTTGAGTAATGCTGTTGTCAAAGGCCGAACAGCCATGAAACAAGACGATATTGCATTGTCTGATCTTATGGGCAATATGTCGCCAAGCGAGATAGAGGCTTTCCGCATAGGTGCGTTGCAGTCTTTAAAAGACAAAGTTGGCACAGAAGCGGGTCAGACATCACTCCTAAAGATGTGGAAAGAACCCTCCACCAGTAACCGACTCAAAGAAATATTTGGCGATAGTTATCAGAAGTTTTCTCAAGAAGTTGCCAAAGAAGCCAGGTTAAAGCCTTTAGAACAAGTTGGTCGAGGCTCGGGTACATTTTCTAGGATGGCTGGCGCTGAAGACTTGGGCGTTATGCCGACCACAATAACTGCTGGAAAAGCAGTGGCAAATGCAGCAACTGGCAACCCATTGGCGGCTGCGGGTGAGGCGGCAAATGTCAAAAACAGGATTGGTCAAGTAATTAACCAAATGCCTGAAACAACACGTAATGAACTTGCTAAAATGTTGTTAATGCGTGGCGCAACGGGGCAATCAGAAGTACAAAACACAGCGGCTTTGATTCGTGCTTTAAACCAAAGATCAACGCAATTGCAAACGGGTGGCGGCTCAATCATTGGGCAAAACATTGACCAATACGGAAGATAAGGAAACAAAATGAGTTACAACGGTTCAGGCACGTTCAACATCAACACAGCGGGCCAACCCGTTGTTACAGGCACAGTAATTACCAGCACAGCATTTAACTTGCTGACTGCTGACTTGGCAAGCGGTTTAACGACCGCATTGACAAAAGACGGTCAAACCACACCCACCGCAAACATCCCAATGGGGACGTTTAAGATCACTGGTTTGGGTGCGGGTACTGCGGCAACTGATGCGGCTCAATTTGGTCAATTGCAAGCTGGCGCAACTCAAATTGCAACGGTTACAGGCACAGACACAATAGCGGGTACTCTATCGCCTGCTTTGGGTGCTTACGCTACAGGTAACTTGTTTTCGTTCGTTGCGGCAAACACAAACACGGGCGCAGCCACAATTAACCTAAACAGTTTGGGTGCTAAGAGCATTACAAAACTAGGCTCAACTGCGTTAGCTGCGGGCGATATTGTCAGCGGTCGCGTTTATCTGATTGAATACGATGGAACTCGATTCCAATTGATTAACCCATCGGCCTCAAGCGTTTCGTCATTTAGCGCTGGCACAACAGGCTTGACACCATCCACAGCCACAACAGGTGCTGTGACCCTTGCAGGCACTTTGGCGGTGGCCAACGGCGGCACAGGAGTCACGACTTCCACAGGTACAGGCAACGTTGTTCTATCAACCTCACCCACACTGGTAACACCTTTGCTGGGTACGCCGACATCAGGTGTAGCAACTAACTTAACAGGTCTACCCTTGACCACAGGTGTTACAGGTACGCTACCCACTGCCAACGGCGGCACTAACTTAACATCCTTCACCGCTAACGGTGTGGTCTACGCAAGCTCTACAAGTGCACTGACTACTGGTTCTGCGCTAGTGTTTGATGGGACAAACTTTGGCGTTGGGACAAGTTCTCCGGCTCAAAAATTTGTAGTAAGTAACGGCGGTGCTGCGGGTATTGAATTTTCACCAACAGGCGGTAGTCAAGGTGGAACATATTTGCAATCTTACAACCGCAGTGGTGCGGCGTTTGTTGCAACTGAAATTATTGCGTCAAAGATTGGTTTTTATACGGGAGCATCACCAGCTTTTGCGGCTTTGCTTGACGCTTCCGGTAACTTTGGACTGGGTGTTACTCCGAGTGCTTCAAGTGCTAAAACCTTTGAAATTGGTGGTGCAGGAAACACCATTACTGGTTTTGGCTCTTCAATGTATTTGTCAATGAATGCTTACTACAACGTAGGCTTTAAATATGGACAAACAGGTCTTGCTGCTCAGTACGCGATGGATTCAGGCCAACATCGCTTTTTCACAGCCCCCTCTGGCACAGCAGGTAATGCCATCACGTTTACTCAGGCGATGACGCTGGATGCCAGTGGTAATTTGGGTATTGGTACTACAAGCCCTATCAACAATAGCGGTTATGGTGGCTTTTCCTTAAATGGAACTAACGGTGCTTTGTTAAGCCTGTTGACCAATGGAACAGAATCATCACGCATTGCTAGTGTTGGAAATGAAACGTCTATTCAATCTAAAGCAACCACTGGCTATATTACCTTTGTTCAAGGTGTAAGCGGCGGCACAGAACGTGCCCGTATAGACTCCAGTGGGAATTTGCTGGTGGGGACTACAAATGCCACATCTACAGGCGGTATAGGAGTTAAAGCAAAACCAAATGGTGCGTTATTTTCTGTAATTGATAACACCGTTGGCGACACAATGGATGTTTACAACACTTCTGTTTCCGCATATCGTTTTTATGTTGATTCGGGTGGAACAATTCATGCAACATCAGTTGTTATTTCAGCTATTTCTGACCAGCGCCTTAAAGAAAATGTGCGTGATATTGATACGGGTCTTTCTTCAATCATGGCGCTTAAACCTCGCCGTTTTGATTGGAAAGAAGGCAAAGGTCAAAACAAGAAAAATGCCGCTGGTTTTATTGCCGATGAATTTGAAACAGTATTTCCAGAATGTGTTGGTGTATCAAAAGCTGGTGGTGACGGTATTGAGTACAAAAACATCAACCACGAAACTTTGATTCCAACATTGGTCAAAGCAATGCAAGAACAGCAAGCCCTTATCGAATCACTCACAACCCGCCTCACGGCACTGGAAGGAAAAGCATGACTAATTACACATGGGGCATCCCCCAAATGGATCGCCTTACCTCTGATGGTTTTGTGGTTACGGTGCATTACATTGTCAACGCAGTGGATGGCACTTACACTGCCTCAACCTACGGCACTGTGGGCTACACACAGCAGCCAGGCGAGACATTCGTCCCCTACGCTGACCTGACCGAAGCCATTGTGGTTGGTTGGGTTCAAAATGCGCTTGGCAAAGACACGGTGGAAGCTAGTTTGCAAGGTCAAATTAACGCACAAATCAACCCTGTGCAAGAGTCCGGCACACCTTGGAGCACATAAATGGATTATCAGTCGGTTATCAATTTGGCGGCTGGTTTAGGTTTTACAGTAGCTGGCTGGTTTGCCCGTGAAATGTGGTCTGCTGTCAAAGAACTGAAATCAGACTTGTCTAAGCTGCGTGAGGAACTACCTAAAACGTATGTGACCCGCGATGATTACCGTGATGATTTAAGGGAAATTAAAGAAATGCTTGGCAAGATCTTTGATAAGTTAGAGGCCAAGCAAGACAAATAACCCGAACGCTCCAGCGTGAAAAGGGGGTGCTGGCAGACCATCCTACGGGTTAAAGTCTGCCCCAAATTGGAATGAATATGATTGACCCCATAACGATAGGTGCTGCGTTTGCGATAGCCAAAAGCACCATTGCAGGGGTCAAAGAAGCCATCCAGATGGGCAAGGACTTGCAGGAGTGCAGTGGCGATCTGATTAAGTTTTTTGAGCATAGGGATACAGTGGCAAAGGCTGCTGTACACGATAAAAAGAAATCAAAGTCTGACATGGGGCGGGCTTTAGATACTGTGATGCAGGCCAAAGCCTTGCGTGATGCAGAAAAAGAATTAAAAGAACAGTTGATTTGGTCGGGCCAGGGTGATGTGTGGGAGGCTATTCAAGCCGAATACAACATGATTGTGGCTAACCGCAAGCGTGAAGAACGTGAAGCAGAGGCTAAGGCCAAGCAACGCAGAGAAAACATGGCAGAGACAGTAAACATTTTGTTGATTGGCTTTGTTTCTATCCTTGCGGCGGGGTTTATCGGGTGGGGAACTCTTGAATTTATTATGTACAAACTGAGGAACTGATATGAAATATGCAATGCTTGTGTGTCTTGCTTTGTCGGGCTGTGGCGTGGGCTCAGACCCTGCCCCACAAGATAAACCAATGGTGGTTTCACTAGACCCCGGCACTGTTTTGCCAAGCCCGTTTGTAGTTGGCCCAAGCGGCACAATGCCTGTTCCTTTTACGGTTGGGCCTCAGCCTCAAGTGCCTGTTGTGACGTTTGTAACTGGCCCTGTTTCTGGCCCTGTTGCTGTTGTCAATCCACCTATTGTTGTTGTCAATCCGACAACACCGCCCATTAACTGGTGTACAGATGGATTTGTGGTTGGCCCATGTGTACCGCTGCCAAAGCGTTGTCAGCCTGGCGAGTTTACTGTTGGCCCTTGCCCATAAGGAAAAAACATGGATTGGTTAAAGACTATTGCCCCAACGATTGCAACGGCCCTTGGCGGCCCTTTGGCGGGGCTTGCTGTAGATGCTATCTCCAAAGCTATTGGCATAGACCCTAAAGACGTTCAAGCAACAATTGATAGCGGTAAGCTAAATGCTGACCAGATCATGCTAATTAAGCAGGCTGAGATACAAATGGCTGCACGGGCACAAGAGATGGGTCTGGACTTTGCCAAGCTGTCTAATGATGACCGCAAGTCTGCCCGTGATATGCAAGTGGCTACCAAAAGTTACTTGCCGCCTACCCTTGCAATTGGCGTAACTGTTGGATTCTTTGGCATTTTGTTTGGCTTGATGTTTGGTCAAATTGAACACGCACCACAGATTGACATCATGCTGGGCAGTCTTGGTACTGCTTGGACAGGCATCATTGCTTTCTACTTTGGGTCTTCTGCTGGCTCGCAAGCCAAAGACGATCTTCTCCATCAATCCACGCCCACAAAATGAATCAAAACTTTGATAAAGCCCTTGCCGCTGTTCTTGTTCATGAAGGTGGCTACGTCAATAATCCAAAAGACCCTGGCGGCGAAACAAACCTTGGCTGTACAAAAAGAGTTTGGGAGGAACATTGTGGTCACATGGTAGATACCAAAACAATGCGGTCATTAACTCCTACAGATGTTGCCCCGCTGTATAAATTAAAGTATTGGGACAAAATCAAGGGCGATGACTTGCCAAACGGCGTGGACTACGTTGTCTTCGATGCCGCCATCAACTCAGGCCCAGGCAGGGCCGCAAAGTGGCTACAAGCCTCCGTAGGCGTTGACCCTGATGGTGGTATAGGCCCAAAGACTTTAGCCGCTGTACGGGCCGCTAATCCAAAGCAGTTGATTGAAGACTACAGCAAGCGCCGCCTGTCATTCTTGTACGACCTCCCAACTTGGGAGACATTTGGTAAGGGATGGGCAAGGCGGGTTAATGAGGTAAACGCAACAGCATTACTGATGTCATAACGGCGTCACAGTAAGCGATTTCAATGCGTTCATGATTAAACGTGTTGACATCCGCAAAGAATCTGTGCAGGACAAATTGTCGGTACTTCAAAATAAGTGCCTCCCTTTTGATACGCCATATGACACAAATTTTGGATCTTGGTGGATTGCTACTGAGAATGGCGTTGATATTGGCTTTGCGGGTCTTGTGCGTACTGTGTCTTGGGCCGATTGTGGTTATCTGTGTCGCGCAGGGGTTGTTCCTGTTGCTCGTGGACAAGGATTACAGAAACAGTTTATTCGTGTCCGACTTAGACAGGCAAAAGCTCTTGGGTGGCGATGGGTCGTAACTGACACAACAGACAATCCGGCGTCAGCAAACAGTCTGATTGCCACAGGTTTTAAATTGTTCCAACCAACGAAACCTTGGGGTTTCAAAAACACGCTGTACTGGCGTAGGAAATTATGATGCCTGTTACAAAATATTCTGATCAGCAAATTATTAGCGCAATTGAAAATAGCCCATCAATGCGGCAAGCCAGTTTGACTCTGGGTCTGGATTTGTCTGGGCTAAACAAGCGCCGCAGACGTATTGAAAATAGAGAAAAGATAGAGATCAAAGCGCCGCAAACCACAGATCAATTTAAACATCTGCAAACGGCCCACGTCCATCCAGCAAAAAAAGATTTGGGCATTTTGAATGGCACAGTGATTGTCTTCAGTGATGCTCATTTTTGGCCCGGCATATATACAACAGCGTTCAAAGGTTTGTTGTGGGCCATTAAAGAGCTTAAACCCAATGCAGTTATCGCTAATGGCGATATTTTTGATGGAGCTGGGATCAGCCGCCACCCCCGCATTGGTTGGGCAAAGGCTCCTTCAGTAATGGAAGAACTGAAAGCCTGCACGATTTGCATGGGCTATATTGAAGAAGCAGCCAAGGAGGCCCGTCACAACGTCAAACTGATCTGGCCTCTGGGTAACCACGATGCGCGGTTTGAAACGTTCTTGGCGGCTAACGCCCCGCAGTATGAGCATGTCAAAGGGTTTACCTTGCGCGACCACTTCCCAGATTGGGAACCGTGTTGGGCAGTTTGGATTAATGAAGGAACGGTAATCAAGCACCGATTTAAAGGTGGAATCCACGCTACCCACAATAATGCCATCTGGAGCGGCAAAAATATTATCACGGGCCATTTGCACAGCTTAAAATGTACACCTTTTTCTGACTATAATGGCGTAAGATACGGTATTGACACCGGAACATTGGCTGAACCCTACGGCCCACAATTTAAAGACTACACTGAAGAAGGCCCATTGAACTGGCGCTCTGGTTTTGCTGTGCTTACTTTTGTGGATGGCAAACTGATACTTCCCGAACTGGTGACTACACACGGCCCCGACTCCATTGAGTTCCGAGGCCGCGTAATTAAAGTCACTCAGTGACTTCTTCTTCAGTTTCTTCTTCGCCTTCTTCTTCGCTTTCTTCTTCGCCTTCAACTGCGACTTCGTCCCAGTTGCCGATCCAGCCAGCATCTTCTTGGAATTCAACAAATTCCTTCAAGGCTTCGATCATGTCAAAGTCATGCGTCTCAACAGTCATTTTGCCGTTGCCCATCCAACCCAGTGTCATTTCAAATTTAAACATGGTAGCTCCTAATACAGCGGGATTGCTGCATTTGCTATGCTAGAGGCTAAAAATGACGGTTACAAGACTCACTGAGTTGTTTCGGGTACTTGTTGTTGCATTTTGACTTGATGCTCAATTTTTTGCATCAATACATAGGCGCCCGATTTAGTGGGTAATTCACCCAACACTTGCAAAATAAAACTGATTTCGTTGGTTTCAAAATTAATATTCATGTTTTTTCCTTTAAACACCATTCGCGTTCGTTGCGTCCAGTGTTTGATTTTACTTTGTTGCCTGTTTGCTTAATCAAATTTAAACGTTCCATCTCGCTTAACCGTCTGGCAACTTGGTTGGGGTCTAGCGTTGTATTGCTAGATATTCCATCTTTACCAAGCGCACCATGCTTTGCCAAGCACTCAATGATTTCCGTCCAATGATCTGGCGCTTTTTCTTTGATGCTGTCTGCTGCTTCATAACTCGTCACTGGGTCATCTTTGCGAACTCGCGGAAACAAGTTCAAAGGGTGACCGCCAAAAAAATCTGAAAGTTTCATAATTTATCCTTAAAAGTAGCATACGTTGACCTAATAGGACGGTATGCCAGCGCCCCCTTTTCCCAGGAGTATGGGTTAGGCCATGTTTAAAAGTTTATATCGGAATCGTCTTTTAAATTATCTTTTTCGCGCGGTTCATTGATGTATGCCCAACCAGACCAAGCGCCCTCCATTACAGGGATGACGTCAATCTTCAGCATTTCACCATTTTTTGTGTCAATGATTGAGCCAATACGGGTATAACGGTTCTTTTCTTGCCCTTGGGTGTTTTTGTATTTGCCCGTAATAACTGAGATTTCTTTAAGCACTTTTGCCATATTT
>Ga0209188_1003303_pt1 | contig 11271 bp, 9 predicted proteins | sample C_130625_EF_Meta_FD_187307 | JGI IMG/M metagenome (GOLD analysis project Ga0209188, IMG submission 187307) | Freshwater microbial communities from Lake Croche, Canada to study carbon cycling - C_130625_EF_MetaG (SPAdes) (version 2) | ecosystem: Environmental > Aquatic > Freshwater > Lake | place...
TAAGCACTAATTGTTGCGTTTGTCTATGAATACTTCCTTCTAAACCATTCGGTATACCAGCATACCATGTATTTTTCAATACTGCATCTACCACGTTATCAAAGCCAATAGTTTTAGCTCTTGCTTTATTTTGTACTAATCTGTTCGCTCTTTCTACATTAAATAAGAAACCTAGTTCAAAATCGGCCAAAGCTTCTGCAGCTGCTAATGCATCAAAACTCATTCCTGTTCTTTTATCAAATAATTCACCTATACCATAATACATAGGTGGACGGGGTGGAATTAATTGTAAAATGCGCTCTGGAATAACAAGGTTACTAGCCGACAAACAATTAATTGCGGCATCTAATGCTTTTTGTTGAATTGTATTTGATAAAATAGAAGGTTTGATTTGATTTACATCGCCTCTTACACTATAATTATAATTAATTCCTCCAATTAATTTGGTTACTGCCTCATATTGATAACGATGATAATTATATAAGGGCACTAATACGTCTTCTAATTTAGCAAGTGGGGTGAAATTAGCAATCGCCTCTTCACCAAACTGTTCCATCCCTTTTTTTCTTACAGCCATTGCTTGGTCTAGTCCTGCTACAGCATCAGATTGATTGTCCCATAAATGTGCATAAGGATGGAAACCACTGGCAGCTCTTGCATCGGCATCTGCAATAAATAATAAACCATTTTTTGAATTCTCTGCTAACATATTTTGAAGGGCAGGCGTTTCATTTATGCCTTTCCCAAAATCTTGATAGCCATACATAATGGCACGTTTATCCCAAGTGCCTATTTCATTGGTATAAATTTTAGTAAAATCTATTTCTCCTTTATCGTTTACAAAAATATTTGGATGCGGATAATCCATTACAGAAGCGCGGTCATTATAGCTAGAGGCATAATTATGTTGTAAACCTAAAGTATGCCCTACTTCATGTGCAGCTAATTGTCTTAGTCTGTGAATAGCAGCTATTCTCATTTTATCTGTAACAGGTTTGCCATTGATATAGGGAGACAATAAGGCGGTAAAAATTAAATAATCCTGACGCACTCTTAAAGAACCTAAAGTGACTTGACCTTTGATAATTTCACCCGTTCTTGGATCGGCAATAGTGGCGCCATAACTCCAACCACGTGTAGAACGGTGTACCCAGTTAATCATATTGTATCTAATATCCATAGGATCAACTGAATCGGGAAGTACTTCTACTTGAAAAGCATTCTTATAACCAGCTGCTTCAAAAGCTTGGTTCCACCATCTGGCGCCTTCTAATAAAGCAGAACGAATAGGTTCTGGTGTACCATTATCTAAATAATAAATTATAGGTTTAACAGCTTCACTCATAGCAGCTGTAGGATCTTTTTTAAATAGACGATGTCTATTGATAACCATTTTTTCAATGGGTTCACTAATATCACTTCCGTAGTCGAAATAGCTTGTACCAAAATAGCCACTTCTAATATCATACTTTCTTGGTTGATAATTATTATCTGGAAGTTCTACAAAACTATGGTGCATTCGTAGTGTAAGAGCTTCAACTGAAGGAGCAACTGTTTGTACAAACCTGCCTGCATCGGATCCGCCTACAAAAGTAAGTGTAGCTTCAAATTCTGAATTCTTAGGAAAATTTTTAGTATTAGCAATATAAATAGCAGAACGTCCTTCATTTAAAGTGTAGCTACCTTGTTTCATTTTTCTAATTCTATCTGCTGCCCCATGTGCATCTCTTAATAGAAATGGAGTTATGTCCACCAAAATAGAATTCGCTTCTTCTGCTTCAATGGTAAAACTAAATAAGATAGACTGTGCGAAAGATTCATTCACTGCTTTTTGCTCTCTTGGGTCACTTGTTACAGCGCGAAAGTCGGTATTAGGTTGTGTTAACAATAATTTTTTACCTACACGTTGAAAATATACAATACGTGAATCGCCAATTTGACCTCTGTCAAGTCCAATATCATTGGATCCTAGACCAGCAGGTAAAGAGTTGACATATAAAAAAGGTGTTTCTAATTTGTCAACAGCTATGAAAATTTTTCCTTGTGCAGCATCCCAATAGTAATTAAAGTAGCCTTTATGTAATTCCATAGTCTTTGTCTTTTCTGCAATGGAATTTGATTGTGCTTGCAGTAAAAAAGGAAAACATAATAACATTAAAATAATACGCATAAAAATGAATTTATATAAAAAATAAAAAATCCCGCCTCCGCCGAAAAATCGGAATGGGAGCGGGATTGTAATTTAAGTTTTTTTTACTAAACTGTAGGAGTAGAATCGTTGTTAGGTTCAGTAAATAAAGTTGGCGCCACTACTGGAGCTATAACTACTGGAGCTGCCACTTTTTTCTTAGGTGCTGCTTTTTTTACTGCTTTTTTAGGTGCTACTTTTTTAGTTGCTTTCTTTGTTGTTTTTTTTGCTGCCACTTTTTTCTTAGGAGCCACTTTCTTAGTAGCTTTTTTAGGAGCTGCTTTTTTAACAGCTTTTTTAGGTGCTTTCTTTGCGGCTACTTTCTTTTTAGGAGCTGCTTTTTTTACTGCTTTTTTAACAGATTTTTTTGCTGCTACTTTTTTCTTAGGAGCAGTTTTTTTTGCTAGTTTTTTCTTACTTGACTTTGCCATTTTGGTTAATTTTATTTTTGTATAAATGAATTAGAATATAAAATTACATCGTTTTGTTGAACTATATTCAAAGTTTTTCATTTTTTGTAATAGCTTTGTTTTATGCAAGCACCTGTTACATTAATTCTTGGAGCAACAACGAACCCTGAAAGATACAGCTATATGGCAACAGCCTTATTGGTAGAAAAGGGGTATGAAGTGTATCCTTTTGGAATAAAAAAAGGAGAAATACTCAATACGCCTATCCTTAATGAATGGCCAGTAAATATTAGCATAGACACTGTCACCCTATATTTGGGGCCATCAGCACAAGAGGCTTACTATAATTCAATAATAGAATTAAAACCTAGAAGAATTATATTTAACCCTGGCACAGAAAATGCAATTTTGAATAATTTAGCCACTGAAAATGGAATTCAGACTATTGAAGCCTGCACCCTAGTAATGCTAAAAACGGGACAATACTAATCCTTAAATTGCTTTACATTAAATTTTAAATTGGCCCCAGCTAGACCTGTCCAAGTTGCGATATTGTATGGCCTCACTAACATGTTCTTCTTTTATGTTGGAATTTGCTTCTAAATCGGCAATGGTTCTACTCAGTTTCCTAATTCTGTCATAAGCGCGAGCACTTAATTGAAATTTTTCCATTGCTAATGCTAATAATTTTCCGGCTGCAGGAGAAAGTAGCCCCCATTTTTTTAATAATGACTCGTTCATTTGAGCATTGGTATATATGCCTGGATCGGTTTTGAATCTTTCTATTTGAATGGCCCTGGCTAATTTAACTCTTTGCGCAATAATGCTTGAATTTTCAGCTATTTCTGTTTTTGTTAGTTCATGGTAGGGTACCGGCGTCACTTCAATATGTAAATCAATTCTATCTAATAAAGGCCCTGATATTTTATATAGGTAATTATGTATTTGTTTAATACTACAGTGGCAAGTTTTCTGGGGATGGTTATAATAGCCACATGGACAGGGATTCATAGCTGCCAGCAACATAAACCTAGCTGGAAATTGAACAGTCATTTTCGCTCTTGCAATACTTACTTCTCCTGCTTCCATGGGTTGTCTTAATACTTCCATAACCGATTTATTGAATTCTGGCAGCTCATCTAAAAATAAAACCCCATTATGGGCTAAAGAAATTTCTCCGGGTTGAGGCTGTCCTCCTCCACCAATCATGGCAATGGCAGACAAGCTATGATGCGGTTGTCTAAAAGGCCTTTGACTAATTAATTGTTTGTTTACGGGTATCTTTCCACTTACACTATAAATTTTACTCGTTTCTAATGCTTCGTATTTATTTAAAGGGGGCAAAATAGAAACAATACTTTTTGAAAGCATGGTTTTTCCGGCACCTGGTGGGCCTATCATAATTAAATTATGTCCTCCAGCACTTGCAATTTCTAAAGCGCGTTTAGCTTCAGACTGACCTTTTATATCTGCAAAATCGGGAATGGAATTGTTAAGTATTTTTTCAGACCTATTTGTAATGTCTTTTTCTAGGTTAATATCTTTTTCATAAAAGGGGTTATTTAAAAAATAAACCACTTCTTGCAATGTAGAAAAACCAAAAACTGGAATGCCTTCTACCATTAAAGCTTCTGCTTCATTTTGTTTAGGAATAATCATGGCAGTAAAGCCTTCTTCTTTAGCTTGCATGGCCATGGCGAGCATACCTTTTATGGGGTATAAATTTCCATCCAAACCCAATTCGCCCATGAATAGGTATTTTTCAATAATAAAAGGCTGGGTAATTTGTTCTGAGGCTGCTAAAATACCAATAGCAATAGGTAAATCAAATGCTGCGCCCGACTTTCGTAAGTCGGCGGGCGATAAATTGATGACCAGTTTGGTTCTAGGCATATGAAAACCATTGGACTTAATAGCACTTTCGGTTCGGTCTAAACTTTCTTTAACTGCATTATCGGGAAGGCCCACTATACAATAGCCTTGGCCCATGCTCACATTTACTTCAATTGTAATAGTTACTGCATCAATACCTACAATGGCACTACCCTTTGTTTTTACAAGCATCTTTTTACTTGAAACTAGCTTAGATATTAAAGCAAATGAATAGTATTAATACTTGTTTTTGGTAATCTTTTTTAGCAGGTCCACCACACCTTCTCTTTCTAGAATTAAGTAACCGAGTCTATCTTGACTCACCCCATTTTTTAATTGATAATGAAATATTAATTCTTTTTCTTGAACCGCTGTTTCAAAATAACTAAACTGTATATTATCAAAACCTTTTAAGCCATCACTTATTTCATACAAATGAGTCGAAATAATAAATAAACTGTTTCTTAAATTTTGTAAGCCTTCTATAACAGCAGTACTACATTTCATGGCATCTTGTATATTAGTGCCTTTGAATAATTCGTCAATTAAAACAAAATATTTTTTTCCATCTATTATTTTTTCAACGGTATTTTTTATTCTTTGCACTTCATTAAAAAAATAACTTTCTCCTTTTATAATATTGTCAGCAATAGTCAAATTAGTAATAAGCCCATCAAATAAACTCAAATTCAATTTTTGGGCAGGCACCCCAATACCAATATGGGCAAGGTATAAAACAATGCCGGTAGTTTTAATAAAAGTGCTTTTGCCAGCCATATTAGCACCCGTTAAAAAAAGTAAATTGCTTTGATGGCTAAGTGAGAGCGCATTATCAACCGCATTTATAACTAAGGGATGAATGGCTGCATTTACTTCAAAAAGAGGCGTTTCACTTTCTACCCAAGTAGGAAAAACAAAATGATATTTTTTAGATGCTACTGCCATGCTATAATAAGCATCTAGTTCATAATAATATTCTAATAGTTGTAGGGTACTATTTTTATATTGGTATAAGAAAAAATGGGACAATGACAAAACTATTTGTGGATTCTCTAGCTTCTTAGTTGACGGTAGGCTTATAAGAGATGGATGCTTAGTATATTTTTTTACCTTATCAACAAGTGCTTCAATGATAGGATTATCTTTTATGGTTTCAAATACCGACAACCACTTATTTAAATTTTCATAAAATAAAATGACATGTTCTAGTGAATACTTAAGTAAGGAATAGTCCGAAGCACTCGTGAACTGATACCAATAAGCGGCAGCTAGGCTAATTTGGGTAGGAATTCTTTTAAAACCAGTATCAAAAAACTTCTCAATAACAAGTGTAGTGCCATTGGTTATTTTTAGGTCTTGAACAAAATCAATTTTACTAATAAAATGAGCAATTGCATTTTGTCTTTGCTCAATGGTGGAGATACTAGATAAAGGATGGGAAAGAAAATAATCCAATTGTATTTTACCACCATTAGATTTACAAAAATTCAGATGACTTATTAACCCAATCGATTCTTCATTGTCATATAAACCAATATCTTTTAAAGTAATTTTATCTACCTGCATAAAATTACTTTTAGCTTCTTGTAAATTGAAGACGTTGTCCCTTACTTGTTTCGTTAAAAACTCCTTCATGGTATACTTTATACCCATTTACAAAAGTACTGTTCACTTGGTAAGGCAAGCTAATGCCTTCCAAAGGACTCCAACCACAGTGGTATAAAATATTTTCTTTGTTAATTGTATAAGGTGCTTTTTTAATAAGTACTAAATCGGCATGATAACCTTCTCTAATAAAACCACGTTCTTTGATTTGAAAGCATGTGGCTACAGCATGACTCATTTTTTCTACTACTTTTTCCATAGACAATTTACCTTCTTCTACATATTTGAGCATTAATAGAAGACCGTGTTGCACCAGCGGTAGGCCTGCATGTGCTTGCGCATAGGCTTCTTGTTTTTCTGCCCAGGTATGAGGTGCATGGTCGGTAGCAATGACATCCAATTGATCATTCAATAAACCTTCCCATAATGCATTTTTATTTTCTGGTGCCTTGATAGCCGGGTTACATTTTATTAAATTACCTAAACGGGCGTAATCGTTGGAAGTAAAATGTAAATGGTGTACACAAACTTCTGCTGTAATTCTTTTATCTGCTAAAGTTCTTAGGTTAGAGAATAATTGTAATTCTTCGGCAGTGCTAATATGTAGTATGTGTAATCGGGCATCAAATTTTTTAGCAAATTGTATGGCTTTAAATGAAGATTCAAAACAAACTTCTTCATTTCTAATAATAGGATGGTCAGAAGGTTCTAAAATTGGTTTAATGGCTTCAAGTGCAGCTTTATTTCTTTTAATAATGCTTTCTTCTTCACAATGGGTTGCTATTAATAATTCAGCACCCCCAAATATTCTTTCCAAAACCAATGGGTTATCTACTAATAAATTACCTGTTGACGAGCCCATGAATATTTTAATACCACAGACCTCGTTTTTTTTATCATTGGTTTTTAAAACTTCTTCCCAGTTGTCTTGAGAAGTGCCCATATAAAAAGAATAATTAGCTAATGAACTGCGTGCAGCTATTTGATATTTATCTTCTAATAATGTTTGTGTAAATACGGGAGGTTGGGTATTGGGCATTTCCATAAAGCTAGTTATCCCACCTGCTACTGCTGCCTTGGCCTCGCTATAAATATTGGCTTTATGTGTTAAGCCAGGCTCTCTAAAATGTACTTGATCATCTATTGCGCCCGGTAATAAAAATTGATTTTCACCATCTATTTCTGTTAGCCCTCCCTTGGTATCAATTTGACTAGCTATTTTTTCAATACGTCCTTCTTTAATTAAAACATCACCATGTAGGGTGTTGCCTTCATTTACTATTTGAGTATTTTTTAATATAAAGCTATTCATTATAAATTAGTTTTCTATATGAATGGTGAAATAAACAAAATTACCTGTGATATCTTTTATACTTGATAAAAGGGCATCTCCTTTATTTAAATTTCTTAAACCGTAGCTAAACTTTATTTCAGGAGAAATAGTAGCATACTGTAAATAAAAACTAACCCCTAGGCCCATTTCATAGCCGTAGTCAAATCCATTTAGTGTATTATTATAAGGAATTCTACTACTTGTTGAATTATTATTACTCATAATAACCGATCTATTGGCGCTTAGTAAATCGTAATCAATTTTCCCACCAATAAAAACATAATGACGCATAATGTCAGTGAAATGGAATGCATTATACCTATCTGATTCTAATTTCAGAGCTAATGGGATATTGATAATAGCAGATGCTACATTCATAGTTAAGGTATCGGAAGGATTGTTATTTTTTGTATAGGTATATATATTTTTTGAACCAGCAATTAATACCGTTGGATTTAATCTAAGTAAACTGTGTTTGGTTAATCTGAGTGTGCCAATAAGTCCAAGATTTAAAGCCATATTGGTTTTCGGATTAATAATATTTACTGCACTTGAATTAGGGCGTATAAAATCTAGGTTTCTATTAAAATTTAAATAGCTATTGTTTAAGCCAATACTCATACCTAAATAATAGGGCAGTTCATCATGGTAAGGTTGGTATACTTCACCTCTTTGTGCTAAGGAGGCAAATGATATGCAAACTAGTAAAGTTGCTGTAATTATTTGCTTGCGCAGTAAATGCTGCATATGCCTAAGCTTAATTTTTGTTGTGAAACATTTTTAAATCCTGCTTGCGCTAATATAGTTAAAAAAGCAGCGCCTTCTGGAAAAGCAATCACACTTTCATTCAAGTAGGCATAGGCTTCTTTGTTGCCTGAAAATAATTTTCCAATACTTGGGGTGACCCATTTCATATAAAAAGTATAAATGGGTTTGAACCAAAAACTACTAGGTTGTGAAAATTCTAAAATAACGAGTTTACTGCCAGGCGTTAATACGCGATGAATTTCTGCTAAGCCTTTTTCTAAATTGGCAAAATTGCGCACACCAAAAGCCACCATGGCTCCATCAAATGTGGATGTTTCAAAAGGAATGGCCGTACTATCTCCTAAGCTTAATTGAATTTTATGGTTCAAGCCTTTTTCTTGAATCTTGACTCTACCATATTGCATCATACCTTCTGAAATATCAATGCCCGTAATTTTTTCAGGTTGAATTTCTTTGAAAGCCATTAATGCCATGTCGGCTGTACCTGTGGCAATATCTAATAAATGCTCTATTTTTTTATCTTTTAAATGTGCAATAGCTTTTTTACGCCATCCTTGGTCGATACCTAAACTTAAAAAACGGTTTAAAAAATCGTAACGTTTTGCGATAGAATCAAACATAGTTGCTACCTGTTCTTTCTTTTCGGCATTACTTTGGCTATAGGGAACCACCTTATCATGTGCAAATTGACTCATAGCGCAAAGATATTGAATTTGTGCTGCTTTTTGGATAGTGTAATTCTTAACAAATACTTTTATCTTCGTAGCGCATGAAAGCACGTATATATAAGTCTACAGGTAGTTGGTACTCGGTCAAATCCGAAGCGGGACTGTTTTATCAGGCCCGTATTAAAGGGGTGATTAAGTTAGACAATATTACCTCCACCAACCCTATTGCCGTGGGTGATTGGGTAGAATATGATATGGAAGATGAACAGCGTGGAACAGTCATGATTTCTGATATTCAAGATAGAAATAATTATGTGGCAAGGCAGTCCCCCCATAATAAAAGACAACAACATATTATTGCTTCCAACTTAGACCAATCAATTTTACTTGCAACTTTAAAATCGCCTAAAACCTCTCAAGGTTTTATTGATCGTTTTTTAATTTCTTGTGAAGCTTTTCATATACCTGCTATAATTGTTTTTAATAAATCGGACATCTATGAAGAAAAAGAAATGTATACTTACGAAGTAATGAAAACTATGTATGAAAATATCGGGTATCAAGTATACTTAATAAGTGTAGAGAAAAAACAAGGCTTGGAGATGGTACACCAATTACTCAAAAATAAAACCACACTTATTAGCGGACATAGTGGGGTTGGAAAATCTTCACTTATCAATTATTTATTTCCACATTTAGATTTAGATACACAAGAAGTAAGTGATTGGAGTGGTAAAGGCTTGCACACTACTACTTTTGCACAAATGTATGATTTACCAGATGGGGGTGCTGTGATTGACACGCCGGGCATGAGGGAATTAGGTTTAGTGAATTTAGAAAAAGTTGAATTAGCTCAATACTTTCCGGAGATGCGTGCTAAGATGAATGATTGCCAATTTAATAATTGTCAACATATTAATGAACCAGGTTGTGCAGTAAAAGCAGCAGTTGAAAAAGGTATTATTACTGAAGCACGCTTTTTTAGCTATGTCGATTTATGGCATGGAATACAAGGACCGATGTATTAGCTTATTTTTTGGCATCGTTAAAGTCCTCAAACCAACTTGAATATTTTACATAATTATCCGCTATTCTATTTATCTCACCTGTTATCATAGCCTCAGATACCATTTTTACTTTTTTAGCAGGTACTCCCGCATAAATACTTCCTTCTTCTACAATGGTGCCTTCTAATACCACAGCACCTGCTGCAATTATGGAATTAGAATGCACTACGCATCCGTCCATCACTATACTACCCATGCCTATTAATACATTATCGTGAATAGTGCAACCATGCACCAGTGCATTATGTCCAATAGAAACATTGTTACCAATAGTAGTGGGATGTTTTAAATAGGTACAATGAATAACAGCGCCATCCTGCACATTTACCTTATTTCCCATTTTAATATAATGTACATCGCCTCTAAGAACGGCATTGAACCATATAGAACATTCACTACCCATCGTTACATCCCCAGCAATAGTGGCATTGGGGGCTATAAAACAATTTTCACCAAATTGAGGATCTTTCCCTTGAATGCTGAGTATGGTTGCCATAAAAATGCGACTTTTGTACTGCAATTTAATAGTTATTATGTCCAGTATGAATAATAGACAACTCTTTTTTCAACATTTAGCGCAAACTTCAGATAAGCCTATTGGTATTGAAGTGGCTTCTGCCGAAGGTATTTATATTAAGGATGTGAATGGAAAAAAATTTGTAGATATGATTGCTGGTTTTAGCGTTTGCAATATTGGACATAGTCATCCCGATGTGATTCAAGCTATTCAACAGCAAGTTGAAAAATATATGCATGTAATTGTGTATGGAGAATTTATACAAGCACCACAAGTGCAATATGCAAAAGCTTTGATGAGTTTACTTCCAGAAAATTTACAATCGGTTTATTTTACCAGTAGTGGGGCGGAAGCAACAGAGGGTGCGATGAAACTAGCAAAGCGAGTTACAAAGCGTACAAAAATTATTTCATTCAAAGGGGGCTATCATGGAAGTACACAAGGCGCATTAAGTGTAATGGGAGATGAATATTTTAAAACAGCTTTTCGACCTCTATTACCAGATACGCTGCAATTAAGATATAATAATTTTGATGACCTTGAACAAATAAATTCAACAGTAGCCTGTGTTATTGTAGAGCCTGTGCAAGCAGAGTCGGGTATTACACCTGCTACTAAAGACTGGTTAGCAGCTATTGCTGAAAAATGTAAACAACATTGCGCACTTTTAATTTTTGATGAGATACAATCGGGTTTTGGCAGAACAGGTTCCATGTTTGCTTTTGAACAATTAGGACTGGTACCAGATATTTTATTATTAGGAAAAGCCTTAGGCGGTGGACTTCCCTTAGGGGCCTTTATTAGCCATCCCCGCATGATGGCCCTTCTTACTGAAAGTCCTGT
>Ga0209188_1003304_pt1 | contig 11269 bp, 12 predicted proteins | sample C_130625_EF_Meta_FD_187307 | JGI IMG/M metagenome (GOLD analysis project Ga0209188, IMG submission 187307) | Freshwater microbial communities from Lake Croche, Canada to study carbon cycling - C_130625_EF_MetaG (SPAdes) (version 2) | ecosystem: Environmental > Aquatic > Freshwater > Lake...
TACCGCCGGCAGTTGGACCCGGTGGAATTTCCACAACAAGGGGACCTGTATCTTTCATACTTGGGTAAGCCATCGAATAGGGCGTTGTTGCATTCGGTGTAAGCATTCCCATTTTGTCTTGGAAGCTAATAAAGTCAATAAAATCAAAATTACCTACACCAAACCTACTCTTGATATCGAGTTGCATATTACGAACACCCATTAGAGGTAGGGCCCATAAATAGGCTTGGCATGCACGTTGAAAATCAATTTCTTCGTAGATCTTTTTAGCAGTTTTATCAGTTGGATAACCATTATCGAGTTTGATATCACTGATTCTAGATTTAATCGTTCCAGTAGTTGGTAAACCTTGAGCAAATGCTGAACTAGAGGCAAAAATGATAGCTAGTGATACGCTTAAAACATGATTTTTGAGATTAGATTTCATTTTTATCCTTAAGGTTTCTTAATTTCTGTAGCTACTAACTCAGGTCTTTTCCAAGTGCCATCCAAAGCTTCGGGCTTTGGCCAGTAGATCCGTAAGAACGCCGCAAATGGACCATCGGGTGCTGGAAGCCAATTAGATTCTTTAGCAGCACCTGGACTATCTTTTTGAACATAAAGAGTGATACCACCATCAGGATCTTTTTTGAGATTTGGCAGCATTGGTGAATTGATTAAATAGCGATTCAATTTATTTGCAACTAAGAGGCTTTCTGGCAAGTTATACATCGTCATAGACCAGAATGCGTTGGCTGGTGGCAACTGACCTTTCTCAAAGCGAATAGTGTAGTTATTTTGTGAAGCATCTAAAGGTTTACCATTGGAGTCCAGTTTATAGACTGGATAGATAGCCTCATCTTTTGAATTTCCCCAGATACCCATTTGAGCACCAGTCATCCGGTACATATAGTTATTTTGTAGATGTTCCCGAGTACCAAAAACCTGTCCAGATACGACTTCACCAGTATTGACTTTAGTTTTGATAAAGTCTTCATAGGATACCCAGGCTTCTAACATACCATCGGTATAGGCTTTTTTGAGATCAGAATCCATCGTTGCAAAATCAATTTTTTGATCTGCACCGACTTTAATTTTTGCAAAATTTTGCATGAGTTCAGTCTCAGTTGCATTAGTCGGACAAAACTTCAAGACAAAATTCAGGAGGTTATAAAATTCAGGCGAAGTCTTTTGATCATCTCGGCTAATAGGTTTTAAAAAGTCAATTGGTGGGGCTGGATTTGGCGCCGGCATTGTAGTTGCCTCACCAAGAAACTTAGACAGGGGTTCTGCCTTGTAAGCAGCTTGTATTTTCTTCACATTTGGAAGATCAGCTGAATTCATTAATTGAGTTCTAAAAAAGCCAAGGCCTAATTGAGTTTCTGACTGAATTACCTTTGTAATACCTTTGGGAGTCTCACCTTTCCAATCAGGCCCAGCAATCATGAAATGACCACCATCATTACCGGTTGACCTAGTACCAACATAGGCAAAATTATGGGTATATAGATCAATCAATTGGATACTCCAATAACGCTTCGCGTCCATCTTTGGAACAGTAATAACAATTGGCTCTGTTCTTAGATCTAGTCCGAGGTGAGAGTAGGGGGTGTCAGAATTTGGCGTTTGCATTGCAGTATCTTCTGGTGTTGCAACACGATCTGTATTGATGATGGTATTCCACTCACCTTTGTACTGAGAATCTTCTTTATTGACAAAAAAAGAATATAAAATCCGATAGTTATCTACTATCGGAAAGCCATAAATATAGGCATCTTTAGCAATGCCTTTTTCCATGGAGTAATCTTTTGGAACTGGAGCTTCAACTTTAGGTTCTTCTTTTTTTGAGCACCCAATCAAGGACAAAAGACCAATCATCAAAGCACAAATCAAGCGCAGAAGATTCTTATTAGATGACATGAATTTTTCCAATCGAATATTGAAGTAAATTTACTTTAATGGATTTATATTTCTATTTAGTATTTATTTGTTATAAAAAAAAGAACGATACAGTGCCCCATCAATTTGCTAAAGTCTTAAAAACAGAAATGGATAACAAGATGAGTATTAGTTTTCAATTGGTCATTGATTTTTGGTTTGTAGAAATATCACCAAAACAGTGGTGGGTAAAATCCCTTGAATTTGATCGCATGATTACTCAGCGATTTGGTGAGATTCATCGTCAAGCGAATCAGTGTGAATTATTTTCATGGCGTAAAGAGCCTCTTGGGCGCCTAGCTGAAATCATCATTTTGGATCAATTTTCAAGAAACATGTACCGTGATACCCCAGCTTCTTTTGCGAGTGACCCATTGGCTTTAGCCTTGACCCAAGCGGCGATAGAGCAACATGCGGATCAAGAACTTACTGCTGATCAAAAAGGATTTTTGTATATGCCGATGATGCATAGTGAATCTCTCAAGATTCATCAGTTCTCAAAGACATATTTCGCACAATCAGGTTGTGAGTCCTATGCAAATTCCCAACAAAGACATCAAGATGTTATTGAAAGATTTGGTCGTTATCCGCATCGTAATACAATTCTCGGCCGATTATCTCCCCCAGAGGAACTAGAATTTCTGAAGCTTCCAGGATCATCTTTCTAGGAATTATTCTTTTTTTCCTCAGTTAATTCTTGAGATAATTTCGTTTGTAATTCGACGGTTTCTATCCGGCGTTTTGCCTTTTCAGACTTTCCATGTGCGCCAGCATTTTTATGGAGTTTTGCCATATTTTTTGCAACAGGATTTTTAACGACAGGCTTTTTCATCTAGAGATATTGAATTGATACTATATTTGCATAATCAAGTTATAAATTATTATTTCATGAAATTTTTAACGGTAAAAGAAAAATGCCATTTTTAACCTTAGATGCTCCATTGGTATATTCCTTAAAGCCGCGGATGATCACGCGTGATTTTACAATCGAAATTGAACAAGAAAAGCGTGTCGTCGCTGGAAAGGTATGGCACTCCCAGGCATCTTCAGGAATGCGCCCTTTACTATTAATAGGTCATCAAGAGATGGAGCATAAAGACTCTAGTGAAATTCATGACTTTATTAAATTGATATGTGGCAAATATGGTTTTGTTGTAGCTTTGATTGATGGACCGATTCATGGAGATCGACGGTTTGGAACCACGGATGAAGATTTAATGGTTCAAGAATTTGATCAATTATGGAAGGATGGGGACGAAAGTATTTCACCCATGGTGTTAGATTGGAAGCTAACTGTTGATGCGCTTTGTGAACTGAGTGAGGTCGATTCGAGGTGTATTGGTTATTTAGGTATATCGATGGGTTCAGCGTATGGCATTGAAGTTGTTGCAACAGATTTAAGAATTAGTGCAGCAGTTTTTGGTCAGTGGGGGACACATCGTAGTCATCAAGAAAGAATGCTCAAGGCTGCTCGTAGAATCAATTGCCCCATAGAGTTTTATGCTTATGAAAAAGATCGCAATCTTTCATATCAACAAGAATTATTTGAAGCTTTTCGTACAGATGAAAAAGCATGGAAAACTTTTTCCAAGTCTATGATTTACGACAATACAAAAACAATCGATCAAATTGCCAATTTTTTTGTTGTGCAACTCTTGGACCGATATTTATATTAATGTTGTAGTGTGTTTACTCAGGCTGCGCAGGCGCAACTGCTGCCCCTTGTATTTGATGTCTTTTTAATGCATCCGCAACAAATCCTGAGGCTTTCATGCGTTCAACATAATTTTTTAAATAAGCCTTCGTGGCATCACTGACATCCTTGTTAACACCCATAGATTGATTAATTTGCATAAATCGGCCTGGCAACAATCTGATATTGGGATAGGTTTGCAAATCCATTTCTAATTGTTGTTTAACTCCTGCGCCGACCTCATAGCCACCACTGACGAAAAATTCAACAACTTTTGGTGAAGTAGGGGCATGCACAATTTGTGCGTGTTTAATTTCACGAGTGAGATAAAGGTCATAAGCGCTACCTTTACCCACGACAATTCTATTTTTTGCTTGATCAACTTCTTCATTTGCTTTGATTTGAGAATTACTGGGAACAACATAAGCACCCTCAATCACAACGTAAGCATTCGTAAACGTAATTTCTTTGCCACGCACTGGGTCAATAGCAAAGAATCCAAAGTCAGCCTTTTTGTTAGCAACGGCATCGACTGATTTTCCCGCTGAATCAAAAACGACTAGCTCCAATTGAACCCCAAGTTCCTTGGCTAAATTTTTTGCCAAGTCAATTGACACACCGTAAGGTTCTGATTGTTCAGAATCTCTTTTAGCCAGGATTGGGTTTCCTACATTTATGGAGGCACGTATTTTCCCGGAAGGAGCAAGTTCTGATTGAATCGCTTGAAGTGAGTTGGCTTGAGTCATGGTGGTAAAAAAATGAAGAGTGGTTGTGAGGGCAAGTATGATTAGTCTATTCATAGTATCTTAATGTATTCTTTTGTTATTCATCTCAAAAACTATTATATGGAACAAAAAGTCAGCATTCCTCAAAAGGGGCCTAAATCGTTAGCTGAGCTCTATTGGGCAATGACTAAATTAGCCTTGCAAGGCTTTGGAGGTGTTTTTCCAGTTGCACAGCGTGTTCTAGTCGAGGAGCGAAAATGGTTTACTCCACAAGGATTTTTAGAAGAATGGGCCATCGCTCAAGTGCTTCCTGGGCCGAATATCGTTAATTTATTAGTCATGTCCGGGAGCAAGTGGTTTGGTGCTATGGGCGCATTTGTGGCAGTTGCGGGTATTTTTTCAATGCCAGGTTTATTGCTGATATTAGTAGCAATCTTTTTTGAACAGTTTCGTGAATATCCTGCTGTCTCAGGAGCACTTCATGGCATGGGGGTAGTATCAGCTGGTTTGATTGGTGGAACCTCACTCAAAATGGCTGGTAGTTTAAAAGCACATCCATTGACTTTTTTGGGTGCGATTACTTTTACAACGGTGACCTTTATTCTTTTGGCTGTGTTTAAGTTTCCTTTAATACCAGTTTTATTAGTGATGGGTACATCGAGTGTGTTGCTGACGTATTTAAAGATTAAACATTCTCGAGTTGCAAAGGAGGGTGAATGAACATATCGTTCAGTGATTGGTTATCAGTTTTAATTCATTTTGCGTCAATGTCTGTGTTTGCTATTGGAGGGGCTTTTGCGCTGATCCCCGAGTTTCATCGTTTCTTTATCGATGAACATGCATGGTTAACTGAGTCGCAATTTTCATCTAGTATTGCCCTAGCGCAAGCTTCTCCGGGACCTAATGCATTGATGTTAGCCATGATGGGTTGGAACTTTGGCATCAATGCTACCCCAGTTGGATATTCACATTATGCATTCGCTATCTTGGGATTTGTTTCTTGTCTTTTTTGTGCCTTGACACCATCTTGTGTATTAACCTTTACAGCGACACGATGGGTGCAGAAAAATAACGAAAAAATGGGTGTTGTTGCATTTAAAAAAGGTTTAGCACCCGTCGTGATTGGTTCCATGTTGGTCTCCAGTTGGGTGATTGTGCGGGGAGATTTTGTGCTAGAAAATAATTGGCCGATATGGATCATTGCGCTTACAACACTTTTACTTGTTTGGTTTACCAAGACACATATATTATGGCTTCTCGCTGGGGGTGCAGCCATTGGTGCAAGTGGTTTATTAGGCTCTATTTAAAATTTGATATTTTTTTACACATCTTGCAAGACGTTCTGCCGAACAAGATGTGAAGTCGAACCAAGCGACATTCTCTGGATCACTTGCAATACCTTCAGATAGTGGTTCCAATAAGTAAGCAAAATCAATGTGAAGGTGTTCCGGTTCTTGCTTTTTTGGATTCGCAGGAATGATGTGAACATCAATATCAATTGGTAAATCTCTTTTCCAAAGTGAAGAGGGGGAGCATTGCCAACCCGTTTCTTCTGCAACTTCTCGAATAGCACCTTCAAGAGGTGTTTCACCAGGGTCGATATGCCCCCCTGGCTGAAACCACTCTTTGATGTAACGATGCTGAATTAAGAGCATTTGTTCATCACGAATCACAATACCACTGCCAGTTATATGGCCTGGCAAAAGACTTCGCGGAAATGGATCAGTATATGCTTCTAAAAAACGTGTTTTCTCAAGAAGTTTTGGTGCTTCTATTGGAAAAGCCAAACAATATTCTTGGATGACATGCCACATATGCAATTACTTTTTCTGATTAGAACGGATGCCTGGACGTGGTGGAAGGCCAGTATGTTGCGTTAGGATTTTACCCTTAGTGGGTCGATTAGAGCGTTGCTCATTCTCTGGGATAGTAAAGTCTCGTGGATTATTGACAGTTTTTGAGCTGATTCGACTCCGGCTAGCAACATTTGCGCCTGCAACTGCCGTTGAATTTTTTCTACGAGCACTTTGATAAGTACCATCCGTCTTTGGTTGGTAGCTAGGAATCAAATGATGCTTACCATTGCCAATTAAATCAGCACGCCCCATTTTTTTGAGAGCCTCACGCAGAAGTGGCCAATTATTGGCGTCATGGTAACGTAAAAAAGCTTTATGTAAGCGACGTCTTTTTTCACCACGAACAATATCAACGGTTTCACTATCTCGTGTGACTTTGCGAAGAGGGTTTTTGTTGGTATGGTACATCGCTGTGGCAGTTGCCATTGGAGATGGGTAAAAGGTTTGAACCTGATCAGCCCGAAAGCCGTTAGACTTTAACCACATTGCAAGATGCATCATATCTTCATCGCTTGTACCAGGATGGGCTGCAATAAAGTATGGGATTAAGAATTGTTCTTTACCAGCTTCTTTGGAGTATTTGTCAAAGAGTTCTTTAAAGCGATCATAGCTACCGATACCAGGTTTCATCATTTTATCGAGTGGACCTGATTCAGTATGTTCGGGAGCAATCTTTAAATATCCCCCAACGTGATGGGATACGAGTTCTTTAATGTAGGCTGGAGCTTTAATTGCCAAGTCATAACGTACACCTGAGCTAATTAAAATTTTCTTGACACCACGAATAGTTCTTGCTCTTCGATAAAGCTGAATCAATGGTGTGTGGTCGGTATTGAGGTTCGGGCAAACATCAGGGAATACACAAGAAGGTTTACGACAATGGGCTTCAATTTCGGGTGATTTGCAAGAAATACGATACATGTTTGCTGTTGGGCCACCGAGATCAGAAATCACACCTGTGAATCCTGGGACTTTATCTCGAATATCTTCAATCTCACGAATGATGGAATCTGAGGATCTATTTTGAATAATCCGGCCTTCATGTTCTGTAATCGAGCAGAAAGTACAGCCACCAAAACAACCCCGCATGATATTGACTGAAAAACGAATCATTTCCCAAGCAGGAATTTTGGCATCGCCATATACCGGATGAGGAGCCCTAGCATAGGGCTGATCAAACACAAAATCCATTTCTTCGGTAGTTAGCGGAATGGGTGGTGCATTTAACCAAACATCTCTGATCGAGGCACCTTCACCATGTTGCTGAACAAGTGCGCGGGCATTACCTGGATTCGTCTCTAGATGTAAGACACGATTCGCATGCGCGTAAAGAACGGGGTCACGTTTCACTGCTTCATAGCTAGGCAATCGAATGACTGTGGTATCACGATTTAATTTTTGTTTTTTTGGTATTTGAAACTGAATTGTTTGTTCAGCGATAGCTTTCTGATCGGAAGAGTCTGATGATTTAGCACAAGTCTCACCTTGAGCAGCTGCTTGCTCATCTGGCATTAAATATGGATTTATCGGAGCGTCGATCTTTCCAGGTTCATCAACTTCAGATGAGTCAATCTCTAAAAAATGAGAAGCAGGAGTACGACGAATAAATGCTGTACCTCTTACATCAGTAATTTCTTGAACCTTTTCACCACGGGAAAGGCGATGGGTAATTTCAACTAAAGCTCTCTCCGCATTACCGTAGAGCAAAATATCTGCTTTTGCATCCACCAAAATAGATCTACGAACTTTATCTTGCCAATAGTCGTAATGAGCAATTCTTCTCAAAGAGGCTTCAATTCCACCCATAATAATTGGCGTTTGTGGGTAAGCTTCTTTACAACGTTGTGCATATACTAGCGAGCAGCGATCAGGTCGTTTACCACTCATGCCCCCGGCCGTGTAAGCATCATCTTTACGAATTTTTCGATCGGCTGTGTAGCCGTTAATCATGGAGTCCATGTTGCCAGCAGTTACACCAAAATATAAATTAGGTTCGCCTAAAATTTTGAATGGATCGGCAGAGTGCCAATCTGGTTGAGAAATAATACCAACCCGAAAACCTTGAGATTCCAAAAGCCTACCAATAATCGCCATACCAAAACTAGGGTGATCTACATAAGCATCGCCTGTTACGAGAATGATGTCGCAGCTATCCCAGCCTAATGTGTCCATTTCTTTTTTGGACATCGGTAAAAAGGGTGCACGACCATAACACTCAGCCCAAAATTTCGGATAAGAATTAAGATGGGGAGCAGAGGGAATTGAAAATAGAGTGCGCGGAGCGTTCATAGTCCAACATTTTAAGCGATTCTATGCATTTATGCCTAGTTAAATGATTTATCATGAAATTCGTGTAACCTTTCAAATCAATGAGTTAAATATCCATAACTATATGATTAGTCTTCGAATCAAATTACGTCTACTCTTTCTTCTCTTGATTCTTGTTCTGTCTGGATGTGCAAGCCAACAAACTAAAGTGAATCAGTCACGACAAGTATTTGCTATGGGGAACTTACCTGCTGCATCAGCTGCGATTGTGCAATCCATTCCTTCAAAAAATAATGTTTATAACCTAGAGCAGGGGAGTATTTTGCGTTTGATGGGAACCTATCGCTTAGGTCAAAGTAATGCGGAATTCTTAGCAGCTGATGCTATCCTTCGTCAAAATGAGTTAACTCGGTCCACCATTAAATCTTCGATATCCAACGTTGGTGGTTACTTCTTAGCCGAAGGAATCGGTAAGGACTATATTCTTAAAGGGTTCGAGGGCACGATGTTGGCTTACTCGATTGCATTAAATCATGTCTTACTTGGTGATTGGGATAACGCGCGCGTTGAAGTGATGAAGATGGTCAAGCGTGAACAAGACATCGCTAGTTTTAATGATGTCAAGTATCAGGCTCTTGCCGAAGCTAGGAATAAAGGTATTAATGGGATGCAGGGCACTGTAGATAATCGAGTTTTTCAGGGTAATCCCATGATTAACGGTTATCCAGTCAATACGATTTCCGACCCGCAAACAATGAGTTTAAAAAATTCGTATCAAAGTGCTGCTGCACATTATTTAGCTGGTTTCATATTTGAGAAACTTCGTGAGCCTTCCCTTGCGGCGCCAGGTTACCGTCAAGCCATTGAGCTTCGTCCTGATTTACCTTTCTTGCAAGAAGGCTTAAAAAACTTAGATGCAAATATCAATAAACCAAGTAATGCAACCCCTAATGGCACAACCGACACCTTATTTGTGGTCGAAACAGGTTTTTTACCTTTTATCGATAACTTTAAGTCTAGTATTCCTATTCCAATTGGTGGGCAAATTCGATTTGCAACTGTATCTTATCCATTTATTGCACCAAATACAGAGCTATATAATCCTGGGCAGATTGCGATACAAGGTCAATTAGTCAATTTGAATATGGTCACTAGCGTGGATAGTATGGCTAGACGTGATTTGCGTGATGAAATGCCAGGATATATGATTCGAGGAGCAAGTCGCGCCGTGGCGCAAGTTTTAGCTCAAATTGGAACCCAAAGAGCCGTTCAGGGAAATAATCCTAACAATTCGAACCAAGCTACATTGGGTGCAATTGCTGGTCTGATCACAGGTCTGACTATGGCTGAAATCAGCTCAGCAGATGTTCGGCACTGGTCCAATTTACCAGCTAATGTTTTTTTAGCACGTGCTCAAATACCGAATGGCATACAAGATTTGTTGATTCGAGTTCCAGGTGGTGCAATGGTTGGTCGGCAAATCAGTTTCCAAGGAGATAAAAACATTGTTTACATACGTGTTTTTCGAGACAGAGCCAGTATCATGGCAAGTAATGATATTCAGGCTGGTTTTGGAGCAATTGGTCAGCCAATCTCATTTGTTCTTAAAAATCCATCCGCACCTATAATACCCCCAGCAAGTCAACCAATCCCAGAGTTTAAACGTTGATATGTTAGATTTATCGAAAATGAATTCAAACCTATGGAAATGGTGCTTTTATGAGAATTAGCAAACTAATCAATTTAGTAGCAATATCTTTAATGGTGATGCTTGCCTCCTGTTCCTCTTATATTGACAAGCACTCTGTAAGAATGGGTAAGACAAGTGATATCAAAATTCAAGATATGAAGAGTTTTGATCGTAATGGACTGTTAGTTGCTCAAGCAACCATCAAAAATAACGGCAATTCAAAACCAGTACAGTATCGTTTTCAGTGGTTCGGTGATAAAGGTGAGAGAGTTTGGGGTGATGAGGCATGGAAGCCATTAGTCATTCCTGAAGGACGAACTGCCATGATTGAGGGCATAGCCCCAAATATGGAAGCGTCAGAATATAAAATTGAATTAGATTCATATTAATATCAAAACAGAGGTCATTATGCAAACACGTTCTTTAAAGCTAGGATTAATTAGCGTTTCTAGTTTATTTTTATTTGCTTGTTCTTCAGCTCCAAAAGTTTCTTATCAAGATCCAAATAAAATTGAAACTATATCGGCTGATTATGGGGTTACTGATTTGCAAATGTTGGCGGAATCTATGACAAGATCTTTATTACAAGCCCGCGTCATCATGAATTCACCAACCCCACCATTAATTACTGTGGCTCCTGTAAAAAATAAAACTAATGAATATATCGATACAAATTTAATAACCAATAAGATTGAGACACAGCTTCTTAAAAGTGGACAGGTCCGTTTTGCTGTGAAGGCGACAGATATGGCGAATCAAACTGGTGAATTAACTCGTCAAAATTCGGGGATGTACAAAAAAGAGACAGCAGCTAAGATCGGCAATATGGATGGGGCACAGTACCGTATTGAAGGCGAGATCGGCTCCATTATTAAGTCTGACAAAAATGTTAAAGATGTGTTTTATAACCTTACATTACGTTTGATTAATAATGAAAATGGTACTTATGAATGGCAAGATGAAAAAGAAATCAGAAAGCAACAACGTCGTTAACGATTTCAAAATGTCATTTTTCTGTCAATAAGAATTAATAAACCCCCAATACACTGATATCTCTATCAATTGGGGGTTTTTCATGAAATCAAGTAAGTTAGCAGTTATCGCATCTTTAGTTGTATTT
>Ga0209188_1003306_pt1 | contig 11263 bp, 10 predicted proteins | sample C_130625_EF_Meta_FD_187307 | JGI IMG/M metagenome (GOLD analysis project Ga0209188, IMG submission 187307) | Freshwater microbial communities from Lake Croche, Canada to study carbon cycling - C_130625_EF_MetaG (SPAdes) (version 2) | ecosystem: Environmental > Aquatic > Freshwater > Lake...
TCAAATTAGCCACTTCAACCAAGCCGCCGAGCAACTCATCCCGGGCTTGCAAACGGGCTCGGCTTGGGCCATTCCCAGCAGCTGGAAGCCTGGCCATGGCCCCGATGAATTTCACCTCAATGCGCCAGGTGGTTTGAGAACCCTGCAAGCCCAGCGCGTGAAGGAAGGGGCCCGCAGCGTGGTGCAAATTCAAGACATCACGGCCAACCTGAGAACCCTGGAAGACAGCGAGCGGGTCGACCGCTTGGCGGCCATGGGCAAAATGTCGGCCGGCATTGCGCACCAATTGCGCACTCCGCTGTCGACCGCCCTGCTCTACGCCTCGCATCTTTGCACCCCCGAACTGGACGTCAAAGACCGCGTCAATTTTGCGCAAAAACTGCAAAACCAGCTCATCCATTTGGAAAAAATGGCTGGCGAAATGCTGCAGTTTGTGCGCGCCAGGCCGCAAAAAACAAACATCATTGCCTTGGACGATTTGGTCTCTGAGGCCATGCAAACCCTAGAGGGCCTGCGCCAAGAAAAGGCCATCGTGATCGAAACCCAGCTGCAAGCCACCAACTGCATGGTGAGCGTGGAGCGCCCCTCTGTGGTGTCGGCCTTTGTGGCCATTTTAGAAAACGCCCTGCAGTGCTCGCAGCCCGGCCAACTGGTCAAGGTGTCGACCACCGCCGACCATTTGCGCGGCCAGCTCAGCATTGAAGACCATGGCCCCGGCATTGCCGAAGACATGATGCCGCGCCTGTTTGAGCCCTTCGCGACCAACCGGGTGACCGGCACTGGCCTAGGACTTGCAATCGCTCAAAATATCATTCGAAGCCACCGCGGCGAAATCAATGCGCAAAACAAAGCCGAAGGCGGCGCTGTTTTCACGGTGGCCTTGCCCAGCATGGCCAACTTTTAAAGGGCCCACTTTTAACGTATGCTTTCACCCGCACTTCCCCTCTTCAGCCTGCCCACACAATGACCCCGTTTCAAATTCTCCTTGTTGAAGACGACACCGACTTGCGCGAAGCCATCAGCGTCACCCTCCGATTGGGCGGCGTCGAGCACGTGGCCTTTGAATGCGCCGAAGACGCCATTCCCGCCATCGACCCCGAAGCCGAGCAAATGCTGGTGACCGACTTTCGCTTGCCCGGCATGAACGGTTTGCAACTGTTGGCCAAGGCCCGCGAACTTCACCCCCAATTGCCGGTGGTGGTCATGACGGCTTATGCCGACACCCAATTGGCCGTGCAAGCCTTGAAGGGCGGCGCCCGCGACTTCCTCATCAAACCCTTCATGCCCCAACAATTGCTGGAGGTCATTGCGCGCCATCACCCCAGCCCTGCGCCGGCAAAAACTGGCGTGGAAGGGGAAATAATTGCCTCCGACCCGGCAATTCTTGCCGTGCAAAACCGCTGCGAGCGCGTGGCCGGCACCGGCGCCACGGTGCTTTTGACCGGCGAATCGGGCGTGGGCAAAGATGTGTTTGCCAAACAAATCCACCAGTTGTCTAACCGCAGCAGCAAGCCCTATGTGGCCATCAACTGCGCGGCCATCCCAGACAACCTGCTTGAATCGACCCTGTTTGGTTACGAAAAAGGCGCCTTCACCGGTGCCACCAAAGCCCAACCCGGCAAGTTTGAACAGGCCAATGGCGGCACCCTTTTCTTAGACGAAATAGGCGAAATGCCCCTAGAGTTGCAGGCCAAATTGCTGCGTGTGTTGCAAGACCAAGTCGTCGAACGCTTGGGCTCCATGCGCTCCGTCAACTGCGATGTGCGCATTGTGGCGGCCACCAACCAAGACCTGCAGCAGCGAGTGAAAGACGGCAAATTCAGAGAAGATTTGTACTTCAGGCTGGCCGTGTTTCCCATTCGCATACCGCCCTTGCGCGAGCGCCCTCTCGACATCTTGCCCTTGGCCCAACACTTCTTGGCGCGCTACGGCCGCACCATGGGCAGGCAAGGTCTGACGCTGTCGGCGCACAGCAACCAAGCCCTGCAAAACCACCCTTGGCCCGGCAATGTGCGCGAACTGGAAAACGCCATGCAACGCGCCCTGCTGCTGAGCGACGGCGCCCTGATTGAGCCCAACGACATTGAGCTGCACGCCGGCCAAAACCCAGTCGCCGTGCAATCGGCGGCATTGGCGCCAAGCTTGCCCATCAACCATCAGCCCGAACTGTCGGCAAATGGCACACCTCTTGCATACAGTTCAGACAAACAAACCACCTTGACGGGTGCGCAAGACATGGACTCCATCGAACGCGAACACATCTTGAAGGTTTTGAAACAAGCAGGCGGCAACCGAAAAGAAGCCGTCAACATATTGGGATTGTCAGAACGCGCGTTGCGCTATAAGCTCAAGGCTTACAAAGAAGCCGGATTTATTTTTGATTAAGATTGAAGCATGTCCAACATCAACCTCGACTCCCTTAGCAGCCAGATGAAAGTCATGGCCGACATGGCATCGGGCCAACTGAATGCCGCTTCAGCCTTGCCCGCCGCCGGCGAGCCCGATTTTCAGGACGCCCTCAAAAAAGCCGTGTTGGCGGTTAACGATTCCCAAAACACAGCCCAGGCCAAAGTACAAAGCTTCTCTACAGGCGAAAGCAACATGACCCTTGAAGAAGTGATGGTCGATTTGCAAAAAGCCAACCTGTCCTTCCAAACCATGATTGCGGTGCGCAACCGCTTGGTGGATGCTTATAAAGAAGTCACCAATTTGCAGGTGTAACCCTCTTCAATACTGATTGCACCCAATCAGTATTTAGATTCTTCTAACTTCTTGTCTTCTTCATGCGCCCAAGCTAGCACTTGGGCCACTGCCGCATAGAGCTCGGGGGGCACCCAAGCGTTTAAATCTAGTTCCATTAAGAAAGCCACCAAACTGGGCTCGGTTTTGGTGGGAATGCCCAGCTCTTTGGCGCGGTCTAGGATGGCTTGCGCAATCTCGCCTTTGCCTTTGCTTAAAACCCGCGGTGCGGGTGTGTTGAGCTTGTAACCCAGCGCCACGGCTTGCAAAATTTCGGCATGAACCGACTCGGCCATACGATCGGTGATGGCGGTATTGGACGACGTGTTGGCAGAAGTGTTGGGCGTTTGAGGTTCAGCCATTGCCCAAACCTTCAGAATTATTAGTGTCTTGGGGCGCTTCTTCCACCTTCACATCGCGCACACCCATGTTGCGCAACTCTTGAAGCAGTGAGGGCGTCAGCTGCTGCCAATCGGCTTGGCCACTGGCACCGGACACAGAAGCACCGGGCGCATGTGCTATTTGCAAACTCAAATCAGAACCCCATTGCGAACCCATGATTTTGAGCTTGCCCAAATTGGGCAAATCTACCTCGACGCGCAACATGGCCCCTTTTTCTATTTGGCCCAATTGGGCAGGATGATTGCGCCATGCATCTTCTCGCACAATGCGAAGCGGCACGCCGGGTACCCATTCCGTTTGCCACATCATCTGCCCTTGCGTCAGCATGCGCGCGGCTTGCTGAGCGTCTTCACTGTCGGGCTCTAGCGCGGCCACCCACTGCGTGAGTTGAGCGGCGGTGGGTTCGGTAAAGTCTTGCGGGTTTTCGGTTCTGTGCACCCAAGCTTCACTTAGCTTGTGCGCTGCAAACACATTGCTTTTTTCTAAAGCAGCATAGAGGTTTTTGAAATTGGCCGTGGCTTCTTTCAAAGAAGCTTCAGAGTCTGATGCTGGGCTGGCGGTTGAACTTTTGGTTTGACCAGTTGCATCTTCAGGCAAGGGGCCAGAAGGTGTGCTTGTATTGGCCAGCGCCGTGCTAATCCAATTGGACATACCCTTGGCCAGGAGCGGATGAACATCGCCCGACATCAAAGCATCGGGGTCGGCCCCTTGCGGCTCGTAAGCCATGAGGGCCGCGGGAATTGGTTTGTTGTCGGCCACCAAAGCCGAACGTGTGGCCTGCCCTTCTGCCCCTTGAAACACTGGCTGCGTCCACTGCAGCGCCACACGGCTGTCGAGATTTTGCGCGTCTTCGGGAATGCCGGCCACCGCGGTAACAGGTGTTACAGGATTGACCTCCAGCTTCTGCGTGAGCGGCAGGTGCAATTCTTGAGCGGGGGCGGGAATGTGCATGAGCTTAAATGTAAATCAGCTCGGCCACCGGGCCCTTGCTTTGGCTTAAGCCATGGCACTCGACATGCTGGCTGCAGGCGCTTGCATCGGCACGCTGGCCAAGGCCGCGGGGTAAGTGTTTGAAATCAAAAGTTCGTCGGTGAGGCCAGCATGCGTGCGCCAGGCTTCGGCCAAGGGAATCAAGGCATTGATCACGCCTTGCAAAATTTGAGGATCGCGTCGCAAGCGCGCCAAAATAATTTGCTTGTTGGCCCAGTCGTAAATGGCCGCCAAGTTTTGTGCAATTTCGCCACCGCGCTCACGGTCGAGGCATGATTCCAAACCCGTGGTAATCAAGTCAATGGCCTTGGTGAGAGACTCTGAAGAGTCGGTGCCTTCAGACATTTGAATTTGACCTGTGCGCAAATGATCGAGCAAGCGCTGATACACCATAACCACCAGATCTACAGGGCGGGCAGAAGACACAGAAGTTTCGCGCTGGGTGGCGGCATAGGCACGGTGTGAACGCATGGTCATTTTGTAATCCTTCTACAAATCAGTTTGGGCTATGAGGCTATGAGGCAATATGGCCAACAAAATTAGTTCTGTTGAGCTTAATTCTTCTGAGAATTGGTTAACCCATCGAGCGCACTTTTTAAGGAGTCGCTGGTGCCTTGCAGTTTGAAGAGCAAGGCGTCGAGGGAGGCGTATTGGGCGGTGTAGCGGGCTTTGACACCAACCAGCTTTTCTTGCAAGTTGGTCTTGCGAGTGTTCAATTCGGATTGGGTGGTTTGTTCACTGTCAATGCGATCTTGAATGAGACCGCCGCTTAACAACATGTCGCCTATTTGGCTAGACAAATCTGAGCTAGCGGAAAAACCAATGCGAATGCCGGCCGACAAGCGTGTTTGCAATGTGCTGCTGGCAGCGGCATACAGTGTGTCGTCTACAACAAGCGTGCCAGTGTCAGAAAGCTTCAGGCCCATGGACGATAAGTCTGATTGGCCCGAATTGAAAGTACTGCCCAAAATGTTGGTGACGGGTAGCAGCAAGCCAGAGGTAATTTGGCGCATCATGCTGGAAACACCAAAGTCGCTGTTCAAAATTCCGCGAGTGGCCACATCCATGCTAGAGGCTGTTTGCTCTTTGTACAGAGAATACAAATCGTTGTACGCCTTCACCATGGCTTCGAGCTTGGGACGCGCGGACACTGTGTCGTTAGACACGGTAAGCGAAATGGCCGCTGAGGTGGTGGTGGTCAAATTCAGTGTTACGCCGGTTAAAGCATCAGACACTGCATTGCTAGAGCGCGTGAACTCTACGCCATTCAGTTTGAACACCGCATCTTGCGCTGCTTGATATTGGGTCTTGGTGACAGGGGCTGTAACTGTATTGGAATCTAAATTAAAGGCGCCAGTGGTGCCTGTTGTTTTAGATTTGAGCGACAGTACGTATTGGCCTGTGTTGGTTTGAAACACTGTTGCATCGGCACTGGCCCTAAGGGCGTCTTGTGCTGGCGTTGCGTTATACCAAGCCAGTGCATCAGCCGAAGTGGTAAACCCAGACACATTCCAAATGGTGGGCTGCGCCAAGCTGGTCACTTCCATTTGATAACTGGCCGCTGAGGCCGTGGCAGTAATTTCTGCAGTGGCCACCGTCGCATTGCTAAATTTTGCCGCTTGCTTGGAAAAATTTGCCGGCGTTTGCAAGTCAATCAAGCTAGATTTAAGCGTAGACAACTGGCTCTTGATGGCCCCAAGCGCCGTGATTTTGACCGACGACTTGGTAATCTTGTTGTCTAGCTTGTTAACCGGTACATTCTCGGCCTCCATAAGCCCGCTCACAATACCAGCCACATCCAGTGTGCTGCCAGTTTTTGAAGTAGAGCTAGAGGTAGAAGAGACGGCCATGATTCAGCTTACGCAAAAATCAGGCCACCTGGTGAACCATTTTGTTACCGAGCATTTCGAATGAGCGGGCAAGACGCAACAACTCTTCCGAAGGCAGTGTTCGAATGACTTCACCCGTATCGGGATCCACCAACTGAACAATCATGTGGCCCGATGTTTCGTCTTTGTGAATTCGAACCGAGCTTGCCTGCGAAGAAATGAAATGCTGAATATCCTTCATCGCCGTTTCGGCAGCATTTCGCACTTCTTGGCTAGCCTCTTTTACATTGGAAGAAGGCAGCGGCACACTGGCCACCTTCGACACAGCTTTGGCATCGTTGGTAGGCGCCGTTTCAACAGGGGCCTTGACGTTAGACAACAGAGACCCCAGATTGACTGCATTGTTAGAAATCGCATCCATGGGTTGTTTCTCCTTTAAAGAATCTCAACCAGTGTTTAAAAACTGATTGAGAAACTTCATATTACTTCAACAGACTCAAAATGACATTAGGCATTTGGTTTGCCTGGGCCAACATGGCTGTAGCGGCTTGCTGCAAGATTTGACCTTTGGTCAAAGAGGCAGTTTCTGTGGCGTAGTCAGTATCTTGAACGTTGCTGCGAGCAGCTGAAAGGTTAGAAGATAATTCGTTTGTATTGCTTACTGTGAATTCAATTTGGTTTTGATAGGCACCTAACAAGCTGCGTTGTGTGCTTAGTGCTGTGATATAGCTTGCTGCTTCTGTTTGAACAGCCTGAAAACCTGCTATTGCAGTAGCTGGGGTAGTGCTTTGAAGTACACCGGTATCATTAATTTTTTGAATCAATGCGCTAGCCTGGCCTAAAGTAAAAGTAGTGCCATCAGTTCCAATAGCAGTTGCGTTGGTTCCTGCGGAAGGGGTGCCGACTCCGATATCCTTGAATGCTCCTACACCCAACGCAATCGTATCAGTCGTGGTGTTGCTAACTTGCAAGCTAAAGGCTGTACCAGTAGCAGTGGTCGCCTGACTCAGTAGGGAATTGCCAGAAAATTTAGTCCTTCCTCCAATGGAGTCAATTGCTGAAATTAATCTTTGCATTTCTGATTTGATGGCTGTTCGCTCAGTGGAGCCAAGAGTGCCATTGGCTCCCTGCGTAGCTAAAGTCAAAATACGTTGACCCATTTCCTGTGCAGCACTAATTGCCCCCTCAGCAGTTTGAACCATGGAAATGCCATCATTCAAATTGCGTACACCTTGGTTGGCGCTATTTATTTGAGATGTCAAAGCATTAGCAATTCCCAAACCCGCTGCGTCATCTTTAGCTCGGTTGATACGAAGACCTGAAGACAAGCGCTCCACAGAGCCAGCCATCTTGTTTTGCGCACCTTGAAGATTTTTAGAAGCCCAGAGTGACGCGACATTTGAATTCAGAACTGCAGCCATATTTTTCTCCTTAGATATTTAATTCGATTTAATTTGAGTTATTTCAAGAGGCTCAAAATAACGTTCGGCATTTGATTGGCTTGGGCCAACATGGCTGTAGCTGCTTGCTGCAAGATTTGACCTTTGGTCAAAGATGCGGTTTCGCTTGCATAGTCTGTGTCTTGAACATTACTTCGAGCAGCTGAAAGATTTGATGCCAACTCATTTGTATTGCTGACTGTGAATTCAATCTGGTTTTGATAGGCGCCTAACAAACTACGTTGAGTGCTAAGTGCTGTGATGTAACTAGAAGCGGCTCTTTGAACCATTTGAAAATCTGCAGAATCGTTTGTAGTAGATGCCACAGATTGTGTTAACGAAAGGTCGCCAGCTGTAGTGCTCAACTGGTCAGAAACCAAACCACTGTTGCTACCGAAAATTAATTTATCTGTAGTTGCAACTCCAGATGAAGTAGCTGCAGCCAAAGTCAAGGTTGTGCTGGTGACGGATGCCACAGTTCCAATTGCGGTGTAAATACCAGTTCCAGAGCCGCCAGTCGTTAATTTGTAAACGGTAGTTCCGGCCGCAACAGTTGTGTCAGAACCTGAAGTTAGTGTGAATGCAATTGTTGTTCCTGAAGTGCCTGTTGTTGATGTTGTTGCAACTGAACCACCAATATTTTTAAAAGCATTTGATGACAAAGAAATGCTGTCTGCAGTCTGATTGCTAACTTGCAGTGAAAATTTCGATGCAACTGCCGCTGCTTGAGTGTCAACATTAAGCAAAGAATTGCCAGAAAATTTAGTACGCCCATTAATTCCGTTTATGGCAACCAAAAGTTGACTCATTTCGTTTTTGATGGCTGTTCTTTCGCTTGAGCCCATTGTGCCGTTAGCGCCCTGAGTTGCCAAAGTCAAAATACGCTGAGCCATTTCTTGCGCCGCAGAAATTGCACCTTCGGCAGTTTGAACCATGGAAATACCATCGTTTAAATTGCGTACACCTTGATTGGCGCTGTTAATCTGAGATGTCAACGCATTTGCAATGCCTAAGCCAGCAGCGTCATCTTTTGCGCGGTTAATGCGCAAGCCAGAAGACAAACGCTCAACAGAAGCGGCCATCTTGCTTTGTGCACCCTGCAAGTTCTTAGAAGCCCACAAGGACGCTACGTTTGAATTTAATACTGCTGCCATTTTGTCACCGCCGTTAGAAAGTTAGTTAGAAATTGAAGTTTTGAAAATTCACTTCAAAAGAGACAAGATCACGTTGGGCATTTGATTTGCCTGGGCTAACATGGCTGTTGCTGCTTGTTGCAAGATTTGACCTTTAGTCAAATTTGCAGTTTCACTTGCATAGTCAGTGTCTTGAACGCTGCTGCGAGCTGCAGAAAGGTTAGAAGCCAATTCTGTAGTATTGCTAACAGTGAATTCGATTTGACCTTGATAGGCACCGAGCAAGCTACGTTGAGTGCTCAAAGCGGTAATGTAGTTAGTTGCAGCTGTTTGAACAGCCTGCATAGCTGTAGCTGCATCAGAACCAGTTGCGCTGGTGACATTGGTAGCATTGATAGCGTTTATCAGAGCACTTGCCTGTCCCTTAGTAGCATCAGCTCCACCAAAGGTGGTATCGCTTGTAATAGTTCCTGAAGTTGTACCCGTTGTGCCAAGATATCCAACACCAATATTGCGAAATGCGCCTGCAGCCAATGAAATTGTGTCAGAAGAATTATTGCTAACTTGAAGGCTAACTGCTGTTGTCCCTGCGATAGTTTGGCTTAACAATGAAATACCAGAAAATTTTGTTCTACCAGCAATACCATCAATAGCCGTAACTAGCTGACGCATTTCAGACTGAAGCGCTGTTCTTTCAGCTGAACCTAAGGTGCCGTTGGCACCCTGAGTAGCCAAAGTCAAAATACGCTGCCCCATCTCTTGAGCAGCTGCAATCGCACCCTCAGCAGTTTGAACCATGGAAATACCATCGTTCAAATTGCGCACACCTTGATTAGCACTATTAATTTGTGAAGTTAATGCATTGGCAATTCCCAAGCCAGCTGCATCGTCCTTAGCACGGTTGATTCGCAGACCAGAAGACAAACGCTCCACGGAGTCGGCCATCTTTAACTGAGCACCTTGAAGGTTCTTGGATGCCCACAATGAAGCCACATTGGAATTGAGAACTGCTGCCATGCTAACTCCTAAGAAATTTAAAAAATTTGGGGTGTTTGTTAAAACCAATCCCACATGTTTACTTTTACGGTTTTCTCATGCGGTTTGTTTAGTTCAAACTCAGAACACGCTTAATTGCTTGTTCACACTTAGTGATACGGCCCCCCACCCCAATCCGTTTAGCCCTTCCCCTCAAAATTCCTCAAATCCCCCTTAAATAACAATTCTGTAATCTGCCACGAGTAAAAACTGAAGCCTGAATGGTTAATATGTTGAAAACCAATTAATTAAATGGCAACCATCACGACCAGACTTGAAGGGCTTAAGAAGCCTTTGGCTCAAGCCGGCGTGCCGGTCATGGTGCTGCTCATCCTGGTCATGATGCTGGTGCCCCTGCCGGCGCTGCTGCTTGACCTGCTTTTCACGCTCAACATTGGCATGGCCATCATGGTCCTCATTGCCGCTTTGAACGTCAAAAACTTCAAAGATTTCGTCTCTTTTCCCACCCTGCTGCTGCTCACCACGCTCATGCGTTTGTCGCTCAATGTGGCGTCCACGCGCATTGTGTTGCTCAATGGTCACTCGGGTACCGATGCCGCGGGCAAGGTGATTGAGTCGTTTGGGCAGTTCCTCATTGGCGGCAATTTCACGGTGGGGGTGGTCATTTTTATCTTGATCACCATCATCAATTTTGTGGTCATTACCAAGGGTTCGGGCCGTGTGGCCGAGGTGTCTGCGCGCTTTGCCTTGGACTCGATGCCTGGCAAGCAGATGGCCATTGATGCCGACATGAATGCGGGCCTCATTAAGCAAGAGGAGGCCAAGCAGCGGCGTCAAGAGGTGGCGCAAGAGGCTGACTTTTTTGGTTCGATGGACGGTGCTTCTAAGTTTGTGCGCGGCGATGCAGTGGCGGGCATTCTAATTTTGGTGATCAACCTGATTGGCGGTTTGGTCACGGGCATCTTGAATCACAACTTGAGTTTTAGCAAAGCGCTCACGGTTTACGGCACGCTCACCATTGGCGATGGTTTGGTAGCGCAGGTGCCGGCGCTCATTATTTCTACTGCGGCAGGTATTTTGGTCACGCGCGTGGCCACGGAAGATGATTTTTCTCAGCAGTTGTCCAAGCAGATGGACGCCAATCAAAGTGCGCTGTTCATTGCCGCGGGGGTCTTGGCGGTGCTGGGTGTATTGCCAGGCATGCCGCACAGCACGTTTTTGGTGTTTGCGGTTTTGTTTGCGGGCTTGGCTTACATGATCAGGCGCAAGGCGGCCAACATTGAAAGCAGCGCGGCAGCGCAAAACACGGATGAAGCTGGCCGGCAAGAGTTGGGCTGGACCGATGTGCCGGTGGTGGAGCCCTTGTGTTTGGAGCTGCCCTATCGCCTCATTCCCATGGTGGACAAAGGTGAAGACAGCGATCTGATTAAGCGCATTCGGGCCATCCGGCGCAAGTTCATTGCCGACATGGGTTTTCTCACGCCGTCGGTGCACATTCGAGACAATTTGCAGTTGCCGCCCGAAACGTATCGCTTCCTGATTTATGGCGGCGAGGTGGGGCGCGGCCAGTGTCTGCCCGACCGGCTGTTGGCCATTGCCCCCGAGGGTGTCGACCCCATGCCGGGCCTGCAAATTCGCGATCCGTCGTTTGGCATGCCGGCCACTTGGATTGATGTGGGCAGCCGCGAGATGGCCATCAGCAAGGGGCACACGGTGGTGGAGCCTGCAGTGGTCA
>Ga0209188_1003309_pt1 | contig 11250 bp, 29 predicted proteins | sample C_130625_EF_Meta_FD_187307 | JGI IMG/M metagenome (GOLD analysis project Ga0209188, IMG submission 187307) | Freshwater microbial communities from Lake Croche, Canada to study carbon cycling - C_130625_EF_MetaG (SPAdes) (version 2) | ecosystem: Environmental > Aquatic > Freshwater > Lake...
AAAGCCAAGCCCGATAGTGTTAGTCCCTTACTCTCTCTCTACTGTTTACATATACAGATCAGAGGTTTTAATTGTTTTCGAGACATATAGTATTCAGTTATCAGGGTTTGAATGGTTCGCATGATGCGCCAGCACAATTGCAGCACTAGTGTTTAGCTATCCATTTACTGGTGATCTAATGGCTTATTTTGTTTTACTATGGTTTATATGTTTACGGGTTTTATGGTATCGATACTTATGCACAATATATGCACATCTTATAAACCCTTAAAAGTAATTTGATTTTATAAACAATTCAAATGTTAACTTTTATATAATAGGTTTTATCTATCAATTATGGTTTATCTATTAATTTATTTATTGTAGTTATTTATCTATATTAGGGTTTGTCCCTATGTTACTTTGCGACAATGATCGTTATATTATTAACACCAGGGCGATAACCTTGGTGTATTAAAACAATCACTTAAAGGGAAAAAAATGTATACGATAACAAACGATCAATTGAAGCTTATTAAACAAGCTCTTACGCTGCTAGAAGCAAAGCTTAAAGGCCCACATACCATTGTAGAGCTTGAGACACTAGTGGAAGCTTTCAATTCATATGACGATGTTATAGACAATCAGGAGATTTCACAATGATTAAGGAAATTATTTGTGGCTTGATCACTATCGGTTTAATGGTGTTCTTTGCTTATTGTTTCAGTTTAACTATTTAAGGGGGTTTAATTATGAAAACTGTTTTTACATCGCATGGACACAATTCTGCATCGGTCAAATATCTAGATAAAGTATTTGATCTTATTGAAAATCGCACATTTATTAGGCGTGGGCATTATGTATTTGAGCTGCTAGGGTTTAATGGCGCTGAAAGACAATTATGCAAAGGCTTAGAACACAATGGCGTGACTCTTATGTGTGATGAATCGATTGATTTGATCGATATCATTCGAAAAGAGTATAAATGTTTTTCTGTTAGTCAATCAAAATTTAATGTTTAAGGGGTTTAATTATGAAAACTAAAAAAGCACTAGGTTATATAGTTTACGAAGGCCCTTCACAATTAGACGGTTCTCCCATTGTCGTTATTATCAACAAAATCAAAGCCGCTTCTAAAAATGCTAAAACTGGTGCGCTGGTGCAAAGCTTTATCATTAGAAGTGATGTCAATCCCGTAGAAGCATTAAAAACTGGTGATGATGCTGCAATATGTGGCCATTGTATTCATAGGCCTTCATTGGCCGTTTATACTGGTGCGCCACCATGTTACGTTAATGTCGGCCGCAGCGTGGCTTCGGTTTATAAAGCTTATAAAAGGGGATCATATACAAAAGCATCACCAAGTGAAGTAGCATTGTATTTGACGGGTTTAAAGCTTCGTATTGGGACCTATGGAGACGGAGCCGCAGCACCAATTGACGTGTGGCAGCAATTGACACAATTTACAGCGGACCATGTAGGTTATTCTCACCAATGGCTAAACCCTTCATTTGATCATGAAGCCTGGGGAAAACTAGTAATGGCTTCGGCCGATACTATCGATGAAGCGGCTCAAGCCAATTTATATGGTATGCGGGTTTTTAGGGTTTCAATTGGAACCGATAAACAAACGGGCGAAGTATCATGTCCTGCTAGTGCTGAAAGCGGGAAAAAAACAACGTGTGAGAATTGTATGCTTTGCGCTGGCACTTCAAAGGCCGCCAAGGATATCGTTATCGCTGATCACGCACTAGGTCATAAAAAACGTGTTATTTCAATTGCAAAGGTTTAAACATGAAAACATCATTCGAGGATTTTATAGACAATATAGACAATTCCACTATGGTTAACAATGTGGCCGAAATGATGCAATTTGAATTGTCCAAATTAGACCAAAAAGGCCAAATTGAATTTTTAAAAGATCTTTTATGGGAAATTGATAGAACCAGCCTAAAAGGTTATTTTGACGATTTTGGTTGTTTAGAAGCTTATATTGAAAACTACAGCGACACCATAGAATTTAGGAAAGCTGCTTCATGATTAAAATAGGGACTATAGGCATTCAAAAAAACGATGATAATTTATTGATCATTACTAAAATTGAAGGCCATTTTATTTATTGTCATAGATTTAGGGGAAATAAGAAAACGATTAAATTACCCTTAGATCAATTTGAACCATTGATATATTGAAAACCCTTTTTGGCCCCTTAATTGGGGCCTTTTTTTGGCCTATGGTTTCCCGAATGTATACATATAATTAAACACCTATTTAAAGGCCATTAAACCCGTTTTAAAGCGTTTTTTTGGCCTATTAATACTAGCACTAGGGTTTTAAAATCAATCGCACAATGGCCTTTTAAATCGATTTGCATAAAAACCACTCGATATAAAACCAGTAATACTGTTAAAAAACCCAGTTGTACTGTATAAAAACCCAGTAATACTGTGGGAAAAAACAGTAATACTTTGCAAAAAAAATGGTAATTTTGGTGGTTTTTTGAAGTCTAACCCCCCCTATAAAGTTAGACCCACCCTTAAAAATTTAACCCCCCTTTAACATTTCCAGTTTCTTAAAGAAGCTTTGGCTCGCTCTGCTGGACCCTTGGCATTTCTAACCACGCCTTCCATCCTGGCACAGAATGAAGCTTTTCTGCCTTTATCCTTCTCTGTTTTCGGACTGGGTGCAGGTGCTTTAAGATGGCTACCATTCTTTTTATTGTATTCAGCACGCCCCTTGGCGGTCATGCCCGCACCCTTGTCAGTAGGGTTGTAGGTCTTACCTTTGCCCGTAGTTTTGTGGGCTATGGGTTTATCGTGCTTTTTCATTTCTTTTTAGCAGTCTTTGCTGAATTGGCAAATGCTTTTGCAGTAGGAGCACCCTTGCTGCCTAGCTTTCTCATCTTCTCGACAGGCTTACCTTCGGCCTTCTCTTTTTTTATACGTTCCTGTTTTTTATGGATATTGGCATAAAGTCCAGGTTTCATGTTAATCCTTTCTGATCAAGTAAAGAGTGCGGTCAATTTGAGTTTGGATAGCATCTACTATCGTTTGGATAGCAGTATCTTGGGGGAGATTCTTTCTATTTTCTTCAACATAAGCTTTGAGGGCTAGAACTTCTTCTTCGCCTGTACTTGCTAGATGGAAATAAGTCTGAGGGAACTGGGGCATGATTTTATACCCCCCCATAATTGATTCAGCCAGGTCATCAGTTAACTCAGATAAAAGCTCATAGAACTTACCCAATACTCGATGCCTAAAACCATTGTTTTCCTGCCAATGCAACAAGTGTGAATTGGTAACACCATGTAGCATAGTTAAAAGAAATTCTCCAACTGGGTCCATTATTTCACCTCTATCATGTCGTTTTCAAACAAGTATCCTATTGTCCTACGGTGTGCCATTTCCCACAACTCTACTTTTTCTTCTTTATCTAACTTATTTCCTTGGTCAATTGCCATGTGGCAGTTGTAGCAAAGGGCAGCGATACGGTAATCGTGGCATTTAAGCCCCCTACCTTTTCCATCCCTAAGTTGGTTAGAGTGTGCCCCAACAACGGTTCCATCCTCGATTTGGCAGATTTGACAAGGCAATTCTCGCATAATCTTGAGAAGTTTGGGATTTCTGTACATTTACATTCCATTCTTAATCTCAACCCTACGGTTGTATTCCAAGACCTTCCAGACCTCAATCCTGAGCTTAGCAGCGTCAAGCATATATCTTAGGTGCTCTTTGGTGTTTTCAGCGGTTCTGAGGGCTTCTAACAGGCTTATATAGTCTTTGTGGGCATAAGCAAATGCTTCTTTAGCCCCTAATGAACCTACCTCCTCCCCCATCAATTCTGCCTTCTTGGTCTTTAAGTATCGTTCCAAGTAATTAGCCTGGGCAAGTGCATCAGCATAGTTCTTAGATTCACGCTGAATGTACTCAATTGCTTTGTTTGGGTCTATATCATCCACGGCCACCACCTCTTTTTCTCCACCCCGTTATGTTCTTTTCAGCACAAGCAACGCAATAAAGTGCGTGGCCACCATCAACACCACATTCAGAGCACCCATAATCCAGTTTACTTTCTAAGACTTTTTCTTCCACTAATTCTGCAAATTGTTCTAAATGTGCCAATGCTGAGTCATTCCAATCACACTCACCATAGACTTTCTCAGCCATTTCTAAGATTTCTTCTGTAGTCATAGCAAAGCCTCTTCTACTTCGTCTAATTGTTCTTTCTTGTCTTTACGCATGGCCTCTTGAAGTATCTTGGGATCAACACGGTCAAATGGCCACCATTTGTCATCTAGCACTTGCTGCACAATTTCATCTTTGTTCATGGTAGTTCCTCAATTGTTACTTTTACTTTAATCACTCGATGGGTTCCAGGTCTCTCCAACATCACACAAGCCACCGCATCCATTTTTCGTTTGAACAGTAAATAAGGTGTTTCATCGGAAAATGGTTTAACTAACTGCCCACCTTTCTTAATGATCGCAAACCGTTCACACATTGTTTTTTTCATTAAAAGTTCTCATTGATCAATTTCATTAGACCCTTTGACAGGTCTCCATCGCCATATTCCATTAAGAGCTTCACTTGTATTGGATTGGGATTGATCCATACATCCATACCAAACTTAGTCTTTGGCCTACCAGCCCCTTTTCTTTTACCCCCCCAGTTTTCATCCCTCACCCCCGTGTACCACCAAGGCTTTCCCTTCTGTGGTATTTTTTCCACAATGTCAAAGTCAATCATTTAGCATCTCAACAGACATGAACAGGATCAAAGACGCAACAATCAATATTGCTGACCAAAAAAATAACAAAACAATGGTCCAAAAGATACTCATGTAATCTCCTTAACAATAACTTCCACGAATGGATCTCCATATACTTTGGTTGAATGTAACTCAACAACTTGGGTATCGTCAACATAAATTATTTCATTCATGCTATCTAAGAACGCTTTTACAACATTGTCGATGTCTGGTTTCTTAGTTGGACGCTCGATACCCTCTAAACAATCCTTGGTGCGTGATTTAGAGTAAGACGCTGGTATTGGGTAAGAAATGTAGATAAATGCTTCCAGAGGGGTCGTTAAGGGCTTAGAAGCACCCATAGCAACCCTTGCAATGTCTCTTATCTGATTTTCGTAGCTCTTTGTCTTTTCATCGGTGTAGGTAGTGACAAACTTACCCCTTCTAGCAAATCTAGGACGGCCTTTACCTTGTGGTTTGCCAGCCACTTTAAATGTGACTACGAAAGACATTTCAATTCCTTTATTCGTTGGGCTACTAATTTACCAATACCCTTGTAGATGGTAGTCGGATGTTTTTCCATGATATCTATTTGATATCTCGCATGGTCAATCCAACCAGGTAAAAGGGCAAGTTGGGCATAGTGTTCAATAAAAACTTCTAGGTCCAACCGTCCAAGGGGGATTGATGAGGTTTCTTTCTGTGTCATCTAGAAATCCTGTTCCGATAAGCTTATGTTCAAGAGAGTTAAAGGTGTCGATATCACCAGTAACGATCAAGGCTTGAGTGACCTTGTAAGCAGGTTCAAATAAGCCAAATTTGGCGTTGTTTAAGATTTGGTTTGCTTCTTCATAATTCATTTAAAATTCTCCATGCTGTTGCTGCACACAAAGGGACTTGTCCATTTCCAATGGCTTTAAGTCTGTCCACCCTAGCGGCCACCCCATTAGCCACTCTACCCACGTCGGGTTCAAAGAACCAGTTTGTTTCGACTGACCAACTACCTTCCCTAAATCTGGGCTTTGTCTGTTCATCAAGCCTTCCGATGTTCCATCTTTCCAATCTCTTGCTTTGGGTGATGGCCATTTGATTCTTTCTTTGATTTGAACCGCAGTTATTAAATTGATTTGATGTTTCTTGTTTTTTAAATTCTCCTCGCTCCTTGGCCCTCTCTTTCCATCCCAAGCGTTTGGCGTGGGCCACGATCCAAATTCTGTCTCTTTTGTGATTGGCCCCAACGGAGTCTGCTCCCATAACACCCCATTTTGCATCAAACCCCATTTCGGAAAGATCTCCAAGCACTCTATCGAGTCCTCTAGAAGTGAGCATTGGGGAATTTTCCACAAAAACGCATCTTGGTCGTACCTCGCTAATAATCCTCCCCATTTCTCGCCACATTCCTGATCGTTGTCCTTCAAGTCCATCTCCTTTTCCTGCAATTGAGATGTCTTGGCACGGAAATCCTCCCGATACAACATCAACAATTCCTCTCCACGGTTTTCCGTCAAAGGTTTGTACGTCATCCCAAATCGGGAAAGGCGGGAGAAGTCCGTCATTTTGTCGGGCGCACAGTACGCTTGCTGGGTAGGGTTCCCATTCGACTGCACAGACTGTTCTCCATCCGAGGAGATGTCCCCCAAGTATTCCTCCACCAGCACCTGCGAATAAAGCCAACTCATTCATAATTCTCCTTGTTTAATTCAGACATAGTTACTCCTAGGGTGATAAGAGGGATTCTTATCGGCCTTCTCCAGGTCATTTATTGTTTCTAAGACACAAATGGCCCCAAGTGCGCTGGACGGATTAATTCTCTTATACACAGAAACTAGTATCACCTGAGTTTTTCTGTGCTTTAGCAGTCGCTTAATCAACGCTGCTCGCCTTTTGCTCTGGGGTGAACAGAGTGCGGTGTTTTCTCCTAAGCAGTCCATGCAGACTCTCTTCTTTCGTGTAGGGTACGGATGCAAGGCAGAAATGAAAAAAGCCCACTAGAGTTAAGTACCTTGGTGGTAACCCCGTGGATACAGGGCAAGATACTTACTTTAATGGGCTTCAACTTCATTGCTTACCACGGCAACAACTTGATTATACCGAAATTAATTTCTTTTTTAATTCAGAAAGTTTTTTTCTTATTTCTTCTGGCATCTCTATGGCCACTTTTCTATCCTCTTCAATCTTCTTCAAAGCAGGGTCTTTATAACCAACGGTGACCGTGATTTCCATCTCAGGAACCTCTGCCCCATCCCACCTCTCTTGGTTCAAATAAACAAGGGGAGCAGGTATAAAAGCACCGTCTGATTTACGCCACATATCTGTAGTTTTCAACCAGGTAACGTGCTTATGTATCTGTCTCCAATCCTTATCTAACCCCTTAGATTTCCATTTCTTCTCACAAATGGACTTAGAGGCTTTTCTATAGCTCTTTGGCCATATCTCCCAAAACAATTCAAAGCAATTCTTTTCCATTAGAAATTCCCTCATAAAAAGCATAAACGGTTCTACGTCTTTGACTTTGTTCTTCTGAAATCCACCATTTATAAGCAATAAAAGGATTCTCTTGTTCCTGAAATTCCTTACGCCAAATTTTCTCGAACCTAATAACCATGTATCTAGAATCTTTATCCATTCTTTTTTACGGATAAAAACCACTCTGGTCTTAGTTCTTTTAGTTGATACAAACGCAAAGGAGGAATCTGCTCCTTCTTCTCCCACTTGTAGACCGCAGGAGGGCTGATTTTAAGGATTCGTGCCACTTGGTACAGGGTGGCGTGCTGTTTTAGTTCTGTAATAGTCATGTTGCGTATAATACACATTAATCTAATAAATGTAAATAACATAGTAAGTTGTATGGTTAATGGTTGCATTGGTTTATTAAACTCTGGTATAGTCCATACATCTTAACAAGGAGATACAAATGGAAAAAGAAATTGATTACGGATCGCTAGTTCTAGTTGGTGGCTGCTGGAAAGATACATCAGACACTTACATCGAGTCAGGCAATTATGTTGATGGAACCGACATCGATGACGAAACATTAGAGAAACTGGCTTATGAGTTAGATTTGAGCCAAATGTTATTTGATAGGGGTTAAAAATGAAATTATTAGATTTGATTGAAGTTGAAAAAGTATTGAGAGATTTGGTTTACGGTAATGTCTATGACCACGACAAAATGCGTGAACTACAAATGAAAGCGGTCACTTCTATGGTGAAGTTAACTGTAGAAATAATCAATAACTCACAAGCCGAGGTTCCAATTGAGTAAATTCACATCCGTTGCTAAATACGAACCCATCTATTCCAAACCTTGCACCGTGGGTGCAGGGGAAGGGGACACTATGATGGAAGCAATTCTTAATTGTGTTGAAAGTTTGGACTATACTTGGGATGACGAACCAAATTGTAAAGACTTACACAAAGACACATACATTTTAATTTCTGACGGGCAGAATACGGGTTCTGTTCGTTTAACCTGGGTGATCCAAGATGAAATCTAAACCTGATTTTTGGATCGTAGTTTTAATTGTTACTATGATTTTATTTGTTATATGGGGGTAATATGAAAAGAGCATTTATGGATTTTGAGTCGCAATACAAACATGAGTCAGCTAATGACTACTACTGTATGCATTGTGCTCAACTGAAGACAAGCAATTCCACTTGTTGTAATGAGGTAGATTTCATCAAGTTCAAAGAGTTTGATGACATCACACAAAAGCAGATCATCGAATTTGAATATGAATTGGCCACAAGGAACTAAGCATGAGCATCAAAGAATTACTTAAATTAAATGTCAACGAACATACCGAAAAGAAAGGTAATCTAACTTATCTTTCATGGGCGTGGGCATGGGACTTGGCACTCAAAGCAGATGAACAAGCTACTTACAAAGTAGAAATGTTTGGAGATAAATGTTTTATGGACATCAATGGGACTGCAATGGTGTTTGTAACAGTTACTATGTTTGGCAAACCCATGACTTGCCAGCTTCCAGTAATGGATTACAGAAACAAAGCCATACCAAAACCTGATGCCTTTGCAGTAAATACAGCAATAATGCGCTGCATGACTAAAGCTCTATCTTTGCATGGACTTGGGTTATATATTTATTCAGGAGAAGACATTCCAGAAGAAGCCAGCAACCCAAAACACAAACCCACAGACGGGTCTTTGGTAAGCGAAAAGCAGATGACGGTGCTGAGAGATGTTGCAATGGAAATAATCGCTCATATGACCAATGATGACCTTGTAGGAGCATATGAAGAGTACATGGGAGTTACCGATGCGGAGGAAAAGACTTACCTGTGGTCATTGCTTGATTCAAAAGTGCGTTCTACATTGAAAAAACACGGTGAATCTTTAAAAGGAGCCTAAATGGAAACAAAAGATATTAGTGAGTTAATTGGTATACCCAATGTAATTCTTTCTAAAGATGGAAGAGTTTGGAGAGATTGCAAAAAAAAGAAATATAGTTTTAACAAAGATGGTTATCCAGTTATTACCTTTTCTATAAATAACAAAAGCAAAACTTTTTATATACATCAATTAATTTTAAAAGCCTTTGTTGGCTTACCTAAAAAAGGTGAAGAGTGTTTACATAAAAATGGCAATCCTTCAGATTTTAAATTGGAAAATTTAAGATGGGGAACTAGAAAAGAAAATGTAGCGGATGCTATTAAACATGGAACCGCCACTATTGGAGAAAAAAATGGTCGTGCTTGCCTAAGTCAAGATGACGCAAACAACATTAGATTAGTAAAGGAAACTTATAAACTATTTAACAAACAAATTGCCAATTATTATGGCGTGACCTCATCAACCATTTCAAGAATCATCAGAAACGAAACATACAGGAGCATTTAATGACTTTTACACGCACAGAAACTAAAGATTTTGATAACACTAACAGGGGTAGTTTATTCAAAAATGACAAGAAAACCACCGAACAAATGCCTGACTACAAGGGTCAGATCAACGTCAACGGTGAGGAGTTCTGGTTGAATGCCTGGTTGAAGACCAGTAAACAGGGAACCAAGTTCATGTCTTTGTCAATCAGCCCCAAAGACCGTCAAGTCTCTGAGCCAACCCGTAAAGCCACTCAAGTAGATGAAGACGTACCCTTCTGATGTTTAACTTGTTTGGCACTCTTCCTAAGTTTCTGCACCGCAGAGAGGCCGTAGAAACGTCTGTAGCATCTGCCCATGCCGTAGATACCAAGACTATGGAAAGTATCGTCTATGAGGTCATTAAGAGCCATCCAAACGGGTGTATATCTGATGATGTCATAGCCGAGTTAAAGAATTTCTCTTACCCAAGCATTACCGCTAGGTACAAAGCATTAATGACTAAGCAATTAGTATTAGATACTGGAGACAAAAGACCTGGTAAATCAGGTAAATTACAACGGGTCATGAAAGCCTGTTGTCATAATTCTGAGTGAGAATGTAATCTTTAACCAAGGAACCATCATGCAATACACTTTTAAAATTGAAGACTGGGAAACAACTGTTACTGTTGAGACAGACAATGTTGAAGTTTTAGAGAAATTAAGCGCAGCAGTATTTGCAGCTCTTGAAGAAGATGAAGAAGAAGACGAAGAAGAGTAAGGTCTTAACGCTTCATAAAGGGGTCTTAAAGGCCCCTTTTTTATACCTTGATCACTTTACCCCTGAACTCAACGTGCTTTGAGTCAACCACTTTGACAACCTCTGGCCACAACATATGCCCTCGATGGAATGTCAAAACAGCAAATCCTGATCTCCAATTAGTAGGAGAGTTTTCTAAGTAATTCTCAAACTGTGGTCCATTTGGATCAGCTAAAGTCCCCGTGTCAACACCATACCTAGTGCCGTTGTAATCATCAAACGGAGTTACTTTTAAACTGTGAAGATGGCCAGTTACCATTGAAACTCCTGCGTTCACGGTGTTATTATGAGTCGCATGAACTCCACCTTTCCACCTGTGTTTAACAATTACGCTATCTGTTATCCAAGTGGACCAACATGGTTCCCATAGTGGGAAATGGTCTTTTAAACTAAACCCTTTTACAAATTCATACTGTGGAGCATTAGCTGCCAACCTGTTCTCAAACCTAGCGTCATGATTCCCAAGTGGCCATATCAACTTAACTTTGTGGTTGACCTTCTTAGCTTCGTCTTCTATCTCTCCAAGGGCAATTTCACAGGCTTTAAGCTCTTGAATAATGCTTGGGGTACTATCCCAGCCAATTCGAGGAAAACGGCTTATAGAGGCTCCATCAAAGGCATCTCCATTGTTGACCACCGCCTTTAGCCCTTCAACATTCTGAATAGCCCAGATCAATCCCTTGTAAGCAGTAGTCTTGATGCCAGGCCAAAAGTGGGCATCACTAAACACAATCACCGTACCATTCTCTATGCCTAAACTTATTCTTTGTGGCTTAGGAGCAATCATGTCCCTTACCTCCACCGTATCCATGTTTTCTTTGTAAAAAGCCTCTAACCTATTTCTTCTGCTTTGTACCCCTCTAACAGACAATCCAAGGTTT
>Ga0209188_1003310_pt1 | contig 11246 bp, 20 predicted proteins | sample C_130625_EF_Meta_FD_187307 | JGI IMG/M metagenome (GOLD analysis project Ga0209188, IMG submission 187307) | Freshwater microbial communities from Lake Croche, Canada to study carbon cycling - C_130625_EF_MetaG (SPAdes) (version 2) | ecosystem: Environmental > Aquatic > Freshwater > Lake...
GTTTAAACCTACCTAGAAGCGATTTTAATTTTTACCCTCACCTACCCCTTACCTTTTGATTTTCCCCGCCTTGTAGCCCGTTTTAAGCGTTTTAGAATACTTTCGTTATTTGCCCTATTTTCTGTAACCTTATGTATTCAATCCCCTAGAAACTGCACCAACTAATATAAATACACTGCAAATCCATCGGCTAAGTTAGTAAGTCCTCACTTCAACTATTTTTAATTTTTTTTGTCAACGTGTAAACGCATCAGGTCTGTCCAGCGTTATCATCACCATCACTAGTTTATTTTTTTCACAAGGGATATCAACATGACACAGTCTCTCAAACAAGTTATCGAAACCCTGTTAGCACAGGGCTACAACAAATCGCAAGTGCTTGATGTACTTGCTACCGAATACTGGATTGATTCCAGCGTCATTAGTTTTCTCTCAACCATCTGAAAGGTATCACCATGAAACGCATCTACATCAAAGCATTCAACGAATTGAAAGCACTGGGTTGCCCTGTGTTTGAACGTTCAGACCGTGACGGTTTTTTAATCAGCGCAGAACAACCTGATAGCTGGAAATGGGCTGACATGAATAACTATCGTGCTGACTGGCAGTATGAAAACACCAACCCAGTGCTGGATCAGGTTTTGCACAAGTACGGTTTGTTTTGCGAATGGGAAAACGGCGGTTGCCTGATTGTTCACCCAGCTTAACTGATGAGCCTTGTATAGGCGAAACCCCAGCAATGGGGTATTAAGCAAACAACATGAGAGTACTTATGAACTACACCGAAATGAACCGTGCCGCTGTCGCTAAGGTCAGTGGTTATACCCTCGCCCAGTGCGAGTTTGCCATCGCAGACATTCATTCAACCCTTGCCCTGTATGACCGTGACATGGCTCACCCGTACGTGGCAAAGCTTTACGCTGAACTGGACGCAGTGCGTGACAGACGCATGGTCTTGCAGTCTAAGTCACTGCGTACCCGCCGTGCGATCCGCTCCGCTCACTTGTTAATTGACTCACTCTGAAAGGTTATCAAAATGACTTACTTTAATCACACTCGCACATTGTTCCAGTATGAACGTGCAACATACAACGGCGTGAAAGGCTACTTTGCAACACGCTATATCGCTGGGGTATATGCTGGAAAAAAGTTCGGCATAACCCGCACCGCCGCTCGCAACGCATTCGACTCACTCTGAAAGGTTTAAACATGGACACATTTACAGCAACTGGAATCGCAGAGGGTTGGATCGACTGCGATAGCGAGGATCAATACCTACAGGCATGGCAGACATTGGTTGACACTGGTCTGGCGTGGCAACTACAAGGCTGGTTCGGGCGCACCGCCGCTCACCTTATTGAATCAGGGTTGATTAGCGCACCGTCCAAGTGATTCCAGCGATAAGCCCGACAGGGCTTATCAGTGGCATTACCACTACATCAACAACTGAAAGGAAAACCATGTACAACATTCTAATTACCCTGCTTGCAACCGCATTGGTTGTGTTTGGCTCACAGAATTTAGACGGCGGTCTGCTGTTTAAATTGGCACTGATTGTTGGCGGCATCTACCTTGGTCATGTAATGACCGATGCCCTTAACGAAAATAATTCTGACAACGTGTAAACCGTTTGTCTGTTTATACGTTACACTATCACTTGTATTTTTTTTTCACCATTACTAACAACTGAAACTGAAAGGCACACAATGAACCATAAAACACGTGAGGATTGGATGACTGACGCAGTCGAACAACTGCGCCCCATCTTTGACCTGATCGGTAAACCACTGCCGTCACGCATTCGGGTGACTGCTGGCGAACCTGTTGACTTTAAACGCAACCGCCGACTTGGTGACTGCCACGCCGCTGGTGACAGCGCAGACCGTTCAATTGAAATCTGCGTGACTCGCACGATAGCGAAACCAGTAGATGTATTTACTGTCCTGCTGTCGCAACTGTGCCGTGCAACCGCTGGTGCGCTGAATTATGGCAGTGCCTTTGAATCGGTAGCTACTGAGGTTGGACTTGTGCCAACCAACGTTAAAACGCTAGACAAATGGAAAACTTGTGCAGGCAATGCGATGTTTAAGACTATGTACGGCGACATGATCGCTGGTCTGGGTGACTACCCCCATGCCGCTCTGGGCATTGCTGATACCCGCACACAAGGCACAAGGATGCTCAAGGCATTCTGTCCTGAGTGTGGCTATACCGTCCGCTTGACCAGCAAATGGGCATCAATGGGACTGCCAACTTGCCCGCTAGATAGCACCGTGTTCACTCTCGAAACAACTTGAAAGGTAAGTCATGACTGAAAAAGAAATAACCCTCGCTATTTTGTCCCTTGGACAGGCTCGCATTGTCGGTGCGTTTAAATTGCAATTCCCTGAATCAATTGTCCCCGCTATCAACCCCAATGGGCATTGTGCCAAGTTGTTGGCACGTGGCGTGGTTGACGGTGCATTCACCTTGGACGATATCAAGTCTGCACCCGTCCATGTTGCCGCCGCTGGCGTGCAGTTCGACCCTGCGATGTTTGATTCTATCGGAGCGGTTGCCAACCGTGCCGAAACCATTGCGTTGGAATCTAAGTCGATGGTCAATAACACAATGGTTGTCCTGCGTGAAGCTGTCGATACCGTACGTACGTTGGACGTTATGACTCGCAGATCAATTGATGAATTCAGCGAGCGTTTACAGACCGAGCGCAATGTCGCTGTATCGGTTGACCCTGCTGTTGTTGAGTCTGCTGTCTCTCGCATTGTGGCTAAAGAATTCGATGCGTTTAAACGTATTGTGGCTGACGCTGGTGCTGAGTCTGTCATTGCTGACGCAACCGTTGTTCATATTGTTGAACGTAAGTCTGCGCTGGATGTATTCGGTATTGACATTAAAGAACGTGACGGTATCAACCCCGTTATGGTTGATATCTACAATCATCCTGCCGCCCCCGCCATTGATCCACATTGGGTATGGTCTGAGAAAATCCTGCGTGCCATCTTGGGCGTGCAGGGTACGCATGACAACCTGTTCTTTGGCGGTGCTAAGGGTACAGGCAAGTCACAGACTGCCGAACAGTTTGCCGCATACACAGGGCGTGGCTACACCCGCTTTCAGTTTACAAAGTACACCACTGCGATGGACTTTATGGGCGGCATGGGCATGGACAAAGGTAGCACTGTGTTCAAAAAAGGTGCAGTGCTGGACGGCATGACTACCCCCAGCACCGTGGTATTGCTGGATGAAATCAGCATGACTGACGCAGGGGAACTGGCTATTCTTAACGGTTTTCTAGAGAGTAACCCTGTTATCAGTTATGGCGGGCAGATACATCGCCGTGCCAATGGCGTGATGGTGTTCGGTGCTGACAATACCTTGACTGCTGGTGATGAGTCAGGTCTGTACGGCGGCACTAGACGTTTAAACACTGCGACTGCCGAACGGTTTTGCTCAGTGATTAAGTTTGAGCATATGCCTGAGAAAATGGAAATCGACATTGTCCGCCGCCGCACTGGTTGCTCGACTGCATTGGCAAAGCACGTGGTCAAAGCTCTGAATGCGTTTAGATCCAAGGTTGAATCGGGCGACATTATTGACGCACCGTCAATACGCCAGACCATGTACTTCATTAAGAATCTCCGCTTGATGACCGTAGATGACGCATGGGCGGCGGCAATTGGCAACCGTCAACCGACTGAGTCTGCTGTCGCAGTGGAAGCCATCAAGGCGGCATTCATCAATGAAACCCTGATCAATAAAGAGTTGTCCTAGTCACTAGGACTTGTGATACAATTTCACCATTACTAACAAGGAAAGCAAAATGAAACAGACAATCAAAGGTTGGGAGTTGCGTAAGGGCATCACCGATGCCGCTCATAAGATTGCGTCAACTTTAGGCGGTAAAAAAATTGTTATTCGCTGGTCATCAGAAGCCCGTACAGCGTCTATTGACAAGTGCAACAGAATTACCCTGCCTGATATTAGCGATGACGCTGTCGTGCCTTACAAGGTTTTCTTAAAGTACTTGGGCTTTGTAGTGCATGAGTTGTTGCACCGTAAGTACACCAACTTTGGCGTTGATTATGGAAACCAGTACATATTTAGACTCGGCAACGCCCTTGAGGATGCTCGCATCGAACACAAGGCTATTGATGCCAACCTGACAGGCAATATCTCTACCCTGCTTAGTACCCTGATTGACGGTATGACCACACAGGGACTGGCTGAAGTAGCAAGCTGGAATGACCCCCGCCAGTTTCCCTTTGTGCTGGCGGTGTACGCCAGAAAACACGCAACAGTCAAAGTGCCTATACATCCTTTGATCAAACCGATATTCGATGAAGCCTGTGTACGTTTAAACAGTTGCAATAACACTGCTGATGTAGCTATTCTGGCGGCATGGGTGTATGAGCAATTGAAGTCTGCGATTGATGAGCAATCAGATGACCAGCCAGAGGATGGCGAGCCTGACGGCGAGCCTACCACTGACCCCAGCGACAGCGATGACAGCGATGACGCTGGTGATGACGCTGGTGATGATGCTGGTGACGGCGATGCTGGCGATGGAGATGGTGATGCTGGTGATAGTGCTGGTGACGGTGCTGGTGATGACGGTGATGACGGCAAAGCCAAGCGTATATCACCCATCAACCCTGATGACGCGGTCGATCCTGAGCCTAGACTTGATCGTGAAGAAGGCGTAGGTAGGGGCATAAGCTGGAGTCCTGACCGCACAATTGACAGTGACGGCGTGCATACCAGTGACGTTATTAGTTGGGATATCAGCCCTGTCGGCGGTGCGAAATTGCGCTATGAAGTCAAACGTCTGTTTGAGAATAGCGGCATTGATGAGTTTCAATTCAACCGTAGACATGGTCAGCTTGACGTCAACAGCGTACACACAGTGGCGGCAGGCAATGATCGGGTGTTTAAACGTCACTATGAGGATGGCGGCGTTGACTCTGCTGTTGTGTTTGTGATGGACTGCTCAGGATCAATGTTCGGGTGCGATGCATCACGTATGAAGTCTGCCGCTCCCGTACTGGCAACAATGCTCGACACACTGGATCGTGCAGGGGTTGCAACATCTGTCGTGACATTCGGTACAAAGGTATCAATGCTAAAGCCTTTCAACATGACCAAGGCCAAGGCAATGCCACTGATTAAACAACTGTGGACAGGCAGTGACAACAGCGACAGTCAGGCACTGCGCTATGCGCATGACCTGTTACACAACCGCTCAGAACAGCGCAAGGTTGTATTCATCCTCGCTGACGGCGGTGTTGACGCTGATGATCAAAAGCGATGCTTTCAACAGGCTAAAGCTGGCGAGCGTTTAGGCATTACAACAATTGGCATTGGCATACACGCTGACCTGTCACGTATGTACCCGAACAACGTGCGTATCGACTCGCTGGACGACTTGGCTAACGCATCATTCAAACAAATCAAATTAGTCGCATAAGGGGGATATATGAATTGGAATCACAGACTGATAGACATGACCGCTAAAAATGACGGTGAGACATGGATCGAAATAAAAGAAGTTTATTACGAGCGAGGGAAACCAGTAGGTTATGCCAATGTAACCATTGGCGATGATGAAGTGGCAGGTGTTATTGATCAGCTTGGACGCATGGTCAGTGCTTGCAGTTTGCCTGTATTGGTAGTTGATGCAGATGACAATTTAAGGGAGATAACAAATGATTGCCCATGATTCCAATTGCCCCGCAACCGATGGGTTCGGTTGTTGGTGCGATGAGTTGATCCTCATCGACAAAGTGATAGAGCAAATCAAACGTGACATTGATAATTGTGATGAGACTGCCATAGTCGAGTTGCTGTTAGCAACACCACGTGAAAACTTGGAATCATTCTTACCTGAGAATGTTCCTGAAAAATTGAAAGCATTCATACCACTAGGAGAATTGAAATGATTGAAGTATCGATAACAGAGATATTGCTATTCGCTTGGGCAATACTTGCAACAGCAGTGGCGTTTAAATACCATCACGCAAATTGGCATACGGTTTGCATGATGAAAGAAATCCTGAGTGATGAATCAGTCAGGAACAGAGTTGTCAAATCATGGCAAGAATTTCAAGAAACCAGTAGATAGGAAAGCACAATGAAAACAGATTTAATTCGCAGTGATAGTTATGTTGAAACGATGACCGTATTGCCTGTTGATGTATTGGACGGCATCTTTGAAGTAAAGATTAGCAGTCAATTGCTCCACGCAAAGAACCCCGATAACTTGCACACTCGCTTCCAGACCATGATGAGTTTTGAAGAGTTGTGCTGTTTAAACAATGACCTGACGCAGTACTTGCAGACGGTTAAATTGAAAGGCACAAAATGAAAGCAATGGAACTTTACGAACTGCTTAACAATGCAGGGGTTCATTTTGAAGTGGTTGAAATCATGGACGGTCTGCGTGTTATCAGCGTGGTTGTCGATGAGTTTGAAGATGAGGATAACAATGCAGAAACTTGAACCAACCAATAGAGATATCGCATTGTTTTATGAGGGCATTGTTGACATGGTTAGCCACTCTGAGGTTGATCTGTCTGCGACATTGGCGGTGTTAACCAAGGTGCTGGTATTGCTTGCAATGTCCAGTGGCGAGGATAAAGAAAAGTTTTTTGAACGGATCGACTATGTCTGGGAGTTTGAGAATTTCTTTCAGCCAGACAGCGATGAAAAGCACTAAAGTGTTTAAACAAGAAAGGAAAGCAAATGGAAAATGATTTTGTTATAACAACTATCCGCAACCTAATGACATTGGTGCGTGAACTTGAACCTGATCCTGAGTGGAGAGAGTATTACAACGTGGACGAGGTTATGCAGGATGCAAATTTATCAATTCAAATGTTAAACAAGGGAGAATAAACATGGCACAAGTAATTCAAGGGCATGATGATGAGTGGGTATTGCGTATTGAGTGGTGCATTGAAGATGTCAGGTCATGTCTAAAAGAGGATGATGATGCGGCACTGACAGACGATGATTGCTTGAACATTTTAAGGCTTGCCGCACAAGTGCATGACGCAACCATTGGCATGAGTTGGGAGGTTATACAAGGTGTTGCCTTTTATTACATGGCAGAAAAAGAAAAGGCGAACACATGAGGGTAGTCAAGGTATTGGCTGACCCATCACCCACGTTTGCATCTGCTGTAGCCCCTTGGGAGTGCGTAGAGGTTGTCAGGACTGCTGACGCAGTCTCAAAGGGTGAGAAGTACATTAAGTACAAGGACGGTGCTTGGATTGTCTATCGGAAGTCTAAGGTGTATCTGGCTACACCAAGGTACATCAATCGGTTTGACAATATTTTGTCAGCCGTCCACTGTTCCCGTCTGTTTGTTTAAACAGGCACAAGCTCACCGGGTAGCTCACCCGGGCAGCGTGGTTCAGGATAATACGTTTAAACAAGGGGGCTTATGCCCCCTTTCCTTCGCTCAAAAATGATCTAGATGTTCCTCATATGTCCCGCTGGTTTTGTTGTACAGCAGGGACGTTTCACCCTGTTGACCTACCCACCGATACCTACACTTCCAAACCGCTATCTCTACGCATCCATCGCCACGGTGTACGGTGATGCCGCAATCGGTCTTAGCCCACCATGCCATTGATCCACTGATCGACATACCGTCAGGTCTGGGCTGGTCTACACCTGACCTGTTGATCTTAGATGGATGGGCGACAAACCATGTATGGACATTGTGGGTCTTACAAAACTTCTGGACTCTGGTCAGCATGGAACTAATCGCTTCTGTCTCTGTCGAGTTGGCTTTGTTCATCTCAATGTAGTTGTAGGGGTCAATGACAATCCCACTGATACCCATACTCTTTACTGCGGTAGCCGCTCTGCTCAGGATTGAATCTAGCGAACTAGGTTCGTCACCGTTGGTGTCGATGAAAACAAAATGTTCGTTGACCCATTTAAACGCTTCATCATGTTCAGCCTGCGTCATCCTGTCCTTGCCATCAAAGAATCTTTTCTTTGTGTATATCTCCATCAGTCTGCTGATGTGTATCTCTGGCTGATTCTCAAACGAACAGATAGCAAACTTCCAGCCTGACTTCCTACCAATGTTGACCATTAGCTGGTCAACGAAATTAGATTTACCAGAACTTGGGTAGCCCGTCACCACCGTCAACTGCGATGGGGCAACCGTGTAAATGTTGTCAACGGAATCATAGCCCGTGGATACTCCCTTGCCCGTACCCTTCGAGTAAAGAGTGTTTAAACGATCCGAAAACGACGACGCCGCAGACAAACCTGCGATTGGGTATGGCTGTGCATCCTCTATGATTTTCTTAATAATGTTAGACGGGCGATCATCTAATGTTGGATCGTCATCCATTAAGATTTCGTTCAAATCTTTTTTATCGAACTTGGCTATCCGACATTTCTCTTTACCGATTCTTCTTGCAAGCTCTTCGGCTAGAACTTGACCTGATGCATCTTGGTCGGTGGCTAAGATTACGTAGGGTGCATTGTCTAAGACTTGCTGGGCGTTGTGTATAAACGCAAACCGTTTCTCATCAGCCTTCGGCTCCGCCAACTTCATCGGCGCACCCCCGGGAACTGACAGAACATTGTTTAAACCCGCTTCGATGGCGGACAAAGCGTCCATCTCGCCTTCGACAATTATGATTGGTTGACCTGCGACTATGTTGTCTATGCCAAAGAAATCATGCGCTCCTCCCATATCTTGGGTGAAGTCTTTACCGTTGATTGATCTGTACTTCGTTGCGACTAAGCTACCTCTGCGGTAGTAAGGGAATCCTATCGCAGGAGTTACCTTGCCTATCTTGTGGAAGAACTTCTCGGCGGCAAATAACTTCATCTTATCTGCGGTGGCTGGTGAGATTCCTCTTGTGTTTAACCAGTCGTAATGTGGCTGGGCGAGGGGTTGATTGATGACCGTTGTGGAGGGAACAGCAGACAATTTGGTTTCCTTTCTGGGTTGGACAGATCCATTTTCAAAGCAATGGTGGCAGTGATAAACAACAGCCCCGTCGTTCTTACGGGTCAGTGTCATATCTTTTATGTTTTGTTTTCTGCGCTCGGGTGAGCAGTATGGGCATACCACTCTCGCACTATCGTTGAAGTGCGTTTGTTCTACTAGCTCGGCAATCATTTCATGCTGCCGTCTGATTTGCGTTTATACGATCTGTTCTTCGCTGCTGGTTCAGCACGCAGATTGGATCGGACTGTTGTGCCGCCTTTACTTAGAGGGGTCTTGTGGTCAACATCCTTGCCGTCACCCTTGTGAACAACGCCTTCGCGTTCCAACATTCTTCGGGCTTTGTTTCTTGCCGCCCGTTTCTTTTTGACTGCGGGTGTGCCGTCATAGTTGGCATATTCTTGTTTGTAATCGCGGTTATTTGCCATAAGTGAAAGCCCTCAATAAATGATCTGCCCAATCGTATGCCTCATGGGTGTACGTCAGCTTATCTTGGTAAAAAATAAGTTCTTTATCTGAGGCAATCATCCCCGCCAAAATAAATGCGGCAAACAAATCCCGCATCGTCATGTTGTTTAAATCAGTTTCCATTGCTTTCCTTAAATTTTGTTAATGATGTTTGTTCAATGACATAGCCTACGCCATATCCCAAATCTTTTACATATTCCTGTTTGATTGCATCTGCGGATTTTATGTACCCGACAAAATCAACATCGTCACCGTCGATTATGGCAAGTACGTAAATATCTACATCTTCGACCGTCTTGTCAATGTGAATCAAAAGTCTTCCAGATTTATATCTAGTAGCCTTTATGTCCACCCGCAGACCCTGATGGGTGATGAGGTCAGCACCGCCTTTGCGGGGATGAACTGAGAAATCTGGATACAGATTGAACCGCTTACCAAATGCCATCTCGGACAAGACCCCGTCCCGCTCAATCTCAATTGGGTTTTGCTTGCTCATTTGCTTATTAACAACTCCACTTGCTCGGGAGTTTGTTTGTCTCATCACTGCCAAGGTTAACGCCATTGCAGATTCGGGCGGGGACATACTGACAATCATTCACTTCCTTTTGCCCCTGACGGGGCTGTTTACATAATTTCACCCCAAAGACCCCCCTACCCCAGAGCAAACAATGGAGTAGGAGAGGAGGTTCACCCGCCTTTCGGCATCATCATGTTTGGCGTAAGCCAAACCCCTCGGCTTGATGATTCGACCAGCCGCACGGATTATTCGGGAACTGCCCCCTAGACTAAGTCGTACCGTGTACCCTTTTCTTCCACGCAGTCAGGCTGAACTCTTGCTATCGGATGGAGTCCGGTCGGGTGTGTAAACAGAAACAAAAAAGCCGTTAGAACTAACCCCGGTGAGAAAACATCATTATCTTTGTGAGACTTGACGCTACCCCATGCGGGGTCGGGATTAGATCTAACGGCTTTACTTGTTCGGCTCTCACACCTAACGGAGGGAACTCTATCACAACTTTTCAAGCTGTGTCAATAAGGATATATAAATTTCTGCTATAATTAATTCCGTGGTAAGCAGTTGCCACGGTTCATTGGCTTTCCTTTCTTTTGCCCGCCTTTTGTGCGGGCATTTTTTTGGGTAACTGCTCAATGATTATTTCTGCTCTGGGGTTCTCAGGGTCAAGCCCCCAATAGGTATGCCGTTCCTTTACCTGACGGTCGTTTTTATATACCAGCCCCTGCAATAAATCTAAGATCAAACTCTCATCCAAATCAGGTCTGCGGCTGGCATAGTAGATAGTGATATGCATCTTAATATCCCCAGACATTAGAGGGGTAATAGGCATAACCTGTTGCCGAAAATATTCAGAATAGTCGAGAGCTTTCTGGCTCTTTATTAACCTAGACATACTTCCAAACTTTACAACCCTACGGGAATTTGCTTTTGATGCAGGCTCTCCCTTGATAAATAAAGTTAGTCCTTGCAATTCATCATTACTAGTGCTATCATTTTCTTTCATTGAAAGCTTTCTAAAAGGAACTCACTTGAAAATTACCAACAATCAGAATCTACCAGCGCCAGTTGTGGCTTTGTTGACAAGGAACTACTACACAAAAGGTGAGTCTCAGTATAGCGTAACAGAGCTAATGTCGCCACCCAAAATTAGACGGTTACGAGAACAATACGATGACCAGATTGAGATTGATGTAACGTCATTGCTGGCATCTCAGTTTGGAACATTCATGCACGGCAAGTTGGAAGCCAAAGAAGTAGAGGGTTACATCAACGAAGAGCGTGTATTCA
>Ga0209188_1003316_pt1 | contig 11232 bp, 7 predicted proteins | sample C_130625_EF_Meta_FD_187307 | JGI IMG/M metagenome (GOLD analysis project Ga0209188, IMG submission 187307) | Freshwater microbial communities from Lake Croche, Canada to study carbon cycling - C_130625_EF_MetaG (SPAdes) (version 2) | ecosystem: Environmental > Aquatic > Freshwater > Lake | place...
TTTTCGTTTTTGGCAGTGCCTAATTCTCTGTTAATAATTAACTGAATTGCCATTGCTCTACGAACACTTTCTTCGGTTGGTGTTGTAATAGCCTCATCGTAAGCGTTAGTATGAAGAGAGTTGCAGTTATCGTAGATAGCATAAAGCGCTTGAAGGGTAGTTCTAATGTCATTGAAATCAATTTCTTGAGCATGCAAACTTCTTCCACTTGTTTGAATATGATATTTTAATTTCTGACTTCTGCTGTTCGCTTTGTATTTTTCTCTCATGGCTTTAGCCCAAATTCTTCTGGCAACTCTTCCAATAACACTATATTCGGGATCCATTCCATTGCTGAAAAAGAAAGAAAGATTAGGCGCGAAATCATCAATATTCATACCTCTGCTCAAATAATATTCTACGTAGGTAAATCCATTCGATAATGTAAAGGCTAGCTGAGTGATAGGATTTGCGCCAGCCTCAGCGATGTGATATCCACTTATACTTACACTATAAAAATTTTCTACTTGATGATTAATAAAATATTGTTGTACATCTCCCATTAGTTTTAATGCAAACTCTGTAGAAAAAATACAAGTATTTTGCGCTTGGTCTTCTTTTAAAATATCTGCTTGTACAGTTCCTCTAACTGTAGAAAGCGCTTTCATTTTTATTTGTTGATAAACATCTTTTGGTAAAACATCGGCACCACTCATTCCTAACAAATGCAAACCTAATCCGTTGTTTCCCTCTGGTAATTCGGTATTGTATTTTGGTAATAATGAAGCATTAAATTTCTCTGCAATAATTTTGTTTACTTCTGCAGTTAAATTATTTTCAATGATATATTTTTCGCATTGTTGATCTATTGCGGCGTTCATAAAAAAAGCTAAAACAATTGGAGCAGGACCATTAATAGTCATGCTTACAGATGTTTTAGGGTCACATAAATCAAAGCCGCTGTATAATTTTTTAGCATCATCCACAGAAGCAATACTTACTCCTGCGTTACCAATTTTTCCATAAATATCTGGTCGCAAAGCAGGGTCTTCACCATACAATGTTACACTATCAAAAGCAGTACTTAATCTTTTTGCAGGTTGTCCTAAACTAACATAATGAAATCTTTTGTTGGTTCGTTCCGGACCGCCCTCGCCAGCAAACATTCTGGTTGGATCTTCGCCTTCTCTTTTTAATGGAAAAACACCAGCAGTGTATGGAAATTCTCCCGGAACATTTTCCTGTAGTTGCCACTTTAATAGATCGCCCCAATCTTTATATTTTGGCAAATAAACTTTTGAAAGTTTTGTACCAGATAAGCTATTAAAGGTTAAAGGCTGTTTAATGGTTTTATTTCTAACTTGAAATTCGTAAAAATCTTTAGCATACACCTCACAAACAGAAGACCAGTTTTCTATTAATTTAATATTTTCAGAAGAGATTTTTGATTTCGTTTGGTTGATTTGTTTTTGTAAAACATCGTTTAATTCAGGCGAAGAATTATTCAAAATAATTTCCGTTCCTTTTAACTGATAATATTGACTTGCGCAAACAGATTGCTCATAAGTCATTTGATTATAATCTTCAATTTTTTCTCCAATTTCTGCAAGGTATCTCATTCTTTTTGGAGGGATAATTGTAGAAGGAGTTTGAACATCAAGTGAAATATCCTGAGCTATATTTTTTATAAATTCGATATTCGTTTTAGTAAAAACTGTATGGATTAATTTATCAAAAAGCAAATTCATTCCAGCGTCATTAAACTGTGCTGCTATGGTTCCAACAATTGGTAATTCTTCATCTTTTGCATCCCAAATTTGATGGCTGCGTTTATATTGTTTTCTAATATCATGAAGCGCATCCAACGCACCAGATTTATCAAATTTATTTAAGCAAATTACATCAGCGTAATCAAGCATATTGATTTTTTCAAGCTGAGAGGGTGCGCCATATTCAGGCGTCATCACATACATGCTTACATTGCAATAATCAAGAATAGACGCATCGCTTTGACCAACACCAGCGCTTTCAAGAATGATGAAATCAAAATCAAAAGACTTACAAATATTTATTGCATCTTGCACATGTTTGCTTAAAGCTTTATCGCTTTCTCTTGTCGCCAAACTTCTCATATATGCTCTAGGAGAAGAAATTGCATTCATTCTAATTCTGTCTCCTAACAAAGCGCCGCCTGTTTTTTTCTTGGACGGATCAACAGAAATAACAGCAATAGTTTTGTCGGAAAAAGAATGTAAATACCTTCTAACAAATTCATCTGTAACAGAAGATTTACCAGCGCCCCCGGTACCTGTAATACCTAATACAGGAATGTTTTTTGATAAGACCTCTTGTTTATTAATGTTGTTAGTTATACCATTTTCTGCGTTGGATATTAATCTTGCAATTTTTCTTATGTCTTTTGATTGTGGTAAAGACATTGGCTTTGTATACTCATGATTTTCATCGAGTTTAAAATCGCATTGTTTAACAACGTCTTCTATCATTCCTTCTAAACCCATTTGTCTACCATCATCAGGAGAATAAATTTTAGTGATTCCATATTGATGAAGTGTTTCAATTTCGCTCGGAAGAATCGTTCCCCCGCCACCTCCAAAAATTTTTATGTGACCACAACCATTTTCAACTAACAAATCCTTCATGTATTTAAAAAACTCTACATGTCCGCCCTGGTAGCTTGTAATAGCAATTCCTTGAACATCTTCTTCGATGGCGCATTCTACAATTTCTGCAACACTTCTATTGTGTCCGAGGTGAATGATTTCGGCTCCTTTACTTTGCATAATTCTACGCATAATATTGATAGCAGCATCATGCCCATCGAATAAAGAAGCGGCGGTTACTATTCTAATTGTATGGTGTGTTGAGAAGCTCATTGTTTAGAAATTTTTGAAAAAACCGATAAAAAAACAGCCTTTTTTTTATTGCCACAAATTTACAGATAAATACGTAGTAAAATTCTAAACTAAACTAATTAAGATTTCATCAAAAAGGTAAGCGAAGCAAATTCTTCAACACTTAATGTTTCGGCCCTTCTGTCAAAAATATCTTTTTGCAATTCTTCAGGAGAGAATTGTCCCTTTAGTGCATTTCGGAGTGTTTTTCTTCTTTGATTGAAAGCTGTTTTTACTAAAACCCAAAATGCTCTTTCGGATTTTACGACTAGCGGCGTTTGTTTTTTTGTTAATCTGATAACGCCACTCATTACTTTTGGCGGAGGATTAAAACAATCGGGAGCAACATCAAAAAGATATTCAACATCATAATAAGCTTGCATAAAAACGCTTATTACACCATATACTTTAGAACCGGACGGCGAGGCAACCCTTTCTGCCACTTCTTTTTGAAACATACCAATAATAACTGGAACACTTTCCTTCCAATCTAAAATTTTAAATAAAATTTGAGTTGAAATATTATATGGAAAATTTCCTATCACTGTAAAGGGCTCATTGAAGGGCATCTCAATATCTAAAAAACTTTTAGATATAATTTTGTCGGCCAGAATCGGATATTGATTTTTTAAATAAACTACTTTTTCTTCATCAAGTTCAACAGCCAAAAAATTGATGTCTTTAATTTTAATGAGTTCTTTAGTTAATGCTCCAGCACCTGGTCCAACCTCAACAAGATTATTGAATGAATGCGAAGACAGGCTTTCTACAATCTTTTGTATGATAGATTCATTTTTTAAAAAATGCTGACCAAGTGATTTTTTTAACGTGTACATTTATGCAAATGTAAGCGAATTGAACTCATTGGTCTTCGTAACAAAAAACGCTTCTCAATTTGATTTTAAAGAACTGAATACAAAGCAAAAAATAATATCGTATTTTTACCCCTTAAAGATTTGATTCATGAGTGTAACTTCTGAAATAAAACCCATCATCGGATTCACTTGCGGTGATATAAATGGAATTGGGTTAGAATTAATAATAAAAGTATTAAGCGATAACAGAGTATTGGATATTTGTACTCCTGTTGTGTTTGCAAACAATAAAGCCATTAACTTTTACAGAAAAACGCTTCCTGAAACAAATATGAATTTGGCAATTGTAAAAGATTCGACCAAGATTAATCCTAAGCAAATTAATGTATTCAATTGTTGGGAAGAAGAAGTGGCAATAACGCCTGGAACAATGAATGACATAGGCGGAAAATATGCAGTTATTAGTCTAACCACTGCAGCAAACGCTTTGAAGGCGGGCAAAATAGACGGCTTGGTAACTATGCCTATTCATAAAAAGAATATTCAAACTGCCGATTTTAATTATACCGGACATACGCCTTATCTTAAAAAACTATTTGAATTAACTGATGTGGTGATGTTGATGGTGGCTGCAAATATGAAGATTGGTTTGCTTACAGAGCATTTGCCTGTAAAAGATGTGTCGCAAGTAATTACAAAGGCTAGCATAATAAGTAAGTTGAATGTAATGAATCAGTCTTTGAAAAAAGATTTTGGAATTACAAAGCCTAAAATTGCTGTACTAGGATTAAATCCACATGCAGGAGATGAGGGATTAATTGGAAAAGAAGAAATTGAAATCATAAAACCAGCAATAATAGAAGCAAAACAAAAAGATATTTTTTGTTTTGGGCCATATAGTGCTGATGCTTTTTTTGCAAGAGGTCAGCATGAAAAATTTGATGCAGTACTTGCATTATATCATGATCAAGGATTGATACCCTTCAAATCTCTTTCTTTGGGAGAGGGAATAAATTATACTGCAGGAATGAAAGCTGTAAGAACATCGCCCGATCATGGAACAGCTTTTGATATTGCGGGAAAAGGCATTGCAGATGAAACTTCTTCCAGACAAGCCTTATATGGATGTATTGATATTATTAATAATCGAAAAGAGTTTACAACACAAAGATCTAATCCGCTCAAAAAAATGAGTACTTCCATTGTAGCGAATGCGGTTGATGAAAAAATTATAGAATAACAGATTACGATTCTAATTGATAATCGATGAGCTTTTCTTTATTTCTATCATAAGAATTTATAGCCACAAAAAATTCTGCCAACATTAATTTTCCTTTGTTTGTTATTTTACAAATAGTCAAAGGATAATTTCCTTTAAATTGTTTTGTAATTAAAACGTAGTCAACTTGCTGAAGTTTATTTAATTGAGTGCTTAAGTTTCCTACAGTTATTTTTAACTCCTTTTGCATAAACATAAAATCAGCTTCGTCATGAATATTTAATAAAGACATGATAGAAAGCCGTGCATTAGAAAGTAAAATTGGATCCAATTCTATGTACATAAAACAAATTTATTTGTAAATATAAGTAGTTTGTATTTTAAACTAAATTAAATTTTATTCCATAAATTCATTTGAAAAACAATTACTTATAAAAAAAAGCAACAAGATTTTTTAAAATAATTAAAGATAATCAACACGTTAAGCATTATTAAAAATCGCAAACTAAAAATTCGATTTCATAAAACTTTTACACATTTTTGAATAATAATTTTTTTTTGTGGCTGCAAATTGTAATTTAGCAGTAGAATTTAATGGGTTAGTAAGTACAAAGGGTCAATAGAAATATTGGCCCTTTTACTTTTTATCATCTTCAGAAAAATTAGTTTTTAATTTTTTCTTTTTTTCAAAAAAACAATTCAGTTTTTTTTCTTTAATGATTTTGAAATTACATTTACCGAATGAGTAAAACCAAATCATCTTTTTTTTGTCAGCAATGTGGGTATGAAAGTACTAAGTGGTTGGGCAAATGTCCATCATGTATTCAATGGAATACTTTTGTTGAAGAAGTAATAGTTAAAGGGAATGATAAAAATCAAAAAGAAGATTGGAAAGAGTACAGTGGAAATCAAAAAGTAAAAACAGTTTCAATCCACGATGTAAGCAGTGCAGAAGAAAAAAGAATAATCACCGAAGACGCTGAGTTAAATAGAGTATTAGGTGGAGGCATCGTGCTTGGAAGTATTGTACTTGTAGCTGGAGAACCTGGTATAGGAAAATCTACTTTGTTTTTACAAAATGGATTGCAATTAAAAAACATAACTACGTTATATATAAGTGGTGAAGAGAGTGAGCAACAAATTAAAATGAGAGCCAATAGAATTGGAATTTCAAATGAACAGTTTTATTTACTTACAGAAACAGATACTAATATTATTTTTAAAGAAATAAAAAAACTAAAACCACAATTAGTAATTGTAGATTCTATTCAAACTTTACAATCTCCTTTTGTGGAGTCATCTCCTGGTAGTGTTAGTCAAATTAGAGAAGCTGCCTCTGAATTGCAACGATTTGCAAAAGAAACCAATATCCCAGTTTTTATGATAGGGCATATCACTAAAGACGGAAATATTGCAGGTCCTAAAATTTTAGAGCATATGGTAGATACTGTATTGCAGTTTGAGGGAGACAGGCATTATGCGTATAGAATCTTAAGAACATTAAAAAACAGATTTGGATCTACATCTGAGCTAGGCATTTATGAAATGACTGGAACAGGAATGCGACCAGTAGCGAATCCAAGTGAAATACTAATTACACAGAAGGATGATCAACTATCTGGTATAGCCATTGCAGCAACCATGGAAGGCATTCGACCTTTATTAATAGAAACCCAAGCATTGGTTACTCAAAGTGTATATGGAACACCGCAAAGAACAGTAAGTGGTTTCGATTTAAGAAGACTTCAGTTGTTATTAGCAGTTTTAGAAAAAAGAGGGGGTTTTCATTTTGGTGTGAAAGATGTATTTGTAAATATAGCTGGAGGAATTAAAGTAGAAGACCCCTCCATAGATTTGGCTATTGTTACTTCATTATTGAGCAGCTATGAAGATATTTCAATTCCCCAAAATATTTGTTTTGCAGGAGAGGTTGGGTTAAGTGGAGAAATAAGAGCGGTAAATAGAATTGAACAAAGAATTGCAGAAGCTGAAAAACTCGGCTTCGAAAAAATTGTTGTAAGTAAATACAACTCTAAGTCGCTAGATAAATTAAAAACAAAAATTGAAATTATCTCTCTAGGAAAAGTAGAAGAGCTTTGTAATTTATTGTTTTAAATCGTATCCATGTTTTTATTAGAAACAGTATTAGAAAACGCACTTCATCTTTTTTATCCTCATTTATGTGATGGTTGTGGGAACGACCAAATTTCTAAAAAACAATTGCTTTGTTATCGTTGTTTGAAAAGGTTACCAACTACTAATTTTATTGATTTTCCAGATAACAGTGTAGAAAGATTATTCAGAGGAAGATTGCCTATTGCAATTGGTCATAGTGAATATTTTTTTTCTAAGGGAAAACTCATCCAGCATTTATTGCACCAACTTAAATATAAATCGAATAAAGAAATTGGTTTTTATTTAGGAGAAATGATGGGCCAAACTATTTTACAAAGTAATCGTTTTTCAAATCCCGATATCATCATTCCAATGCCAATCAGCAAAGAAAAAGAAATAAAAAGAGGATATAATCAAGCAAACATTATTGCAATGGGCTTGAGCAACATATTGAAAATACCAGTTAGCTCATCATTTATCAGTAAAACACATAATACCGAATCTCAAACAAATAAAAACAGATCAGAAAGGTGGAAAAATGTAGAAGGTAGCTTTGTGATTAATCAAATGGAAGAATTGATCAACAAAAGCATTTTACTCATTGATGATGTAATTACAACCGGAGCAACAATAGAAGCATGTGGAAATATGATATTAAAAATCCCTGGCACACAATTAAGTGTGGCTTCCCTTGCTATTGCAACAAAATAAAAATTTAAATCTATTTTTGAAAAATGAGAAGGCTATTCACACAAAGTATTTTCTTACTAATATTATGCTTTATTCTTTTTACTGCATGTAAAAAAGAAGTCTTTACAAACGATTCAAATGCGATGATAACAAAGAGTACAGACTCTGTTAAATTCGATACCGTTTTTACTTCAGTAGGCTCTGTAACACAGTATTTTAAAATAAGAAATAACAACAATCTTGCTATTCGCATTTCTAGTATTAAGTTAATGGGGGGAGCAACATCAGCCTTTAAACTTAATATTGATGGCGTATCCAATTCGGAGGTTCGTGATCTTGAATTGCCTGCTAATGATAGCATTTATGTATTTGTTTCTTTAACTATCAACCCAAATAGTAATAGTCTCCCCTTTATCGTTAGCGATAGTATACTTATTAGCTGGAACGGCAACAATCAATTTGTGCAACTTGAAGGATACGGACAAAATGCACATTTTATGAATCATCAAACTATTCATAATGATACAGCGTGGAATAATGATTTACCTTATGTAATAGTAGGACAATTAAAAATCGACAGCGCCGCAACACTATCATTACTTCCTGGTTGTAAAATATTTACTCATGCTAATTCAAAAATTTTAGTAAATGGAACGTTGTTGGTTAATGGAGAAAAAAACAAAGAAGTGGTTTTTACTGGAGATAGATTAGATGAATATTATAAAGACATACCTGGTAGTTGGCCAGGATTATATTTTAATACTTCCAGCAAAAAAAACATTTTAAAATATGCCATAATAAAAAACGCAATCAGAGGAATTGAAGTAAATAATCCATCTGAAACAGCAGATCCTAAATTAACTATTCATCAAACAATAATAGACAATGCTTTTGAGAACGGCATTTTCGCACACAATAGTAGTATAGACATTGATAACAGCATTATTTCAAATTGCAAAAATAATATTCAGATAGAGTTAGGTGGAGTATATAATTTTACCAATTGCACAGCGGTAGGGTATTCAACTAAATTTATATCGCATGATAAACCTGTGCTTCAAACAAATAATTTTTATGATGAGAGCGGAACAATTTTAAAAAACGATTTAACCGCCACATTTAAAAATTGTATTTTTTGGGGATCGGGAGGTTTAAATGAAAACGAAATTTTATTTCAAAAAGAAGAGGGTACCGTATATCAAGTAATGCTAGAAAACTGTTTGTATAAAACTAATCAGGAGCCTAGTTTTATTAATATTCTTTCTTGTATCAATAACCAAATGCCGGCTTTTGATAGTGTGGATGTTTATAATAATTACTTTGATTTTAGAACTACGAAAGACGATACTTCTCCTAATATAAATACCGGAACAATAACTAATTTCTCAAAAGATTTAGACGACAAAATCAGAATGATAGGAATAACTGATATTGGATGTTATGAAAAACAATAATCAACTTGAATAAAGGAAGTTTTTTGTTTTAAATTGCATTGTGCAATTCAAAGATATCATAGGACAACATGAAATAAAGAAAAAGCTGACTCAACTATATCAGCAGAACAGACTTAGCCATGCATTACTATTTTTAGGAAAAGAGGGCAATGGTTCACTTTCGCTTGCAAGAGCCTTTACGCAATATATTGTATGTGAAAAAGTAAACGGCAAATCTAGTAGCTCCGATGAAGGGCCTTCTTTATTTGGAGAGGAAAAACCAATTCAACAGGAAAAAGAGAATGATTCATGTGGTATTTGTATGGCTTGTCAAAAAGCAAGTAAACTGGTGCATCCAGATATTCATTATTCTTATCCGGCAGTAACAAAAAAATCCGGCGATAAATTACTTTCTTCCGATTATGCAGTAGAATGGAGAAGCTTTCTTGCTAATCAGCCTTATGGAAACACCTATGATTGGCTGCAATTCATAAATGCAGAAAATAAACAGGGCAATATTTCTGCTCATGAGTGTAATGACATCAATAGAAAATTATCCTTAAAAAGTTTCGAATCGGAGTATAAGTTTCTTATAATGTGGATGCCAGAATATTTACAAAATGAAGGAAACAAATTGCTCAAATTAGTAGAAGAACCTCCTCCGAATACAATTTTTATCTTTGTAGCTGAAAATGAATCTCTGATTTTGCCAACTATTTTATCGAGAACTCAATTAATAAAAATACCGTTACTTCAAAATAATGATATAGAAGAAGCTTTACAATCAAAAGAAAAAACGGATCCGGTTGTTGCTCATCAAATTTCTTCTATGAGCGAAGGGAATTATAGAGAAGCCTTACAACAACTTCAACATGCAGATGATAATTGGGAGGTTTTATTACGAGACTGGTTAAATACAATTATAAAAACCGGACCTGCTGCGCAGGTTAAATGGATTGAAGAAGTGAGCAAGCTAGGGAGAGAAAAACAAAAACAGTTTTTAAAGTACTTCATGCATTTATTGGAATATGCTATAAGAATTAGAACATTAGGCGCTGTTAATCCAAATGAAACAAATGATTACAGTGAAGGACAGCAGACTAGTATTGATTTTTCCAGCAGATTTAATAAGCTTTGTGATATTAGTCAGCAAGAAGCAATCATAAAAGAATTAGATACAGCAACGTATCATATTGAAAGGAATGCCAACGCAAAAATTCTTTTTCATGCATTAACTATAAGGTTGTATCACATTATTAGCAACAAATCAGTAATTTTGGTTTCATAAAGAAATGTGTAAAGGATTGAATCGAGGGAGGGTACTATATTTTATAATATCATAAAGTTTTTATTATATGGGTTGCGGAAGTTGTGGAACAAATAAGGATGGAGCACCAAGTGGTTGTCAAAGCCATGGTAATTGTGCAAGCGGAGGATGTAATAGAATGAATGTGCATGATTGGCTAGCCAACTTGCCTTTTAGTGATCCTGAAAGCAATTGTAGAATAGTAGAGGTTTCATTTAATAATGGAAGCAGAAAAGATTATTTTAAAAATACCACTCTTCATTATTATGGAAGAGGCGAAATGATTGCTGTAGAAGGTGTAAATGGATTTGATGTTGGGATGGTTAATTTAACCGGAGAGTTGGTAAGGCTTCAATTAAAGAAAAATAAAATTGACGAGAAAAGTCCAGAAATAAAAAAAGTATTAAGAAGGGCTACAGAGCAGGATATTTCAAAGATGATGGAGTCGAAAGCAAAGGAGGCGAATATGCTAATAAGAAGCAGAGCCATTGCCCGTCATTTGCGACTTGAATTGAAAATGGCTGAAGTTGAAATTCAAGCAGATGGACGCAAGGCTACTTATTTTTATATTGCAGACGACAGAGTTGATTTTAGAGAATTAATAAAATTATACGCAGGAGAATTTAAGGTAAAGGTGGAGATGAGACAAATTGGAGCTCGTCAAGAAGCTGGAAAAGTTGGTGGGATTGGTAGTTGCGGAAGGGAGCTTTGTTGTAGTACATGGTTAACGGATTTTAAAAGTGTAAACACCAATGCGGCAAGA
>Ga0209188_1003319_pt1 | contig 11224 bp, 8 predicted proteins | sample C_130625_EF_Meta_FD_187307 | JGI IMG/M metagenome (GOLD analysis project Ga0209188, IMG submission 187307) | Freshwater microbial communities from Lake Croche, Canada to study carbon cycling - C_130625_EF_MetaG (SPAdes) (version 2) | ecosystem: Environmental > Aquatic > Freshwater > Lake | place...
GTCCACCTTCGATTTGATTTTGAACATCTCGGAATTTTTTCTGTTCTGCTTCTGTTAAATCTACGTATCGTTTGTTTAATGCCAAACCAGATTTAGCTGCTAAAACGTTAGCATAGTTAGTGGGATCATTTTCACTAGCAGGTGCCCATCTTGCAATAGCTTTTTGTAAATTTAAATTAGCGTAATTTTTGCTTTTTAACAGCGCATCTTGCGCACGTTCACCCATTTCCATAGTAGGAAATACAGCGAATCTGCCGTTGTAACCAACTGCTCCCATTGATACAGCAAATGAGCCATATTCAATATTACCCGGATTATTGTTGCGCCAGTTTAAACTGCCGCCCGTTCTAGTTTCTGATACTTGTCCTTGCGCATTTTTAATCTGTACAGTTGCGCTTGCTGCTCCCGGACGTCCTACACTAGCAGCAGGCGTAGTAGTAGGACCAAAGCCTAATGCTTTAGATATTGAATTAACTACTGTTGTACCCAAAGGTTCTAATGCTGTAGCAGCAGCTTCGGCAGCACTGGCTAAATGAGTCATGCCAGTTACCGTTGGTTCGATGCCAGCATTAATAAATCTATCATAGGCCTGGGCAGTATTACGCTGACTTGTAGTCAATGCTACCATAGCTGAAACTTGTTTATCTACTCCTGCTTTTGAATTTGCTTGATTTAACGTAGCGGTTTTTAGAGCTTCGTCGATATTATCCGGTAACGCACCAGAAGCTCGTACTAAATCAGACATATTACCAACTATGTCATTCATATTTTGCCGACCCAACGCCCCGTAATTCTGCAGAGTATTAGGAATATCTCTTGTCATAGCATTAACTGAGTCAGTAAAATTATTCTTTCCCGAATCAATCGCTTGAGCCATCTCGGGAAAGGCAAACTGGAATTGAGCGAATTCCGGCGAAGTTACGGTACCCGATAATTTTGCCAATAAAGCATTTAAATGCTGCGGCGCTTTTATACCCATTTCCGTAACTAAACTAGAATAATAGTTTGCTGTAGCCTCTGCGTTTTTATCTCCGGCTTTGGCCTTCTGTGCTAATTCATACATAGTAACAGCAAAATTTGACTGTGCTAACGCTTTTTCTTGAATCGCTTGTTGCTCTTGAGCACTGGCACCGGTAAGTTTAGTCAATATATCTTGTTGTTCGATGTATGCCCGGGCACTAGACATCAACTGTTCATTAGTTTGCTTGGCAGTTGACCCAGAAAGTTGTTGTATTTTAATGTATCCAGCAAGGCCAGAATTAATATTATCAACATTCATGCCCATGCGTTTTAGCTGTTGACCTACATTACCCTCTTGAAGTCCTTTTGCTATTTGCGCGAATCTCTGTGCGCCTTGTGCTGCTGTACCTCCGAAATTTGCTAACTCAGCCGAGTTTGCTTTTAACACTCCTGACATATTACCAATCTCTTCCATGGTATAACCCATGTTTTGTAAATTAGTAAAGATATCTTGCATGCCATTAGCTAACCCACTGCGACTTAATTCTTGATATGAATTAAACAGCGCATCGGCTTGTTTGTTTACCGCTTCTACATATTTGGCAGCGCCTGTTACTGCTGCGCCTAGTATACGCCCAAATATACCAAACTGACTGGCAAAAGTATCTACGACTTTGGCGGCAGAGCCGATTGAATCATTGAAAACGCTGGCACCGCTTTTGCCTTGGAGTAGACTCGTGCCCAATCCTTTCATACTAGTGCCAAGTTTGTTTAGATTGGCATTCATATTCTTAGTATACGTGTCTAAGCTACCGGTGGCCTCATTTAATTCTCTCGACAATCGAGCAAATTGTGCTTCAGAGACTTTTAATTGTCCAGTGACCGAGTCAAAACTACTGGTATATTCGTCCAGTAGTTCTTGGATTTCCTGTGGGGTGTATTCTTTTGCCATAATTATACTTATCCAAGGAAAACATCATGAATCCAAACAACCCTTTAAGTCAATACTTTAGACAGCCAGCAATTTATATTAAATTGCCCAGTCAAGGCAATTACTATCCCCTGGGCACGTTAGAGATGCCCACAACCAAAGAACTGCCAGTTTTTCCCATGACCGCCATTGACGAAATCACCTATCGCACCCCTGACGCACTTTTTAACGGGCAAGCAGTGGTTAATGTGATTGAAAGTTGCGTTCCCAATATCAAAGATGCTTGGGCGATTCCTGCTATTGACTTGGATACTATTTTAGTAGCCATACGTATAGCCAGTTATGGTCATCAGATGGATTTTTCTACCGCTTGCCCAAAATGTAACAATGATGACGAATATGGTATTGATTTGCGTACAGTATTAGACAGTATACGTGCGCCTGATTATACACAGCCAATCAAACAAGGCGACATTGAAATCTACTTTAAACCGATGACATATAAAAATATGTCGGATAATAATCGAATGCAGTTTGACGAGCAGAGGCTGTTCCAAAATATCAATCTCACCGAGGGTAATGCCGATGTCAAACAAATTGCCGCGATCAGTGATGCGCTAAAGAAGATGACAGAGATGACAGTGATGGCGTTGTCGCAAAGCATCATGACTATTAAAACCCCCACTGCCATGGTCAATGAGCCAGAATTTATACAAGAATTTATGAAAAACTGTGATCGCAGCATCTTTAATCGTATACAACAATATGTCATCGAGCACAAACAGCAAGCCGAAATGCAGTCGTTAACCATTATGTGTAAACAATGCTCAACGGAATATCAGCAGCAGTTGACCTTGGATATGTCAAGTTTTTTCGAGCGCGCCTCTTAATCTTAAATTCTGAAGATATCGACGGCCTTGTTAGTCGCATGGACAAGGAAGTCGCGGATATAAGGGCAGAGGCGTTACGGATGGTCTGGTATATGCGCGGTGGCTTAACTTATGAAACAGCCATGCAGCTGGGTATTGCTGAGAGAAAAATCATCAGCGATATCATCAAAGAAAATATGGAAACGACAAAACGCTCTGGCTTGCCTTTCTTCTGAGTCCTCGATGATGTTTACGATTCCAACTACTTAGAGAGATTTGCTACGCAAATCCAAGACCTCATTTGCATTCGGTCTTTTACTTTCTTTTACGTACTAAGCGAAACACTTCATCTAGATTAATCATCCACAATTCACCGTAAGCACGGTGAATAAAAGTGAACTTCATCTGAGTTCAACATCCATCTATCTTAATGAGATTGTGTAAACATCACACACGGAGGCGGTTGACCGGTACCCCCTACTCAAGCTTCACATATCAACGGAACCCTAGTGACCCAAAAATAGATCTAAGTCCTATAAGCCGGGGTTGTATCTTTTTCACAGAGCCCACACCATTTGCTGTCTTAAGTTAACAGTTGCCTTTGACACCCAAGAATCCGGACCAAAAATGTTCCTCAATGGGGATCGAGCTGCCTCGATCAAACCGCGTCTGTTAGATGCCTTACAGTTGATTTAGATTTTGTTGATTATGTGACTTCCATGGACGCGCACTTGCACGTGGCCATTATAGAAATCATCTGATTCTAATACACGTCTTGAGAATTGTTCTCTAGCTTCTATATAGCTACATAGAGCCTTAGACCCACAGTAGTATAAGATTTCTCGAGTGAAGTTTTCGCTGCCTAGCTCTGCTACGTCTTTATTAAGTTCTATGTTAGATCCGTAATACTCGCGCCAATCGCTGTCTATTTTTGATTTAATTCGTTTACGTTTTTTGTTGCCGTTTTTTAATTTTACTATTTTGTATGATGTTTTGCTGAACTTGACTAATTTTTTTCCGATATATTTCTTACCAGTGAGATTATTAGTTATCAAATATACGAAACCCACTGTTCCTTCTGGGATTTCTTCTACTGGAGTGTTTTCAAATAGCCACTGTGTCATGTAATTAGTGTGTATGTTATATTACTTTAAATTTTCTAAACGGCATCAACGTCTGTGTTATATTCAGTGAAGCCGTTAGTTTTGATTACTTTAAGTATATTTTCAACACGGTTAGTTAATTCATCTTTGTGTGACACTAGCCATATTGACTTGTGCCGCTCCCGAGCCATTTGCTTTAATAAAGCTAGAGCATTTTCTGTGCCCTGTTGATCAAGCCCATTATCTAGTAGCTCGTCGATAAACAGTACATTGATGGATGTGTATAAACTTTCAAAAACATCTCTAAAGGCCCAACTCATGCTTAGTACGACACGTGTCATTTCTCCGCGACTTAGATTTCCAAAGTCAAGATCTCGTCCCAGTTCTTCGATGCTTACAGTTAAGTCATTTTGAAAAATCACAGTATGTGGTAATCCCATACGATCTAGATAGTGCGTGAGTCTAGAATTTAAGTAAGATAAATTTTGATCAATGATCTTTTTACGAATGAAACTGTCCTTGCTGGTCAAGAGTTTAAGCAAGAAATCTTGATGCTCTTGTAGTCTAGTCAATTCATTTAAGTAGTCATATTCGACCAGTTGAATAGCATGGTGCTGCATTTCTTCAATTTGCTCACCATATGGATCTACTTCAGCAAGTTTATTTTCAATTTGCTGTTGTAAGTTATCTAGTGTAGATCGATGATGGATAGCATCTTCCTCGCGAGGATAAAAAGTTTTGGGAGGCTCACCAATTTTTCCAATAGCATCGATGGCTATTTGTAACTCAGCCAACACAGCGGTATGTTCTTGATATTTGCCGATGGATTCCGATAAATCTAGTTGTTTGGCTGACAATACTTGTTCATGCTTATCATCGTGGAATTTTTGACCACAAGTATGACAAGTGTGAGATTTTAATGTCTCGATTTCTCGTTGTAATTTTGCGATTAATTTTTCTTCGCGTTGAAGGTCCAGCTTGCTTCTACTAATGGCTCCAGACAGGTCGTTGAAGTCTCTGCGACGTTGATCCCATACGGTGTGATCTCGATGAGCTTGTATTTCTTCTTCGATATTGATTTTTTGCAATGAAACCAGCGCCGCCGTGAGCTTTTGATAGTCTTCATTGTGCTTGTTTCCCCATAGAGTTTGTTTGCGTTTGAGATTTTCTATTTGCTCTTCGATACGCCGATTAGCTTCGATAACAGCACGTATTCTAAATTCTTCTTGCGAGATAGCATCTTTTGTCTGCTTATTTAACTCTTTGATACGATCAGCGCGCTCACTAAGCAAAGTAATGCCTAGTAATTGTTCGATGATCGTGCGTTGATCATTGGTTTTTAAGTTGAGGAATGGTTCAGTATAAGTGTTTAGTGCCATGATATGTTTGAACATATCATGACTCATGCCCAATACATCTTCTATGGCATCTTGTGTTTCTCTGCTGTCGCCTTGAGCATTGTCTGAACTTTCTTTTTCTTTGTTATCAACGTAAAATTTTAATACATTGGGTTTTCTACCACGTTCGATACGATAGTCAACATCCCCGACGGTAAAGTCGATAGATACTAGCATATTCTTTGCATTTGCTTTGTTAACAAGATTATCTTTGCGTATATTGCTGACAGCATTGCCATATAGTGCGTAACTTAAAGCATTGATCACAGTGGTATTGTGTGATAAGATGCCACTAGTGTAATATCGATGGTCTTTAGATTCTACCGTAATATCAAACATCGACTCTTCTCGATGTTGATCAATCGCAGATATCACAGTTTCGGGACCGTTAATAGTTTGAATTTTGCTGCCAGTTTTAAGTTCTTTGACAAAACACTGATTAAAGTCATTGTCAAATACAATATGATCATCGGCGCATTCTAATGTTAATCCAGATTGGGTTTTAATTTTCCAAACTTGATAAGGAATAGTTTTCATTATCTTAGAGATAGGATGCCACCCAGTATCAGTTTCAATTTCTAGATTAGATATATCTAGCTGATCAATAAATTTTCTGTTTAACATGTTAGAAATTGAATGCATTGTTCTAGGACTTCCTTTTCATTTTTCTTAAAATCACTTTCCCATATAACCAGCACCTCGTACCCTGCTGTTCTAGCATACTGAATTTTTTCATGATCACTGGCCCATTTATCAACAGCTTTGATTTTAGATCTTGGATTGATAAAATCAGAGGAATACATCTTTGGATTAGCATGCCAAAAATCGCCGTTATACTCAATGATTTTTTTGTTAGCCATTATGTCATAGATGTATTGTTTTTTATCTAGATAATTTAGTGTAAACTGATGAATGACGTTAGGTATAGTGGTTTTTATATGTTCTAAAATTAATTTTTCTATTCTTGATACTGTAATACCTTTAGTTAATTTTAATCGATTGATTCTTGCTTTTTCCAATGATGTTTTGGCATTTAGCGTAGCTTGCCATCTATCTTGTCGATCTCGCCAAATTTCTTCACCTTTGTCTTGACCATACTTTTGTACGCAAATATCTTTTGAAAATTTTATTTGACTTTTTGCTACCATTACTAATGATTCTTCGTGCGTATACCCCCTAGATGTATAATATTCAACACATCGTTTAGAAGTAGCTCTACGTATATCGTCCTCTATGCCTATCCGCGCACCTTTTTTATTATTGTGATTTTTTGTTTCAATGGCTAGCTTCTCTGACTCCTCTTGAGAATATCCTTTTTTTATCCAGTACTCTTTTCTAATAGGTCTGCGACTATTTCTTTCAAAATCAGCTTGTTCGATCGTATAATAGACTCCGGTGTCTGGATTTATTCTAGCTAACCAAGTTTGTTGACTATACACACTTACCAGATTTGACTTCTTATTTTCTTTAGCTTTATTATGCGCTTCAGCGACTGACCATCCTCGCACTATCCAGTACTTCCGAGAATGTTTTGATCCGGTTGATTTGGTTATCCCTAATTTATTTCTTATAAAATGTTCTATAGCTTTTTTATTATTTCCTATATTAGATTGTAAAACTTCCATCAATACATCCTGATATAGATTAGATTTAATATTTTTAATTCTGTTGTCCATTACATATTTTGCGTTATTTTCTAGATTGAGTGTGTATAGCATTGTATAATTCTCCTATTGTAAGTTCCGTTATATCACCAGTTACAGTGTTACGAACCTTTACCATAGTATTTGTACAAACACATTTTCCAACGCCATTTCTTGAACCGTCGCCACCTAAATCAAGATTTTCCCCTATCACCAGTGTCAAATCTTGTCTATCAAAATTTACAGCCTGTGTGGCATTACCCACACTCATGAAATTTTTAACTGTGAGATTTTTTATTTTGATCATAGACTTTGATAAATTTTTAATAGTAAATTGGGATCATAAAATTCCGATGAAATGTTAGTGATCTGATCAGTTACAATCTGATCAACGCTTTCAAATTTAACATCGCCAGGAGATAAATCTGTTTCCATACTGCTTCTCTTAATAGGAATAAGAGCCATTTCACGTAGCTGATAATCTCGAACAAATGTTTCTTTGATAAAGTTAGCTTCTTCGTAGCTGATGTCAATGTCAAGTTCTACACGCACATGCATGTTTGGAGCAAAAATGCCAGCACCGTTGTCAATAGCTTCACTTAACTTGATGACACGAAATAGCGGCTGTCCGGGCCAGGCTTTGAATACCGGCGCTTCTCCCCAGGATAATATCATCATGCCTCGGTCGCTGTCTCCGGCATCGGCGAAGTTGTGTGGAAAACAATTACCGATATAAGTTACATTTTGTTTTTGCTGCCTTAAATGGAAATGTCCGCTGAATACACTGTCTACTCCCCGAAAGCTGTCAAGTTTGACTTCGCCAGTGTCGGGCATCTCTATCATTGCATTCATTTTAAAGTGTGGTAATTCAAAATGCCCAAACATATACTTGCTTTCTATCTTGGGCAATTTTTTATAATCATCCCCGACAAGCCACGGCGCAATAACAACATCACCTTGACTGAACCAGTCATTTACCAAAATAATATTGGGTAAATGTCGTGCCCACTCCACTCCGTGGATATCACGACGGTCTCTATAATATAGATCATGATTCCCTGGGATGAATAGAACGCTATCAAACGCCTGACTTAACTTTTCTAGACATCGCAGAGAGTAATGAAGAGTCTGCATATTGATGCTAGCACGATGATGATGCCAGTCTCCCAAGAAAAAACAAGTTTCACAACCTTCAGCTTTGGCTGTTTCGATAAACCAATCGATGAAATTTTCGCAATCGGTATTATGTGTCAGACTATTGGATTTCAGCCCAAAATGTATATCTGTGCAAACAGCGGCTTTCTTAAATAAGTTTGTCATATACTAGTATTATATGTGAAACAGCAGTGAATAGCAATAAAACTGGCTGAGTAAAAAAGTGAGCTATCTTTGAGATAGCCCACATTTACTATATCGACGGATCACCGTAAGTGATGATTACCTCACTACCGAGATTATGATTTTTTGCTCCGGAATTTTGTCTAGTCCAGCTGGGATTTAACCCATTCATTTCCAATAAGTCGTCTCGGATGTTTTGATTTTTCTTTTCACTGTTGAGCACGTGGGTAAAGGAGTTTTGGATGGCCATTGTATAATAAGAAAACGGATTATTGCTCTTACTTTCATCGAATCGCAAGCCAATTTGGCTTAATTGTACCAATGCTGCTCCTCTCATTTCCTCATTATAGGTATACCCTCGCCAATTACTACGAGTGGCATAACGCTCGCATAACTTCATAAACATACTGGCCAAGGCGCGAGTCATTTGCCCGTGATCTTTGCAGAATTCGCCCTGTACTAAATCACCTTGCCAATGACTTTTGCCCACGATGTAGGGCGTCTTGTTGGCATCGATGCGATAGTGGTAAAAGGGCGGAAACGGTAATCTTACGTATTTCTCGCTCATTGCAGGTTCATCTGGCAGTGGCGGCAAGAGATCATTGAGTTCTAATTCTAGTTCAAAGATATCTTCTATTTTTTTCTTTTTGGTAATAGCAGATTTTGGAATCTTTTTAGGAGCCATGGGGATGTGTTCCCAGCAGGTAACGCGGAATACTAGGTCAGTATTAGGAATCTTTTTTTCATCAATGATCACACCGGTCTCAGCTTGTATGCGATCTGCGCGATTTCTGCGAGCTTCTGCTACTGTTCGTTGATTGATTTTTTTAACGCTGTCTAAGATAATATCATACTGGTGATCGTTAACGGGATCTAAAAATGTGCAATATGTGTTTTTACTGAGATGTATTTGCTTCAGTAAGTCTCGATTGTTGAGATACGCGACTCTAGTTGATTGGGGTTTTGCTATAGTAGTTGTTGTCACTAATGTGCCTCCGGGTGTGTATTTATTATAGCATAATCACAAACATAGTCAACCTTTCTGCCATAATATGAACACATTATTTTATTGCTAAATATGACATAAGGACAACTAAATCATATGGCATACGACGCCGCCAAAGCCAAAACAGCAACACAATTATTAAAACAAGGGCTATCTGAAGAAGAAGCTTTCAAATTGGCTGGCATTTCTGAAGCAGATATTAATTCAGGGGAATACACTCTTAATGATGTCCCAGGCGACCCAAACCGAGGCACAGTCGAACCATTTGCCCGACTTGCCAGTAATCAAGATCATCAAGTTGATACAAGTCCAGTTTCGAAAGAACCCGAACCCAACCCGGTATCAGATACCACTTCCACTACCTCAACAGAAACAGTCAGCGGCGGCGGATCTACTACTGTAGTCAATACCCCGCCCACTGCTACTGCAGCGAGTCAGGCTTATGGGGCGCAGGCCAATGATATTAATAATCAGATTCAATCAATCAATAAACAATTGGGATCGCCTAGATTTGGTGGCGATCCCAATTTAACAGAGAATCAAAGAGAGGAGCTGAGACAAAAGCAGTTAGATCTATATGCTCAATACAACGCAGCCAGGGATAAAGAAGAAGCAGCAAAAATACCGGGAACACCTGATGTAATTACTACACCAAACACTACCACAACAACAAATACAGTTACAGAGGTTAGTGCCAGCGCCAACGATCCGGTAAGCACAGCAGAAGATGCCAGTGTTGCTGCAACTGAAAATGCGGCAACACCTCCAACAATACCGGCCTCTGAAATTAACGTTGCCCCGGCCCCAGTAGAAGGATATACTTCCACATATTATGCTTCTAACGGTGATGTCATTACTACCACTGAGGCTGGTACTACTACTACCTTTGCTGCGCAACCAAACGAATCTCCAAACTCTCCTGCAACATCTGATATTATTGCCGGAGTTAACGATGCCCAAGCACAACAGGCTAGATCTAGTCAAGCAGGACAAATTCCTGTCAGCACTGATTGGCGTGTGCGATTAAGTTTAGCACAGGGCGCCAATTATTTGTATAAAGACCCTGATCCGGGTATACTACAGCCATTATCAGTAACCAATGGCGTGATATTTCCCTATACACCAAAGATAGAGATGAGTTATCGAGCGAATTATTCCCCGTATGAGCTGACTCATTCTAATTATAAAGGATACTTTTATCAAAATTCTACTCCGGGGGATATTACCGTTTCGGGACTGTTTACTGCACAAAATACTGCTGATGCCAACTATCTGTTAGCAGTGATACACTTTTTTAGATCAGCTACTAAAATGTTCTATGGTCAAGATGCGCAGCGCGGCAGTCCGCCGCCATTAGTATTTTTATCTGGATTAGGCGAATATCAATTTAATAATCATTCTTGTTTGATATCTAACTTTACCTATAGTTTGCCCGATGATGTTGATTACATTCGTGCCCACACAGCCAATCAAAATAACACAAATTTAACAGCACAAAATACCGTTAAACAATCAGTTGCGATTAATGCTTCGCAGGTAGTTGCTAATAGATTAGCCAACGCCGGCACAACAGTGGGTGCTTTGCCGGCAGTGCCTTTTGGCAGTCCCAGTTCTCCCTTGCTGGCATCAGGTGCTCCGACATATGTGCCCACTAAAATGACCATTAGTATCCAATTACTTCCAGTCAACACACGTAAACAAGTCAGTACTCAATTTAGCCTAAAAGGCTTTGCCAACGGCAATCTGCTTAGAGGAGGGTTTTGGTAATGACTAATTACACTCAAACAAGTCCATATTATACTACTGGATACAGTCAGTTTTTCCTAGATGTTATGGTAAACAGACCTATTCCTAAATTACCCGATGATCAATATTTTACTATAAATTCAACTTATCAGTATAGACCTGATTTATTGGCCTTTGATCTTTATCAAAATAGTGCGTTGTGGTGGGTATTTTATCAACGGAATCCTAATA
>Ga0209188_1003320_pt1 | contig 11223 bp, 12 predicted proteins | sample C_130625_EF_Meta_FD_187307 | JGI IMG/M metagenome (GOLD analysis project Ga0209188, IMG submission 187307) | Freshwater microbial communities from Lake Croche, Canada to study carbon cycling - C_130625_EF_MetaG (SPAdes) (version 2) | ecosystem: Environmental > Aquatic > Freshwater > Lake...
GATCTCGACACGATTGTTGTGGGTGGGGGAGTCTTGAACGCTGCCGATGTGTATTGGCCGATATTGCAGAAACACTTTGATGCAGAGATGCAAAAGCTCAACTTCCCTGGAAATGTGGCGTTAAAGAAGGCAACACTCGGCACGGATTCAGGACTTGTCGGCGCAGGTTTGGTTGGATTCATCCAGAGCGCGAAAGGAGCATAAGGTGTTGGAATTTTCAGAACGCCCTTGGGGCACATACCAAGTGCTTCATAGCACCGCTATTTCGCAGGTGAAGGAAATTACCGTCAAAGCTGGTGCGCGACTTTCCTATCAAACCCACCAGAAGCGCGCCGAACATTGGTTTATTACAGAAGGACCTGCAGTGGTCACGATTGATGGAGTAACAAAGACTTTGCAGGTTGGCGAATCAATCGATATTGGAATCGGTGTTGCCCACCGCATGGCTGCACCTGAATCAAATGGCGTAACTTTTATCGAGGTCCAGACCGGCACTTACTTTGGCGAAGATGACATCGTTCGCCTCGAGGATGACTTCGGCCGTAGTTAAAGCCTGTTGCCCGGAGTAGGGTTGAGACATGAACCGCATTAATGAATTTAATCGACGTGTGGCCGCGAAGATCACATCAGGTGTCTCGACAATGTGGTGCGCCTATATTTTTGGGGCAATCGCTTTAATCTCATTGCCAGCTGCTATTAAGACAGGTGATGTAGTCGTTATCGTCGCCTGGATTGCGCAGACATTCCTGCAGTTGGTTTTGCTCTCCATCATCATGGTGGGACAGCAGGTTCAATCAGATTCCGTCGAGAAGATGATCCGCGAGACCCACGAGGCCTCTCTTGGAGAGTTCGAACTCGCCAAAGAGGCGCGCAGCATTGCTGATCAGGAACTTGCAGAGCTCAAGGTAATTGCAGCCGAAATCCATCAACTACTTCGTGACGTTGAAGGTAAGAAGTAAGTTAGATACAACCGCTCAAAGATTATTGAAGTTCGATGAATATGTTACAGCTGGTATTGCAAGGGGAGAGCTGGAACTCCGCGTAGTACCCACTGCCTCAATATTGATGGTGAAAATAGTTCTGAAATAATCATCTCTGCAGCTCCACGGAGTCCGCTGCTATCTCCCGTATCTCCTAAGCGAATTTCGAGATCGCGGGTAGCCAGTGGAAGCGAACGGCTGTAAACCGTCTGTCTAATTGATGCGAGCAATAAATTACCTGCAGATGAAACGCCGCCTCCGATAAAAATTACAGAGGGGTTATGAAAGTTAACGAGGGTGGCGATAATCTTTCCAATTTGTTGCCCCGCGCTTGTAATCGCATCGACACACCAAGCATCTCCGCGTAGGGCTCCTTGAGTCACATCAAGCCCAGTAACTGCGCCATTTTTATCGAGCTGTTGTTTCAAATATGGGCTAAGTGATTGAAGTGCAGCCTGGCTTGCATCGCGCGCAAGAGCAGCTCCACCAGCAATAGCTTCGAGACATCCAACATTTCCGCATCGACAGATGATGTTTGTTGGCTCGCCAATAGCAATATGGCCGATATCTCCTGCACAACCTTGTGCGCCACGGTGTAACTGCCCCTTAGAAATTATTCCAGCACCGATTCCACTTCCAATTTTGATGTAGATGAGCTCTTGATTCTTTGAATTTTGGTGCGTTGAGTACTCGCCTAGAGCCATCAGATTCGCATCGTTATCGACCCACACAGGGGCATCGAAGGTCTTCATGAACTGTTCTCGAACCAAACGTTGATCCCAGCCGGGCATAATCGGAGGAGACATCGGTAATCCGGTTGAAAATTCAACGGGTCCAGGCAGACCTATCCCGATTCCCCAAAGGTCTCCTTTTTGCTGACCCTTCAACTTCTTAAATGCCAATTCAACTGCTTTGAGGACAATCTCTGGTCCATCGGCAATTTCCATCGGCATCGAAGTGACTTCGATGATATTTCCACGGAGATCAGCCACGGCTACGCTAAGACCAGAAGCACCTAATTCAGCTAAAAGTAGATAACCAATTGTGTAATTAAACTCGACTAGCCGGGGAGCTCGCCCGCCCGTTGATGTGCCAAGGTCGCCTTCGGTTGCTAACCCTTGTTTAATAGCCAGATCCACATATTTAGCCACGAGTGTGCGGCTTAGCCCCGTGCTCCGAGCGATATCCGGTCGGGTGCTAGCTCCAGCTGAGCGTAGGAAATTCATGAGCTCAGAGAGCGTCTGAGCTTCATTGAAATCTAGCATCAGGGACCTTTCCTCTCGGCATCCTTTTCCATTTGACCTCACTTTAGCATAAGGATTAATAACATTTGTATAAATTCTAGAAAATAATGTAGAAAAAGACTTGACTTTAGTTTTTTCTAGCATAAGTTACGGCTATGGTTCATCTAGGTAAGACAGACTCCTAGAAATGAGATCGGGGAAAATTATGGCAAAAACGATGTTGGCAGCGCGGCTTCATGCAGCTGGAGATCTGCGGATGGACTCCATTGATGTGCCCACCCCAAAATCTGACGAGGTTTTAATCAAAGTCCATCGCGTGGGAATTTGTGGGACTGACCTCCATATTGCAAAGGGAAATTTTCCAGCTCCAAACTTGCCACTTACTCTCGGACACGAATTTTCAGGGACCATTGTCGAACTAGGAAGCAACGCGATATCCGTAGCAATCGGCGCAAAGGTAGTCGCTGATATCAATATTGCATGTGGCTCTTGTGACTTCTGCCGTAAAGGTGCAAAATTGTTCTGCCCAGATGTACGTCAGCTAGGAGTGCATGACGCTGGTGCGCTCGCTGAGTACGTAGTTGCGCCAGTGCAAAATGTGTACGTACTGCCAGAGTCAATTTCGCTCGATTCTGCTGCATATGTAGAACCACTCGCTTGCGCAATTCATGGCCAGGATCGAATTGGAATTCGTGCCGGTGAAACTATTCTGATTATTGGTGGAGGACCTATGGGTCTTGCCCATGCCGCGTTAGCAAAATTACAAGGCGCTGCACAAATCATCATCAGCGAACCCGATCCCCATCGCCGAGAAATAGCCAAACAGATGGGCGCAGATATTGCAGTCGATCCAATTAATGAAGATCTCGCTGCAATTCTCAAATCTAAGACAAACAATATCGGTCCAGATGTTGTGATTGAAGCAGTTGGAAGTATTCCAACATACGAAGCTTCTGTGGCGTTAGTTCGCCGCGGAGGACGCATCCTCGCTTATGGGGCTGCGCCGCAGGATGCGAGCATGCAACTCCGTCCATTCGACATATATGCAAAAGAGCTGACAATCGTTGGTTCTTATGCAGGCACTTATGACACGTGGCCACGTGCCATAAATCTAATTGCTGCTGGACGATTCAATCCGGCTCAAATAGTTGACTGTATTCGACCTCTCTCAGAGGCCGTGGCAGCTATCAAGAGTCTTGAAAGCGATCGTTCAATAGTAAAAATCCATATCCAAGTTTCATGAGAACTCGCTCAAGAAACTATTCGAAAGGCTAATTAATGGAGACGAAGACAATTAGAAAGCATCGGAAGGGGCTAGGGGGCATTGCTGCAATTATTGCGATTACTACAGCAATCAGCACAGCAAATCTTACTCAGGCCAATGCTGCAGTAACACTTAACGCGATATTCCTACCTGCGACATGGGGAACCGTTGTTAAAGACACTCTTGCACCTGAATATGAGAAATTGACTGGCGTAAAGGTCAATGTTCAACTTATTGGGCGCGATGAAATTCATCAAAAGATGGGTGCACTTTTTGCTGCACAAGATTCAAGCTACGATATTTTTAACTTGGACTATAACTGGATTCCAGAATTTGGACGCGCTGGTTACTTGGTACCACTTGATAACGCCTTAAGTGCAGCTGATAAGGCAGATTTCTTGCCTCAGGCGATGGCAGTAGGCACATATAACAAGCAACTCCTTGGAATTCCTCAGACAATCCACCCAGCCCTACTTTGGTATCGATCTGACCTCTATAACGATGCCAAGATCAAGGCTCAGTTCAAAAAAGATACAGGTGCAGCGCTCGTTGCTCCAACAACTATGAAGGCTTGGGAACAGCAGGCGGCATGGTTCAACGGTAAGACACTCAATGGCTCAAAGGTTTACGGTTGGGCTGCGCAAGCAGCTAAGGGATATGGAAATGTCCACACCTGGTTGAGCTTTGCATACAGTTTCGGTTGCGAACCTCTCAATGCAACATTTACCAAATCCCAGATCTCAACTCCTAACTGCCTAAAGGCAACAAACGAATGGAACAAGATGATGAAGTTGATGCCACCTGGTGCCAACGACTTCACTTATGACAGCGTTACACAGGCAGCACAACAGGGCACTATCGCGACCGCAATTCAGTGGTCATGGGGTGCATTTGCAACAGATATCCCTGATGCATCAAAGACTGTCGGTAAGTGGAGTTTCACACAGATTCCTGCTGGCGTCGGTACAACAGGTGTCTCACACTTAGCTGAGTGGGTAATTTCATTATCTAAGTTCTCTAAGAATCAAGAAGAGGCGAAGAAGTTCATAGCTTGGCTTGAAACTAAGAACAACGATGTGAAGCAGGCTTCACTCGGTGGTGGAGATCCAGTCAGAATCTCAAGCTACTCCAATGCAACACTTACAGGGGAAAAGCTTGCTGGAACTTCTATCGACCGATTCCGTCGCTACCCAAGCGTCTTGAAAGCTATGGAAAAGGCACGACCACGCCCATTCTTCCCTGGTGAAGAAGCGTGGGAAACTCTATTGAGTAGTGAGCTCAGTGCAATTTCCTTAGGACAGAAAACTGTCGCCAAGGGATCTTCTGCTGCAGATAGCACAATCAATAAGTTTCTCAAGGGTTAATTAAGAGAAGCTATAAAAGGAGAAATACGATGAAGACCCTTCAGCCTGACGGTTCACTAGAACAGTGGACCGATGAAATTATGGCTGAGGGGTCTTCACGTACTCTTAAAAAACGTCACATAAACCGTTACTTATCGGTCGTTCCTGGTGTCCTCATATTACTTGGACTCTCAGTCTTTCCTAGCGTCTATGCCTTGATAGTTTCTTTCCAGAAGTGGATTCTCACTGATCCCGCTGGCCGCAAATTTAATGGTGTAGAAAATTATCACAATCTGATAGCTAACCCGGAGTTTTGGCACTCACTGTTGGTGACGTTGACCTTTGTTCTTTTGACGGTTGTGATTGAATCATTCTTGGCATATAGCCTTGCATTACTTTTCTTCAGACCAATGCCGTTTCATCGCATTATGCGAACACTAATCTTATTGCCAATGCTTACTGCTCCGATTGTTGTAGGAATGCTTTCTCGCTTTATGTTTGATTCCCAGTTTGGAATCATAAATACTATTTCAGAATCACTTGGCTTGGGCCGCCATGACTTCCTTAGTGGATTGAATACTGCATTTCTGACTCTCATCACGGTGGATATTTGGCAGTGGACTCCATTTTTATTCTTAATTTTTCTGGCCGCGATGCAATCTGTTCCAGAGGAATTAATAGAGGCGGTCAAACTCGACGGCGCTTCGAGATTGCAAATCATTCGGCATATTTTTATGCCTTTGATGAAATACCCAATTATTGTGGGAGTAACTCTGCGTCTCATCGATTCGTTCCGAGTTTATGATCTTATTTATGCGACAACCAGAGGTGGTCCGATCAATCTGACTTCGACGATGTCGTGGAGTATTTATGAATCAGGATTTAAGGTTTTGAATGTTGGAATGGCATCAGCTTATTCGGTGATATTCCTCTTCACCGTCTTACTCGTCTCTGGAATATTTTTAAGAAGTCTGGCCAAAGAAGGTGACTTGTAATGAGCGCAAATATTCGACGGAAACAGACGAAACTTGATGGTTTCAGGTTTGTCCTCGGGGTACTCGTCACGTTGATTTTCGTCTTTCCGGTTCTTTGGATGGTGATGACAGGTTTCAAGACAGGAAATCAGGCATTTAGTAACAGCTCTTCATTCTTTTTTAAGCCTTCACTTGATAACTATCGAGAGGTCCTATTTAAGAGCGACTTTAAATCTGCTTTGATGACTAGTTTTCGGGCCGTCAGCATTTCTGTTGTTCTTACTGTTCTCTTGGCATCTGGGATTGCTTACCCAATGGCGCGATTCCCATCCAAGGGAATGAATCGATTAGCGTCTTGGATTATCTCACTCAGAATTGTCCCGCCGATTGTCACTATTATCCCGCTTTTTCTCCTTCTTAAAAATATAAGATTGACAGGTTCATTAGCTTCCCTTGTTTTGGTTTATACCTTTATGAATATTCCCCTTGCAGTTTGGCTTTTGCGAGGTTTTTTCAAAGAGGTCCCTCGAGAAATCGAGGAAGCCGCAGAGATAGATGGTTTAGATACAAAGCGGATCTTCTTCAAGATTGTTCTTCCACTGTCTGCACCAGGCGTTGTTGCTACCGCTCTGTTGAGCTTCGTCTTTGCTTGGAATGACTTTCTCTTCGCCAACATCCTGAGTGGGGCTACAACACGCACAGCTACGGTTGGCCTAACTGAGTTTGTTACCCCTGTCGGTACTGCTTGGACGACGATTATGGCGGCCGGAACAATCGTTGTTATTCCTGTTTGGATTGCAGCTTTATTCGCACAGAAATATCTGGTCCGTGGACTCACCATGGGCTCAGTTAAATAGAAAGAAGGAGACAATCATGCTCAAGTACGCCTACAACATGCTTGTATATGGAACTGAACCTATCGAGATAGGTATAGCTCGATTATCTAAATTTGGTTATGACTTTGCAGAAATTGTGGGGGAGCCTGAGCAGATTTCAGCTGCCCAATATAGTGAGGCACTCAGCAAGTACAACATGCCGGTTTCGTCGATTGTGAGTATCTATACCCCTGATCGCGATCTAGTTAGTAGCAATTCCGCAATTCGCGCAAATACAATTAAATACATCAAAGGAAATATTGATTTCGCTGCAACGCTTGGAGCAACGATCGTAACTCTGACTCCAACTGCGTGTATGAAAATCAAGCCAGAAGTAGCTATTGAGCAAGAGTGGGAATGGGCAGTGCAAGGTGCTCGTGAAGCTGCGCAATACGCCCTTGATAATGGAGTGCGTCTTGCACTGGAACCTTGGAATAGATACGAGAGCTATTTAGTCAATCGCTTGGATCAATCGATTCGTATGGTTGATGAAGTAGATAATCCAGGAATTGGTGTCATGGCTGATACCTTCCATATGTCAATCGAGGATAAGGATATTCCGGGCGCGATTCGAAGCGCAGGCAAGCGACTAGCACATGTCCACTTTGCTGATTCAAATCGTGCAGCCCCAGGTGAGGGATTCCTTGACTTTACTCCCATTGTCGAAGCCATCAGAGATATTGATTACCAAGGTGTGTGCTCATTTGAACTACTGCCTGCAGCGGGAGATGTATGGGGAGTATTACAAGGTGGCAAGGCGCCAGAATTCTTGGATCCATATACCGAATCTTCAATCAAGTACATGAAGAATATTGAGAAGAACCTTGGGATGATTAATGTCAAATAAGATTGGTCTCTCCACCTTTGTATTAGCTTCGCCATTTACCGATGCCGACCTGCACCTCATGGGTAAGGTAAAGGGGATGGGCTTTGATGTGTTGGAAATTTGTATTGAAGATCCGACAAAACTTTCCTCTGCTCAAATGCTCTCCGTGGCGAAGGAACATGAGATGGAGATATCAATCTGTGGCGCATTTGGACCAGACCGAGATATCTCACATGAAGATTCGAAGGTTAGAGATTTAGGAATTCAATATCTAAAATCTTGTGTTGATTTTGCCGCAGAGGTGGGTTCATCCTTCGTCAGCGGTCCAATGTATTCGGCCACCGGTAAGGCGCGCCTTCTTTCTCCAGCTGAGAGGAAAGAGCAGTTCAACTGGGCCGTTGATAGCTTGCGAGTAGTCGCCAATTATGCCCAAGATAGCAAGGTCGGATTAGCAATCGAACCTCTTAATCGATTCGAGACTGACTTGATTAACACCGTGGAGCAAGGAGTAGAACTCTGCCGCGCCGTTGATTTGCCCAATGTGGGCCTTTTGATCGATACCTTCCATATGCATATTGAAGAGAAATCACTCACTGCGGCGATTGCAAGTGCAGCACCTTATATTTTCCATGTTCAAGTCTCAGAGAATGACCGAGGCACACCTGGTAAAGGTCAGGTCCGTTGGGACGAATTCTTTGCAACACTTGCCGCGATTAATTACGGTGGTCAAATAGTGATTGAGTCATTTTTACCAACCGTCAAAGAGATTGCTAGAGCCGTATCGGCCTGGCGTCCAGTTGCTCCATCAATGGATGCACTGGCAATCGATGGTTTTCATTTTATAGATGGCATGGTTACTAAGCATCTAGGTTCGGCATAAATCATGACATTAAATGGACTAGATATTTCACGTCAATCTTCTCACCAGGCAAAGACAAGATTGCTTCAAGTTGGATTGGTGGGCTTTGGATTTATAGGAGAGGTACATGCGCGCGCCATTATGGCTGCAAATGGAAATGTAAAATCAATTGCAGGGGAGACGCTCCAAGATGCACAACAGGCTGCCGCGAAATTAGGAATTGCCAATGCGGTAACAGTTGAGCAAATGGTGAAAGATCCTGAGATAGACGTAATCCACATTTGCACTCCCAATATTTTTCATGCTGAACTAGCTGAACTTGCAATAAGAGCTGGAAAGCATGTTATCTGCGAGAAACCACTAGCGGTATCGGCAGCGCAGGCTGAGTACTTAACTAAACTCGCTTCAGAATTTGGTGTCATCGCAACAGTTCCATTCGTATATCGATATTACCCAAGCGTCCGAGAGGCAAGATTTAGAATTTCACAATTAGCTGAGCCATTGATCCTCCTTCACGGCTTTTATCTACAGGATTGGCTCTCCCGCGAAACAACTTTTAATTGGCGCATTGACCCAGCATTAGGGGGCCCTTCCAGAGCCTTTGGTGATATCGGGGTTCATTGGTGCGATCTACTTGAATTCGTAACCGGTCACCGCATTACGCGCCTCAATGCTCAACTCCTTAAAGTATTTAATAGCCGAGGCGACTATAAAGATATTCAGACTGAAGATGGGGTCACTCTGATTTTTACTACTGACAAGGGCGCCCAAGGCTCTCTAGTCATTTCACAAGTTTCAGCTGGAAGAAAAAATAAACTCTGGTTTTCTTTTGAAAGTCCTACCGAAAGCTTTGTTTTTGACCAGGAATCTCCTGATTCGTTATGGGTCGGGGGACTGGATACAAACCAAATTGTTATGCGAGGATCTACGGCAGAGTCGATCGAATCTGGGGACTTCTCATTCCTTCCTGCGGGTCACCCTCAGGGGTATCAGGATTGCTTCAATCGCATGGTCGCCGACACATATAAGGCGATTTTTGGATTAGAAACTATTGGTTTGCCAACTTTTCAGGATGGTTTCCGTGCTGCTAAATTAACAGAGGCAGTTTTACAGTCAGCTGAGTCAGGGAATTGGGTAGAGATCGCATGAAACTAGGATTTCTCACCGCTTGTTTACCGAAACTTTCCCTCGAAGAAATCGCGGATTGGGCGGTCACGCAGGGATACGAGTCTCTTGAAGTCGCAGCATGGCCCGATTTAGGGGAACGGCCATTTATTGCGACACATTTGAATGTAGAAAATACAAGTACTGAATATTTGCAGAGCGTCAAAAATATCTTTGATTCCCGTGGATTGGAGCTATCGTCGATTGCTTTTTACGATAACAATTTGCACCCGGATCAAAAAACTCGTGATGAGATTAATGCACATGTCATGAAATGTATTGATGCTGCCGCAGCACTAGGAGTTGAAACGGTAGGTACTTTCGTTGGTCGAGATTGGAACAAGCCTGTTCGAGAGAATTTAGCGATGGCAGCAGATGTCTTCTCTCCGCTAGTTTCATATGCGGATTCAAAGAACATCAAAATAATCATTGAAAATTGCGTCATGGAGGGTTGGCATCCAGATGGTTATCCAGGCAATCTCGCTTACTCACCTGAACTTTGGGAGTGGATGTTTGGTTTGGGGCTCTATTTAAATTTTGATCCTTCACATTTGATGTGGATGGGAATAGATCCAATTAAGGCAGTAAAACCATATTTGGATCGAATCCCTCATGCTCAAGCGAAGGATATTCAGATGGACTTCGCACTAAGAGATCGTTTTGGGTTTCCTGGTAAGGCGGTAGTACGTGAAAACCCTTGGGACGTTGGCTGGTGGCGATACCGAGTACCTGGTTTGGGAGATGTTGATTGGCGCCGGCTCATCGATGAAATGTACGACGGAGGATTTACCGGCACGCTCTCAGTTGAGCATGAAGATCCCGTATGGGGAGGCTCAGAGGAGAAGGTAAAAATTGGATTAAAAGTCGCCTACGACACCTTGCGTCCATTGATAGTTCATTAGGGAGAAGAATGAATAGAGAGTTATTTATGTGTGCACGTTTTAAGGCGAAGGATGAGCTTAAGGCAGAGCTTCAAACCCGATTGATAGAGATGGTGAAGTTAACAGTTGTAGAAGACGGTTGCCTTTTCTACAACCTTCATGTCGATCGCGATGACGACAGTGTTTTTTATTTCCTTGAAGGCTGGGAAAATGAAGCAGCGCTTTCAGCACATGAGCAGACTGCGCACGTGAAAGCGCTAATATCTGATGCGCCTAAGTTGACCATTGATGGAATTCGTATCGAATTCATGCATCAAGTTCCAATCAATTAGACCAAAACAAAAGTTGATTTAATTTAAAGCCCGCTGTGGATATTAGATAGAGCGCAGTACGGCAGTGACTTTGCCCAGGATTTCACAGTGGTCACCATCGATAGGTGCGAAGTCATCGTTGGCAGGAAGTAACCAGATATGGCCGCCCTTGCGTGAGAAAGTTTTGACTGTTGCTTCGCCATCGATCATCGCTGCAACGATCTCGCCATTGTTGGCATCTTTCTGCTGACGAATAACGACGTAATCGCCATCGCAGATTGCTGCGTTGATCATGGATTCGCCCTTTACTTTCAGCATAAAGAGATCGCCCTTGCCGACAAGGGATTCAGGAAGTGGCAGAGTCTCTTCAACGTGTTGATCTGCAGTAATAGGAACACCTGCTGCGATCGATCCAACTAAGGGGATAAAACGAGTCTTATCTGTGTGGGCGCTTTCGCCTGACATTGAATCGGGAAGAACGACCTCCATAGCGCGGCCACGA
>Ga0209188_1003321_pt1 | contig 11222 bp, 16 predicted proteins | sample C_130625_EF_Meta_FD_187307 | JGI IMG/M metagenome (GOLD analysis project Ga0209188, IMG submission 187307) | Freshwater microbial communities from Lake Croche, Canada to study carbon cycling - C_130625_EF_MetaG (SPAdes) (version 2) | ecosystem: Environmental > Aquatic > Freshwater > Lake...
CGATGGAGCTTGCGGATAATACGGTCATCAGGCGTTTGCATCTTGGAAGTGGCCCGGCTTTTTTAAAAGCGCTGTCGGATGTCGCGCATGGGGCGGGCGTTGCCGAGGCGCGCGTGAGGATTAAATGCGAGCCGGAAGCTGAAGGGCATCATGGCCCTGATCCTTATCGTGATTTCATCTTGCGGGTGTCGCGCGCGGTGACGGATCCAACGACGCAGCAGAGCGAGATTTTGGCCTATTATCGGCCTGTGACTCATGTGGATGAAACTCAATCGACTGATACTCAGGCTTCGCTTTCAACGGCGCGGCTTGGTCATGAATTGCGTACGCCACTGACGGCGATTATCGGCTTTGCCGATTGCCTCGGCGATCCAGCGATTATTGCGAGCGATGATCCAAAGCGTAGCGATTATGCGCGTATTATTGCGACCTCGGCTCGTCATATGCTGGATGTGGTGAATGGCATGTCGGGTGCAGCAACGCCTCAGCCAACGGCCGAGATTATCTCAACCGGTTCTGATGCGATTGATCTGGCGGAACTGATTGAGGAATCGGTTGGCATCATGCGGCTCAATGTCGAGGCGCAGCGCGCGAGCCTGCAATGGATTGTGGAAGAGGATGTGCCGGTGCTGATCGGCAGCCGTCACGCTTTTCGGCAGATCCTCATTAATCTGATTTCCAACGCGCTTAAATTTGCGCCTGAAGGCTCGGTACTGGTGCGCGCGAGCCGCGATGGCGCGAAGGTTCGCTTGACGGTGGAAGACAATGGCATGGGTGTTGCGGGCGAAGATCTCGCGCGGTTGGGCGAGCCGTTCTTCCGTGGCCGCATGGCCAGTGAACATGGCCCCGACGGGCAGGGCTTGGGCTTGGGTATTGTACGCGATATTGTGCGCGACCATCACGGTGATCTCGATGTCATGAGCCGCCCCGGTGCAGGCACACGTGTGATCGTGACCTTCGCGATACCGGAAGCCATATCGGCGTTAAAGCCAATGCTGATCTCAGCCCGAGTTCCGGAACGCCGCTATGCGTGAGCGCACGCTTCGCCGCGAGCCTGTCTTCGATGATGAGCCGCATCCAACCTATGCGCCGCCGAATGATGGTCGTGGCTATCAAGCCGAGCAGCGCTCGCGGGCCGGGCGGATATTGGCGGCACCGGGACGATTATTGATCAGCCTTGTTTTGATGGCGGTGGTGACGGCCTTTGTGGCGAATGCGCTCTATTTCCAAAAGTCCGGACGTCAGGCTTTGTTTTTCGATTTATCGTCGTTATGGCGCGGGCCGATTTCGCTTAACCCGCTGAACCTGTTTGTGCGTCCAACGCTTGAAGGAACGCCTACAGGTGAGACGGCACCGCAGCCACCGCGTCGGCCTGAAAAAGTTGAAGCGGTTCCGGTTCCGGCCCCCGCGCCAATGACGACCCCCGCGATGGCCGCGCCAAAACAAATGGTGCCTGCAAGTCTTGTGGCGTCGGCTGATCCGAAACAGGTTTTTGCGCCCCCGCAACCGATCCCTGATCAATCGGTGAAGGATCCTGTCGGTGCGTTGGTCGGGCAAGCGATGCCGAAGCCGGACAAGAGTATTTTGTCCGCGCAACGGGCGTTGAATAAAATGGGCTATGGTCCGGTTTCACCCGATGGGCTCAAATCATCTGCTTTTCATGATGCGATCTTGCGGTTTCAAAAAGACAAGCATCTGCCCGCCACCGGTGAAATCGACATGGTCACAAAGCCGCAATTGGCAAAGCTCTCCGGCCTCGTGCTGGAATGAGATGTGATGTCCGCCCGCTTACGATCTGATATTTGGGTTGCGGCCTATTTACGGCGTTGTGCGGTGAAGGGTGCGGTTGCTGTCCTGCGTCGACGGGGTTCGGCTGAGGCGGGGGCTATCTACATCAAGCTCGATTGGCTCGATGGTCGAAGCTCGCTTTATGCCCCTGCGCCGCCCGACTATGATCAAGAAGACGCATCAGATCGGCGGTTTGAATGCGTTATGCAAGAGACTGATGCTGCAAGCGTTGAAGCGCGGATGACACGCGAAATCGGGTTCGATCCCGATCTATGGTTTGTCGAAGTGGAAGACCGCCAAGGTCGCGTCTTTTTAGACGATGCAAACGCTTCGCCCTCAGGCGATTAAGCGCTCGGTTTGAACCGTGGCACTTGGCTTATCGACCTGTTCGGTTTGGGCCATCGAGAGGATCGCGGATACGAGCCATAGGGCTGCGGATGGGGTAACCGATTCCAATACATCTTCGACACCGCCCGGCAGGCCCGCATGACCGCTTTTAGCCCAGCGGCATGCCCGCCGAATGAGCGAGGCCGGCACATCCATTCCCTTGAGTGTTAAGGCCAAGGTGGCACCGCTTGCCTCGCCTAAAATCGTGTAAAGGACGTTGAACGTAACCTTGATATCATCCGCTAAAAGCTTTGTGAGCGTTGATGCATCGCCGGCTTCAATCGCCGCGCATAAAGCGCTTAGGCGGTCTTGATCGATTGCATGGGGCCGCGTCGTAACCGAAGCATTCGCCAGATTGAGAATAGATATTCTTTCCCGCGGCGAAGCATGGGCAAAGAGCGATGCTCGATGGGACGCTTTTAGATCGGTGCGCGAAAACATGATATGCGCCAAGCGCGCATCGTTAAAGGCGCGCTTTGTCAAAGATTCCAAGATTGCATCCGGTAATGGCTCGCCGGAGCATTCCGCAATTGTGCGATCAATAATCGGATCTTGGCGAGCGACGAGATGGCTCAGTATATCTACGGAGGCATTAGGGCAGGCGGCAATCGCTCTTGCTTCATCCTTGGAGCCAGACTTAGCTAAATAAGCCAGAAGTAAAGGCGACACACCTACGCCTTCAGAAAGAACAATCAACGAAGAACGGTCACGACGGCGCAACAAGATGTCTGCCAAACGCTGGTTCATTAAAGACGAGTGTATCAATTTTTCTGCACACAAACAGGCCACGGCCTCAGAAGTGCGCGGAAGAAGTCTCAGAATGTCATCAATGTTACTAGCTTCTATCGTTGCTTGATCGGCTATCGCAGCCACGGCAATGGATTTTATTGATACTTGTCTTGCAACATTATCCAGAGCTGCAGCGTTTATCATAAGCTAGACCTAAACCTCGGAGATAATCAGACTAAAAATCGAACCGATAGAAGCTTTGTAAATCACCAATCGTTAGCAAAACATTAACCATGTCGAGATAACTATCGAACCGTGTCGAATCGACTTGACCTTGAGGAGTTTCAACAATGTCCAATATTATTCGATTTGTCACTAAGAAAAAAAATGGTAAAATTGTAAAAAATTCAAATAATGAAATAAACTGTCAAATAATTTTATTCACTGGCGTTCGCTATTGTCGTAGTGAAAACGAAAATTTTCAGAATAATAAAGTAATAAAACGTCAACGTAATATTATTAAGCAGCCAAATGAACGAAAAAGAAGGCGCGGGACGTAATTTTATCGAAAATATATAAGAATTACGTTGATTTTATTATGACGAAGGCAGCGATTGCCTCAAAATCGGAAATTTGGCGTGGGTTTGCCACAAATCAAAGAAGATTAATCAAAGAATTTGCGTCCGTTAAACTTGGTCGGGCTTCGGGCTTTGTTGAGCGACGTCTGATTAATTAATATAGATCCGCCTTTATTCAGCATTATAAAAATGCTCTAAAGTGAACCGCCAACGATCCGCTTGGTGCTAAAGGGCCTCGTTGCATGATTGATCAAGCGCTACCATTTTGGAAATCAAAGACCCTTGAAGCGATGTCCGAGACCGAATGGGAAAGCATTTGCGACGGTTGTGGACGCTGCTGCTTAGTTAAACTCGAGGATGAGGATACGGGCGCCTATTACGCCACAGATGTTGCCTGTCGTCTTCTGGACACGGAAGCTTGCCGATGCAAAAATTATTCAGAGCGACAATCCCTCGTTCCCGATTGTGTAAGGCTTACACCCCATGAAGCCCGCACGATTGGCTGGCTGCCGCCGACATGTGGGTACCGTCTTTTAGCGGAAGGCAAGGATTTACCTTGGTGGCACCCGCTTGTTTCGGGAAGCCAGGAAACGGTAATCGAAGCCGGTGTATCCGTTAAAGGTCGGGTACATTGCCATGAAGACGAAATTGCCATGGAAGATTTCATCAACCGAATTAAACAATGGCCGCTAGCCTACCCAAAAAAAGCAAGAGCATTAAAGGGATCAGCCACTCCCACTGGTACGAAAGAAATCTAATGCCCCTCTTGCCATCGAGGTCATTTGTGTGCCGGAGAAATTTATTGAAGGTATCGAAGTTTATAGTTTTTATAATTGCGATGCTCTCAACCCCGGCAATGGCAATTGTAAAAGGTGCCGAGAGTCCCGATTTAGCAAAATACTCCGTCATGGTTCTCGACGACCGTGGTGAAATGTGCTCGGCGACAATTTTATCACAAACGGTTTTGTTGACTGCGGCTCACTGTGTTGCGCACGCATCAGATTGGCGGGTCCACTGGCGAGATGTGGACGGAAAGCCAATTCTTATTAAACCAAAATTAGTTACGGTTCACCCACTTTATGATCCGAGTGCTATTTCAAAAAGGCGGAAGTCAATTGACTTGGCATTAATTAAACTGTCCGACGCTTTACCAGATCGATTTGTGGCAATCGAGGTGTCGGATTTATCCGTCCTGCCTGCAGGCGAAATGGTGACTGTTGCAGGTTTTGGATTTTCGCAAGAGAAAAATAGAAAGACACTTGGGAAGATAAGGAGTGTTGATCTAAACGTTGTGCAGCCATATGGTGAAAGTAAATTTATTTTATGGCTCAGAGATGCTTTCTCTGGAGGCGCTGGCGGGTGTCAGGGGGATTCAGGCGGGCCAATTCTTTATAAAAATAAGCTAATTGCTGTGGTGTCTTGGTCATCTGGTGAAGGAAGATCGAATTGTGGGTACTATACACAAGGCGTTATTTTGCTTCCTGAACTTGATTGGATTAATCGCTTCATTCAGAACTCCAACTAAAAAATTGAGAATTTTCACCTAAGGCAGTGTGATTTCTCAGTTGGCTAAAAGTTATTCCAAGGCCATATTGAGATTATAAAAATTGTGTCTTGTTTTAAATAAAATTGAATGAATTCATCCAGCTTTTTATGAGTAAATTAATAATTTAATCCAATACTTGGCGTTGTCTAGGCGTATAATTTCGGTTGTAAGGCATCGTGCACTCCTAATTCATAGATCTTTTATTCTCAAATGAGGATGTAAAATTATGAATAGAAAAAAGCTAAAATCTATAGACGCCAAGCCTGTGGCCAGTCGAACAATATGTAATTCAAATATAGATGACCTGTCAGCTTTTTCACTAAAGATTAGCAAGAAAATTAAATCGTTAGACTATCAAATAGCTGAACTAGAGAATTTCATTTTATATCTGAAGGCCGAACAAAAAAGCTTAAATTTCAAAAATAAATAGGGCTACAAATTTTATTTTTCCTATTACAGACTTTGATAGAATATCACTATATTTCGCTATCTGATTTTTTTTGGTTTAAGTGATTTTTGAGGTCTGTTTGCTGGTTAAGATAACCGGAAATTGTTTCAGATATTTTTATCCAGACTTCGAAGCCTTCAATGTCACCACGATGTTTTAATTCGTCGGCATGTTTTTGTGCCTTGCGAACGGCAGAAGACCCGTAACGCTTTATGAGCATGCGGGAATAAATCTCAATTGAATCTTTTAAAGTGACCGGCATTTTCTACGAAACCCATTTGTCTATTTTGATAAACTTAGACGTATGACTTAACCGTCATAATTTGGAAGTTGGCAAGTGGTTGACATGTCCAATTTTGGTATTAATTTTGGATTTTGGGGCCCTTGCGCCCTTAATTAGGTGCCGTAAAATGTCCAAAAAAGATCAAAGCCCTGTAATTGTTAGTTTTGTTGGGCAAAAAGGCGGGGTAGGCAAGAGCGCGTTGGCTCGTCTTGTGGCCGTTGGAGCGGCGCATCGGGAACTCAACGTTTTGTTGGCTGATTTCGATCTTGAACAACTGACGTGCGTTTCCTGGAATGCAAAACGCTTACAGTCCGGTGTGCTTCCGGATATCGACGTGAGAGCATTCAAAAGCTTAAAGAAGTTAGCGGTTGCCGCAAAGGGATTTGATCTCGTTGTCGTTGATACGCGAGGTCTCGCGGATAATTTTACGACAGAGATCGTGGAAGAAAGTGACGTTATTTTCCTTCCTACTGGCGCATCTTTTGATGACCTTGATCCTACGCTCGCATTAGCCAAGGCTTTGAGAAAAAAAGGCACGCGGCGTAAAATTGTCTTGATTTTTTCAAAGATTGGGAAGTCTGAACGCCAGTTTTCAGTTGCCGCTGCATCAGTCGAAGAGGCCGGTCACGAAATTTTAGGTGAAACATGGCCTTACCGAGATGGATTTCAGGCTGACTTGGATGCCGGACGGGCAGGGCGTGAGGCTTGGAACCGTTACCTACGCGATGCGGCTATCGAACTGGAGAATGCTATTTTCGAAAGAATTGGTATCTAATTTTATAGGGCATCATTTTTAAATTTTCAGAGATATAAATTTTTTATCAGTGATGGATCACTGTTGTTTTTGCAGTATCAAAAGTTAACTAGGCAGCAAGACGCAAGTCTTTAGAAATAAAACATATCTAAACACCATTCAACGGAGATGACATAGATATGACAATTATGGATTTTCGAGTGCTGATCGGATAAATATATTAATTTACTAAAGCGCCCAATTCATTAGGGTTTTGTTAACCGATTCCCTACGACGATCGGTTTGCAATTCAATGAAAGGGACGTCTGCAATGACCGCAACCCACGTGATTGAGTTCTCCGTTAGCGAAATTATGGCCGAAGCAGAAAACCGGTATGACGCGCTGGTTGATACAATTGTCGAGCAATTCGTTCCAGCAGTCGGTATAACGACGGGGACCTGTCCCGATGAGTTGGCGGCAAGACTTATGATTGAGCTTGCCTATCAGGTTGGGGCTACACATTCCTCTCAATCCATTCTCGCCTTGCTTGCGGCCGTCACGGACGCCGCCCGCGCGGGACAGGAGGCCTCGGAGGGTTCTGACGAGCAATCTGAGGACCCAGACCAATTGCTCCTGGATCTTGAGTGTTCGCCCGTCAAACATTGATCATGGTCGACCGTTCAACGTTCGTTATTTGTGAACGTTTGATCGGGGCTTAAGAAAGACGTTAACAAATCCCCTTGTTAATCTTTTCTTAACCATAATTTTCCAGTTGTCATTAAGCCTTCACGCCGAATCGGCCCTATTGGCGAGGCGGTAATTCTGCCGCATTCAATTAATGGAGGCGTAAATGACGATAGAGCGTAAGCCTAAAGATCATCCGTTAGTGGCCGACCAGAATATTGATGCAAATAAGAAAATAGGCTTTCCGTCTATTTGGCGGTCGAAACAGAACAAGACGACGCGCCCTAAAATTTTGCCCGTCAAAAAAACCTTTTTGGCAGGTATTTGGCCACCAACGGGACGGACCTCGTTGGAGCGCTATGGATGTAAAGTCAGAGACAGGGACGCAAGGATTGTGTTGGTAAAACACTGATGGATGTATATTTTTTTACCGGTTTACCGGCGAGTTTTGTTGCCGGTAAACCATTGCGTTTTCCACGAAAGTTTTTGATCTTTTGATAGTTAAATTTAGTGAAACGATCTGTTGGTAATCGCAGATTTTGGCCAGTAAACAATCTTTGCCGAAGGATGGCGGTATAAAACGCCCTCGACCAGATGACCGAGGTGGTTAAAGATCGAGCTTTTTACCACGCCATTTATGGGATCGCCGTATTTTGCATAGCCAAGCCGCAGTTCAAGAGGCATAGATGCGCAGTCAGCCATTTTATGGCTGTCTACGTCACCTACAATCTGCATTTTAACGATATCCATCGTGCGGCCTGCGTTCTAAGTTTGACTGCTTATTCCCATTTAGCAACTTGCATGCCAATGACACGGTCCATTGTTTATGGCTGGTCCTTTTTATTGCCCGAAACTCGAATAATTTGGATCAAAAGTCTTCATTTTCTAAAAAATGATGGCGATCGCTAAATTGGCACATATTTTGCTAAAAACGAGCAAGATCGCACGGTAAGCAGAAGCGCTAACCTACGGGAGCCGCCGTGGCGATTTAGATCAAGGTCTATATGATGACGAAAGCGACCGATCGGCCCCCCTGTTAAGTACCACTCACGGACAGGGGGGTCTCGCCCTTTTGCATGAAGCCGAGTGAGCACAACTCTGCGAAGGTCTATAAATAGGTATCGAGTTCAGTTTCCGTGAGACCTATGGATTTTTTGGATCCAAAAATATTTCTGAGCATCCGATTGTCGTCGGGTTTGATGTATTGTCTGATCGCCGACAATTGCTCGTCCCACTGCATAAAATTCAGCCAATTAATTAGTTTTTTGTCGTCGATACTGTCAAATTCAGTAAAGTCTTCGTGGTCGTAGTAATTCAAACTTCCGCCCACCACCCAGGTTCCCTCGATGTCTTTCACCCGTTTTCCGTCAATCATTGCGGGTAATTTATAAATACCTTTGTCGGTATCATAAAAATTAGCTGCTTCAGCCAAAGGTTCGTAGCAGGCGGCGTAGGCCTTGTATTTCTTGAGGCTTCCTCTGCCTAAGCACAGATACTCGCACCACGTGCTGATTGTGGAGTTGATCTCTCTTTTGACGATGATTTTTGTACGCACGAAACCCTCCATTGTTTTAATGGCCGGAAAAACACGCATCGAATTTGATGACCTTAGGGTGGCGATTAATTGTGTCCGCCGTGTGAAAAATTAACCATGTTTATACTTTTTTAACCATAAATTTCTTTTGTCATATAGGTTTTACCGTCATCGAGTACACGCGACCGACAGGCAGTTTAATCTTTGGCTTTCTGGAAGTTTGCATGGCTAGATCAGTGATTTCAATCATCAGTGCGTTTCGTGGCGGGCGATATAATCCGTTTAAAGCGCCGCTGCGTGCCGATAGGGACGGCTTGATGGTTCTTTTGGCCCTCGTTTGGGGCAAAATCGCTGTTGCCCTTGTACTGTGGCTATTATTCCTGCCATTTGTTGTAGCCGGTCACGCCGCACTCATTTCAGTTGGCTTAGTTTTTACACTGTCCGCTTTCAATCACTTTCGGATGAGCCAATTGCTAAAGGTCTACAACGCGCCTCGGAATAGCGACTATTGTGCGGTCGATCTCTTAGAGGGACTAAATCCCGCGCCGTGATTGATCTTTATGCGTTCTTGTGGGCTTTATATCGCTTCCCTTAGTCCCTAGGCTACTAGTAAGCGTAGTGGTCTAAATGCTTCAATAGGCAGCGGCGGAAGATTACCAAATCGGACAAGAAATTCGTCCCTCGGCAGCCAGCGGCACTCGTGATCGAGGCTCTCTATGCTGATCCTACCCCAGTGACCGTGCATATTTACCCAAGCCTCGGGAGCTGCTTCGTCTCCGTGATAGACGACAGCGAAGTCATTCCAGACAAAGAAATCCAGTTGGTCCTGGCTAAAAAGTTTCACAGCAATACAGTCCAAGCGATCGTTGAGCGTCGGATATGGTCTGCTTTTACAAAAATAGATTTCAAGGTTGTGACAAATCTTTTTAGTAGCGGAGTTGCATCTAAATTTCTCACGCTAATCGATTAAATCCTGTCACAAGGGTGTCTTGATCGTGCTGTTTATCCATCATCGGCAGTGTGTTTTTCATTGCCATCAGGATTATCCTGTGTGTTCTCCCTAGACTTGGACCACTCGAAAGGGTGGTTCTTTTTTTATATTTTAGTAAAATTATTAAGGCTAAAATTGGCATTAAATAATTTAAATTGTAGTGGGACACATTATTATCTTCTAATTTCCAACGCTTTTTTAATCACGTGTTCCACTAAATTTCGTCAATTAAAGCACCGCACTGAGCCTTCAAGCGGCTGCGAGAGGCTCAATATCCGAAACATCAATTTGTTCTTTAGCCCGAGCTAGATCCCACGCTCTTTGCAGGTTCATCCAATACTCGGCCGTTGTGCTGAAAACCTTGGCGAGCCGCATTGCTGTGTCGGCGGTTAAAGCTGTGTCACCCCGAACGAGACGTTCAATCCGCGTCCGAGGCACGTGGATATGTTTTGCAAGCGTATATGAACTCAGTCCAAGAGGATCGAGGTAAAGCTCTTGAAGGACTTCTCCAGGATGTGACGGATGGCTGATCAGAGACATTTGCACTTCATCCTTCAATGATAATCTACAATTTCGACTTCAGTCGGCCCCTGGTCGGACCAATTAAAACAAATCCGCCACTGGCTGTTGATCCGCACGGAATATTGCCCCGCACGGTCACCCTTGAGTTCCTCTAGGTGGTTTCCAGGAGGAAACCGAAGGTCCTCGAGCTGAACAGCCGCATCTAGCGCCGACAGCATAGCCCGTGTTCTTTAAAATAGATCAGAACGAAGCTCTTTTAGAGCTAATAATTTTAAATTTATCCTAGGCCTTGTTAAATAAATTATCGAAAACCTGTGGAGTTATATTATGGCTAGGGACATTATCAAACAATTTGCGGCCAGCAATTATTTCCCGACAAGTGAATTAATTATAATTCCTCGCAACCGTTTAAAGGGCTTTTACTCTCGCTTGGAAGCCTCCCAAGGGAGCTCAGTGATATCAAACTGAAGGAATTCGTCTGCTAAGATGCGCGACATCATACTCGCCGCTTTGGGCAAGAGTTCAGCCTTGATGTCGAGGTGATAAAATCATTCCGATAACTTTTGCCACCCAGTCGGGCGTTTGGTTCAATAGTACTTTTCCGGATGGTAATTGAATGTGGCAATTTTTATCGGTATCTACTGATAATAATTTACCCAATAAAATTTGATCTTCGACCAGAAAAGCCAAATGGCATTGGAGTAGTTCATCGACGGCCACACGTGGGTCGATCAAGATCAAATAATCCTTCAAAGCCATAGGCTCGAATTCATCGGTCGTCACCAATAACGCCTTCGTTCCCATTTCGATCGGAAACGGGGCTTCAATTTCTATAACTCGGCTACCACCCTTAATATTTTTCAATTGATTGCCAGTTGAGCCGACAAGTTTAATTTTAGTCTTAAGTGGCTTATCCCCGAAGGCTAGCCAATAAAGTGGAACTTTAAAAGCGGTTGCGTAATGTTGCAACTCGTCGTCTCTTATTCCCCGAGAGCCGG
>Ga0209188_1003325_pt1 | contig 11212 bp, 9 predicted proteins | sample C_130625_EF_Meta_FD_187307 | JGI IMG/M metagenome (GOLD analysis project Ga0209188, IMG submission 187307) | Freshwater microbial communities from Lake Croche, Canada to study carbon cycling - C_130625_EF_MetaG (SPAdes) (version 2) | ecosystem: Environmental > Aquatic > Freshwater > Lake | place...
CTAAAAAGCAAAGCCCAAAAACTAATGCCACTTATAAATACCCAAACAACTAAAAATAAAAGTCGCAATCCTGTTTCAATTGGATGTTCACGCAAAGTTGTAGAAACAGTAAGTTCTCTATCGCTGTGATGGACTAAGTGAAACATCCATAAGCGTTTTACTTTGTGCATTACCACATGATATACATATTCAAAAAAATCAAGCAGCATAAAACCAATTATAAATGATGTTAGGGAATTGGCTTTGAATGGTAACATATTTAAGATTCCAATATGGTTTTGTTCGGTATAATTTATTGTAAATATTACAAGTAAACCAATAACAAATTGAATAGGTGCAGCAGGTAACATAAACATCATATTGTTTAGAATATGTTTTAGCTTATTACTGCCTTTTTTAAATGAAAATAACAACTCAATATTGCCAAATATAATAAGGCAAACTGCTAATAAAATTACTCTGTGAGAATCGGGAACGTGTGAGAAATAATTTACAATGCGATTCATAATATGATGTATTAATTTACACCACAAACATTGAATTCAATTTTGTAGAGAATCTGTATTTAAAAATTTATTTAAAAATTTTAATGATATGAATATTATTGCTTTCTGAATATTCAATTGAGAGGTTATATAAGTTGCAAATTTCTTGAGCAATAGATAGTCCTAAACCACTGCCATGAATAGCAACATTGCTTCTTTCAAATCTATTAAACATTTCAAGAGCTGGCTTATTTAATGGCAATCCAGAATTTTCAATTGTAATTGTAGTTTCGGTTATATTTAACTTAATGTATCCGTCAGAGATGTTGTGTTTAATAGCATTGTTCAATAAATTGTCAATAAGGATTTTTGCCAAATCACTATTCATTTTTACTTTAAAATCGGTAATCAAAAATAGTTGAATATCTAAGTTATGTAACATTCCAAACTGCCTGTAAAATTCCATTTTTGAAATTAGAGTTTGTTTTAGATTACATTCAATTTCATTTTTAAAACTCTTGCTTTCTAATCTTGAAAGAAATAATAATGTATCATTCGTTTGTTTCATCTGTTGTATTGTTTCAAAAATTTCGGCTAACTCTTTTTGGGTGTTATTATCTATATTTTCAATGCCTAAAATTGATTCTATTTTATTGCTAATAATTGCAATTGGTGTTTGCATTTCGTGTGAAGCATTGTCGGTAAACTGTGCTGCTTTTTTATAGTCATTTCGCATGTTATTGTCATATTTATTTAGCGTTCTATTTAGCAAAGTAAATTCTTCAATTTTTGTTTCGGGCAATTGCAAAGGTTCGTTTGCAAAGGTTTGATTTTGTTTTATGACTTCTATTGTATTGAAAAATGGAGCAAATAAATTAGCAGAAATTTTTCTATTTAAGTAATAAAGTATGGCGGTAAAAAGAATGAAAATAAAAATAATAGTTACAATTAATGTGTAAAGCAATTCCTCTAGTTCTATTGTTGATTTACGAATTGTAAATTTAATATATTGTGCTTTATACGGTTTGTAAAATACAGATTCAATAAATGGAATTTTCTCATCTTCTTCTTTGTTGTAATATTCTGTTTCTGCTGTTGTTTCAAGTCCTTTGGTGTTTACAATTTCAGAAAATATACCCTCGATTGGTAGTTGATTTGCTGGATTAATAAATGTATAGTTATTTGATAGCAATTGTTTTTTTTGAAATTGAAGTTGCTCATGAAGTTCATCGCTAAACAAAAATCTGAACGTAAAGAAAATGCTAATGCAACCTAATGTTAATAGTAATGCTATGATTTTTAAAAACCATTTATTGTAATGTTTAAATAGCTTCATTGATTTGTTAGTTTATAACCTGTTGCATACATTGTTTTTATATAGTCTTTTGCTCCTGCTTCTATGAGTTTTTTTCTTAAATTTTTGATATGAGAATATATTAAATCATAGGAGTTTAAGTCGTCTCCTGCTGCACCTAATAAATGGTCTGCTAACGCTTGTTTAGTTACCAATCTATTTTTATTAGCAACAAAGTATAAGAAAATATCATATTCAGACTTTGTAAGATTTATAAGTTGTTTATTCACATAAACACTTTTTTCATTTGCATTAATTGTAATTTCTTCAAATGTAATTTCAGTTACATTATCGTGTTGTCTCCTTCTTATTACTGATTTAATTCTTGCGTTTATTTCGGTTAAGTAAAATGGTTTAGTTATGTAATCGTCAGCACCATTATCAAGTCCGTTTATTTTATCGTCAATTGAATTTTTTGCCGAGATAATTAGGATTCCAGTATTGTTCTTTTGTTCCTTTATTATTGGAATTAAATCTAAACCACTGCCGTTTGGCAAAGTAATGTCCAAAAGAATAATGTCGTATTGATTAGAAATTATTTTGTCCTCTGCATCCAAATAATTAAATGATGTATCACATTTAAAACCTTCGGGTTTTAAATACTTTTCAATGTCATTTGAAATGTGTTTTTCGTCTTCAATAATTAGTATTCTCATGTTGTAAATGTACTATTGAAATTTGTAGAGATATTGTAGAATAATAAAAATAGCGGGCTTCACCCGGTATTTTTATTATTAGTAAGGTTTATCAAAAATAAGTTTGTTCGTCAACAGTAACCTTTATGAATTCATTTATGTTTCTCAGACGCTACAAAGTATTTTGTTTTGTTTCGTTTTATAGGTTTTGGTCAATTGCTACTTTTCGTATTGTTCAACAAATTCCCAATCGCTCCCAATCGCCCTCGTTTCCAATAACGAGGGTTTTTGAGATGTTCGTTTCAAAACGAACTAATGAAAATTTTTGATAAACCACCGAACCGCCAATTTCATGTAGGTGTTGTTAGCGGATCGGCTTTCATTTTCTTATTTAATGTTTAACTTCAAAATCCAATTGACGTCCCTTATTAAAAGCTTTTTTGTCCATACTGGAACCTACAACAATTCCAATCCCACCTCCAATTGGCAGACCAGTACCTAAAAGACCCATATTTCCTAAAGCAGAAACTAGTGCAACTCCAATAGGTAATCCAATTGCACCAATTCCAAGAGCAAGCCATCGCTTTCTGTAATGATTTTTAGGAATAAGATTGATTTGTTTCTCGATATGCTCTATGATTTTATTTTCCTTTTCTTTTATTGTTTTCGCAAAATTTTTTTCAGAATCTGAAATTGAATTCAAAAGCTCAATATGTTCATTGATGAAGACAACAATTTCATTTGGCAACTCTTTTTTTTCTAAAGCTTTTAAAAGCTCGCCAAGTTGATGATATCGACTTAATACTTTTGCGTTATCTAAAATGTGTTGTCGTTCAATTAATTTTTTTATAATCATTATGTTGATTTAAGCTGTCCGCTAATGTTTTCGGGCTTAGTGAAGTGGCGGCATTCGGAGCCACACACTGTCAGGCTACCACGAAGTTATGAATGTGACCCGTCCTAAAATAAGTTGAGAACCCCTCCATTTTGCAAAGGTGCTGTTGTATGTAGCCATTCTTCTGTCGTTGTTGTACAAATGTTCTGTCATGCTCTATACCCTTACACCTATTACTAATATGTCGTCCGTTTGCTCCGTTTCTTTTTTATAGTTTGTAATAAATTCGTCAAGTGCTCTTCCTTGCTGTTGTATTGGTAAATGTTGAATTGAAACCAATAAATCTTTAAATTTACTTTTAGTAAGTTTCCTTTCAGGTTGTCCACCAAATTGGTCTGCAAAGCCGTCTGTGAAAAGATAAATACTGGTGTCTGTCAGTATATTGAATTGATGATTTGTAAATGGCTTTACATTGTCATTGTAGCCTATACATTGCTTATCTGCTTTGATTTCCGCTAGTTGTCCATTGGTAATTAGAAGTAAAGAATTATTTGCACCAGCCCATTCTAAGGTCCTTGTTTTTGTATTATAAGAACAAATTGAAATGTCCATACCATCATGTATCTCTTCTTCGCTTTTTGAAAAATTTTCTAGGACAATTTCCGCAGTTTTGTCAAGAATTTTAGCTGGTTGTATTAAACCAAATTCTTTTACAGTTCTTGTTAAAGCATTATGGCAAACTACTGAAACCATTGCACCTGGTACACCGTGTCCTGTGCAATCGCATGCTGCAAACAAAACTATATCGTCTATTGTTTCCATCCAATAAAAGTCACCTGCAACAATGTCTTTTGGTTTATAGAGAATGAATGAATATTCTAAATATTGTTTTACGATTTTTTGAGGTGGCAAAATTGCGGTTTGAATTCGCAGAGCATATTCTATGCTATCAAGTATTTCTCTTTGCTTTTCTTCTACAATTTTACTTTTATATTCTACGACTTCTTTCTGTTCAGCAATTACTTTATTTTGTTTTTGTGCAACTTTATATCTATTGTATGCAAATATTAACATTAACAGCAAACTACTTAATCCAAAGATAAAATACCAACGTTCCTTTTTTGCAGATGCTATTTGTAGTTGCTGTATTTCTATTTCCTTTTGTTTCACATCTTCTTTAAGTTGGTTTTCTATTTCGGCTATTTTAGTTTGATTTTTTTGTGAATAAACAGAATCACCATAAATAACAGATTGATTAAAACTTTCCAAAGCTGACAAATAATTTCCTGAATACTTTTGAATTTCTGAAAGAGACAAGTAATAGTCTTGTAAAGAAATAAGATTTTGCAGTTTCTTAAATTCAATAATTGCTTTTTTTACATAGTCTTCTGCTTTTATAAGCAATACTTTTTTGTTTTTCAAACTATCATTAATATTTTTTCCAATAGTGTCTTTTACAATGTCGAAATAACTCAACCCAAAATTTCCAAGCCCAGTTGCTTCAACATTTTTAAGGCCAATTTCTTTGGCAATAGTGAAAGATTTAAGGTTGTATTCCAACGCCTTTTGAAAATTTCCTTTGTTAGAATAAATGCCAGCCATATTTCCCAGAGTGCGGCAAATTCCGCTTTTATCCCCTAATTCTTCAAACATTCTTAATGCGTTTTTATAACTAACCAAAGCCAAACTATCCTCCCCTTGAGTATAATAAGCATTTCCTATTTTCTGCAGTATCTCAGCTGTTCCTAACTTATCTCCAAGTGCTTTCTCCATTTTTAATCCTTTATTATAATACTCAAATGTTTTTAAAGAATCATTTAGATTTCTATAAACACTGCCAATATTTCCAAATAATTTAGCTACCAAATGTTTTTCTTCCAATGTTCTATTATTTTCATCTGATATTAGGTGCAACGCCTTAAAATAGTAATCCAATGAGGTTGGATAATCAGATTTCCTGTAATAATTAAAACCTAAACTATATTCTGTTTTTGCAATACCTATTTTATAATTCAATTTTTCAGCTAGTTCCTTACCAGATAGTCCAAACTTTATTCCTTTATCGGGAGCAATATTGTAATAGCATACTGATAATTCATTCAATAAATTTACTTTATTAATGTCTTCCTTGGCTTTTGTTAATTCCGTAAGCAAGGAATCAATTCTTGCTTGTCCTTGTTTTTGTGCAAGTATGATATTATAAAACAAGGTCAATATGGAAAGAAGAAGTAATATTTTATTCATTGGTCCATGTTGTGTTTAAACTTTGCACTGTCGGTCGGGGTTGCCTGGTTACAGCTAACGGTTTGCGGGTTTAAGAAGTTGGCGATTTCGGAGCACAAAACTGTCAAGCCACCACAAATGTTGATGCGAAGTAGAATGTTCAATTAACCCCTGAACCGCCAATTTCTTGTAGGTGCTGTTATGTGTAGTTTTTATTTGTTTTTCGCCTTGTAGTTATTGTAAGTCTTATTGTCAGGAGTTGTCTTAATGTGCGGTGCTACATAGCTTCCGTTGCTTTTTTGATAGCCACTTTGCACTTTGTATTGTCCACCATTGCTGTAACTTCTTTCTGTTTTAGGTGCAGAATAAGATGGTGTTGAATAGCTGTTCCCATAAGTTTGTTTGTTGGAATTGTAACGCATATCAGGTGTCCCATCTTTTTTGGTCTGTGCGTTAACACTTAATGTAAACAAAGCCGAAATTGCCAGAAAGAATAATGTCTTTTTCATTTTCTTAGAATTTTAATTTTTGCCTACTCTGTTCAGTTTTCGGCTACCCTGTTTTAGTTTAGTCGTTGCAATTATTTGCATATGACATTGCATCGTCAGCCGAACTCTTGGCTTTCTTTGCATAATTTTTTGTTTGGTCCCAGTCAGTAGAATTGTAACCTTTTTTTGCATATGTGTAACCATCATCGGCAGCAGAATGAGCTTCATCACATTTGCATTCTTCTGCGTATGTCATTGCATCATCAAAACTACTCATTGCTTTTTTCAAATACCTTTTAGTGTCGTCCCAATTGTCAGAGTTGTATGCTTTCTTGGAATATGAGTAAGCATCGTCTGCTGCTGAGTAAGCATTTGAACAGTCACGGCTTGTCTTGGTTGTCAAAGACAAAACTGATAACGTCAGAATTAAAAGTATCGTTTTCATATTGTTGGCGTTTTATAAAATTACACATAACTCTGTTGTATGCGCAAGTACCAAAATTTCTTCAAAATATCAAAATATATTTACAAGTAGCTTTGTGTGTGCTTTGTAATAATCTATACGGGTTGCGCATTTTATATTTCCAACTATTTTTACCTAAGCAAGATATTCAAAATGCGCAGGTGCGTTTAGGGCAAGTAATTATGATAATCAATTAGACGTGCATCTCTCAAGAATCGGTCTCGTTTAGCAGAGCTTATTTACGAGTTTGCTAAAAACGAGTAACAATTTCGGAAGTGATGGGTTGCATACTTCTCTGTAATAATACTGTTTACTATTTCTATTGTTATTTGAAGTTTCTTTAATTATAGATGCTAATAAATGCTTCGCGATTTAAGAATGACTTTAAAAGAATAATTTTTTTTCAAACAAATTGATAATACATTTGAACTAACTAATAAAATAATTAATATGATGAAAAAGATACTCTTACTGATGACTTTTGGTGTTTTTTCAAATTTAAATGCCCAAACAATTGTTGAATCTGATTTGCCAAATCTAGGCAATGTTGTAATTGAATATATGGATACCAGCAACACTTCCGCTTATTCTGTTTCAGCGCCAGGTACCGGCCAATCATGGAATTTTACTTCTATGTTTTCCGTTGATGACACAAGTGGTTTTGTATGTTTAGCACCAAGCAGTATACCATGGAATGCAGCTGTTGGTTTTCCAAATTCTGAATTTGGGAATTATAACACTAATGATTCTACAGCAGCTTTTTATAGCAGCAACAACAGTGGATTTTATTTAGATGGTTACTATTCAGTAACCCCGCAATTGTTAGATATAACAACAATTTCTTTTACAAATAAAAGGCTAATGGTACCAGTGCCATTCTCTATAAATAATGTTCGTAATCATTCATCATATTTCGAAATAGAAACACAATACCCCATGCCTCCCCCCGACTCTTTTGTAAACATTAGATTACGTAATTATCTTATTCAAACTTTTACTGCTGATGCAAGCGGAAGTTTGACAACACTAGCCGGAACATTTCCTTCATCATTAAGAATTAAAGAATTGAATTATACCATAGACAGCACTTGGATGGATGTAGCAGGAAATGGTATTTGGACACTTACAGATGCTAACGGACCGCATGACACAGCAGTATATTACAGATGGTTTGCAAACGGATTGCCAGGTTATAGGATGCAATTAGAAGTGAATCCAAATACCAATCAAGTTATTGGTGCTTCAATATTCGACAATGACTTTGTGCTGAAAACAAGTAACTTAAATAGCGCAAAATTTGAGATGTTTCCAAACCCTACTTCAGGCTTTTTTACCATCAGAAATGCGTGTAACCAAACCCTAACAATTACAAATTTAATGGGTGATGTTTTGCAAACACAAAACCTAATGAATAGCATCGAAACAATTAATTTAACTGAGTTTCCAGTAGGAATATATTTTGTGAAATTAACCGATGGAAAAGGTAATAATCTTGTGCAGAAAATAACAAAACAATAACAAGCTTAGTTTTTTTATGGAGGCTGTTGGCAACAACAGCCTTTTTTGTTTGCTTTATTTGATAGTAGAAAACAATCTATTTCAGCTAAAAATTGATATTTTTGTTGGCTCTTATGATTTTTCCGATACAAATTTCACTCATACTTTTTGTTACTACTTTTTTAAGTGGCATGATTGTTTTTTTCAATAACGGTGAAAAAAAACTTTGGCTCAATTTATTGCTTGCATTTAGCGGAGCCTATTTATTTGCCATTTGTGCGCTTCATTTGCTACCTGAGATATATAAAACTAACGCTAAGGTAACTGGCGTTTTTTTGTTGGTAGGTTTTTTTGTACAAATAATTTTAGAATTATTATCCGAAGGTATTGAGCACGGACACATACACAAACACTCGCACACCGAAAAATTGTTTCCTGTAGCTATGATGATTGGACTATCCATTCATGCTTTTTTAGAGGGCATGCCAATTATAGATTTTGCTACCTCATCAACCTCAAGTCCTTTACTTATTGGCATCGTAATACATAACATTCCTATTTCAATAGCATTGATGACAGTTTTATTAAGTGCAAACATTTCAAAAACTAAAGCCATATTTTGGTTAGGTGTTTTTGCTTTGATGTCGCCTTTAGGAACTATTTTTAGTTATGTACTCAATGTAAATTTTGTTGATAGTTTAGGATTGTATTACAACGCAATTATGGCTGTTGTAATTGGGATTTTTCTGCACATTTCTACAACCATTTTATTTGAAAGCTCCGACAATCATAAATTTAATATGATGAAATTTGCTGTAATAATTGCAGGTGCTTGCATTGCTTATGTTACAATTTAAAGCTCCTTTTATATTAATCCTAACTGTTGCATAAAAGCTTCTTTTTTTCTTCGCGATAGTTCAAGTTCAGTTCCATCATTCATTGTTACATGGTTATCTTTTGAAGCTATCCTCACAACATAATTCATGTTTACGATATGCGAGTTATGTATCCTAAAAAAATTAGCCGGTAAAATATCTTCGTAATTTTTTAATGTTGCGGCAACTAATATTGTTTTTTTATCAGTGATATGAAATGATACATAATGACCATCCGATTCAAGTCGGACAATATCTTTAAGCATAATTATTTCAAACCCTCTAAATGTTGGTAAAGATATTTTTGCAGAAAATGAATCCGGTTGTTTAAAATTTTGAATCAGCAATTGCAATTGGTCCAAAGTAGGTTTATGCTTTTTGCGTTGCTTTATTTTGTCAACAGCTAACTTTAACTCATCGCTGTCAATGGGTTTTAAGAGGTAATCTATAGCACTAAATTTTATTGCTTTTAAAGCGTAATGGTCAAAGGCTGTTGTAAAAATTACATCAAGTTGCAAGTCTTGTATTTTTTCAAGTAAATCAAAACCTGTTTGACCAGCTATTTCAATATCTAAAAATAATAAATTGGGCAAATGCTCTCTGATAGCAGCCTCTGCACTATCAACATTTTCGGCTGATGCAACAACTACAACGTCATCGGCGCAATTTTTTTTTATAAGGTGTATTAGCAGTTCGCGACTGTTTGTTTCATCGTCAATGATTAGTGCATGTATCATATTTCGTTAGGGAAAATAATTTCTACTCTAGTTCCTGTTTTATTGTTTTCATTCAAATCAAAAATAACAAATGAATACTCTTTATCATTAATTTTTTTCAGAAGTTCAATTCTTTCGGTAGTGTTTTTTGTTGCAATAGATAAATTTTGATGCGTATTATTTTTCAATGCACCTGACGATTGCCTTCCAATACCGTCATCTTCAACAATGCACAAAATATTTTCATTTATTTGCTTGAAACAAATTTTCAAATGTGCATTGCCTACTTTTGGAGCAATGCCATGCAGTATTGCGTTTTCAACAAAGGGTTGAATGAGCATGGTAGGCAAGTCAATAAAGTCTAATTCAAGAGATTCTTCTACTTCAAAGCTGCATGTAAATTTATTTTCAAATCGCACTTGCTCTAATTCTACATACAGTTTAAGTAGCTCAATTTCTTCAGATAATTTTATGAGTTGCTTTTCGGAGTGAGTTAAAATAAGGCGGATTAGTTTCGAAAATTTAATCAAATATTTGGCTGCTTTTTCAGAGTTATTGCTCACAACAAAATGCTGAATTGAATTAAGCGAATTGAATATAAAATGCGGATTCATTTGCGAACGCAATGCCTTTAATTTATTGCCTGCAATAGCAATTTCGTGTTCCAATTTTTTACGCTCGTTTTCGCGGATATTGTTAGCACGGTTACGAAGTATTAAATAGATTAATATCAAGATTATTGCAATAGCAGCAATCCTAAACAACCATGTTTTATACCAAGGTGGTTGTATTCTAAAAATGAATGTTGCAGGTGTTTGATTCCACACACCTTCATTGTTACAACTCTTTACTTTAAAAATATATTTGCCTGGTGGTAAATTAGGGTAGTTAGCAATATTTATATGCGATGCAGGACGCCATACCTTATCATAACCTTCAAGTTTAATAGTATATAAAACTTTTTCGGGGTTGGTATAGCAAATGCCTGTGTAGTTAAAAGTTATGTTGTTTTGGTCAAAAGATAGCGTGCTATTTGTTGCTAAACTTATATCTTCATAATTTACTTTAATAGCTGTAATAGTAGTTTTAGAAGGACGCGTATTTTCATAAAATTCTTTGATATTGAATTTATAAAGTCCGTTTACGGTACCAAACCAAATTGTAGAATCACCCTCCAATAACACTGCACCTGTATTGCATTCTACGCCACTAAATCCATCGTTTTTACCTATTTGATAAATTGTTCTTTCGCCATTTTTTCGGAACTTTTCCAAGTTTAAGCGGTTTAAACTTTGGTTGGTACCAATCCATAAATATTTTTCTTTTTCATCAATTTTTAGTTGGTACACCAAGTCGGAACTCAAGCCATTATCAGAACTAATATTTATTAATGATTTTCCATTATAGATATATAAACCATCAAAAGTTCCGATAAATAAATTACCGAAATTGTCTTCTTCAATGGCCATTACCGATTCGCTTTTTATCCCAATTTTTTTGCCAAAATCAACTATATTCTTTCCATCATATTTATACAATCCGCCTTGATAAGCACCGAACAAAAGTTGGTTGTCTTTCGTTTTAAAAACAACTGAAACATCACAATCTGTTTGGCTATCAAATTTTATTGTGGAGAATTTT
>Ga0209188_1003326_pt1 | contig 11204 bp, 10 predicted proteins | sample C_130625_EF_Meta_FD_187307 | JGI IMG/M metagenome (GOLD analysis project Ga0209188, IMG submission 187307) | Freshwater microbial communities from Lake Croche, Canada to study carbon cycling - C_130625_EF_MetaG (SPAdes) (version 2) | ecosystem: Environmental > Aquatic > Freshwater > Lake...
CAGATGATGATCAGCTAACTGACAGCTCCAGCACAGCGGCCCACCATGCTGAGTGGCTACAAAGGGCATATGAGAAATCAAAAGCCGCTGGTGATTCGTAGACTGGCCGCAACTTTCGGCCTGAGTGCGCTGGCTGTGTTAACCGCAACGGCTATGCATGCGGGTGTGTCGACGGACACGCCCTTCGACTTACAGGCAAAAGGCACGCCAAACGGTAACGCCACCGCGTCGATAGAGCCGACGATGCAAATGGGGCAAACCTTTGGCCACCAGGCCCCTGCTGCCACCACCTCTGTGCCGGGCCAATAGGCCCGGGACGAGGTATCCCCGTACTAAATCACGTGCCCCCAGTCGGACTCGAACCGACACTGTGCGGATTTTAAGTCCGCTGCCTCTGCCAATTGGGCTATGGGGGCGCTCCGATATCGGCATCGGAAACCGTACCCGTCGGCAGCCGGCATGCCGCTCAACGCCGGCTTCGCGGAGCGCCCCGGGCCTGTGACCGGCGGGACGGGCACCGGTACGTTGCTGCGTGTGAATACGTCACTCGATAAGCCCCGCTGGTGGCAGGTGCTTGGCTCCCTGCCCGTTGCCGTCGCCGTCCTGGTGGCGGGAAATGCCCTCTACATACTGCTCGTCGCGGTCGGCAACATCACCGACTACGGCACCAACTTCGCCTTCGTCCAGCACGTCCTGTCGATGGACACCACCAACTTCGGTGGCGCCCCGGGCGCCGACCTGGATCCGGACGTCATGTGGCGGTCCCTATCCGACCCCACGGTGTGGAATGTGGCCTACATCGGGGTGATCGTCTGGGAGAGCCTTGCGGCGGTCGTACTGCTGATGGCCTGCGTGGCCTGGCTCCGCACGTTCGCCTCGGGCGACACATTCGATCGGGCCCGAGCACTGTCGAGCATCGGACTGCTGATGATCATCGCGCTGTTCTTTGGCGGTTTCATCGCCGTCGGTGGCGAGTGGTTCCAGATGTGGCGCTCCACGGCGTGGAACGGACTCGACCCGGCCTTCCGAAACTCGGTTCTCGCCGGAGTCACCCTGATCCTCATCCACTCATCGGCGTCGGCGTGGGACCGCCACATTCGCCCCGACCACGACCTCTCACCGCGTTAGTCCGCAGGTTCGCCTGACATGGAGCACGCGCTCCAGCTATCGTTGGGCAGTGGCCCACACAGGGGGGTCGCCGAAGGAGATCTGTGATGGGTACTGTCGAAACCAAGCACACCGGCGGCTGCACCTGCCGGTGCAACGTCTGTAAGGGCGGCACTCACTGCCACAACATCGGCAGCGGCTGCAAGGTCAAGCTCTGAGTTCTCAGCCTCGCTAGCTGAGGATTACGGGATCGACAGCGCAATCCCGTCGAGAATGTCGTGTTCGCTGACGATGATTTCGTCGATTCCGGCCTGCTCGCCCAACGCGGCGGCCAGTTCCTCGACGACGATCGCGCCTCCGCCGATCACGTCGATCCGGCCCTCGTGCATCGGCCCGAGGGCGGCGCGCTGCGTCCGGGTCATGCCGATCAACTGGTCGCACACCGCCAACAGGTCGCCAAAGCCGACTCGGGACAGGTGGATTGCCTCGGCGTCGTACTCCGCCTGTCCGAGCGCCAATGCCGCGATCGTGGTGAAAGTGCCGGCCACCCCCACCCAGGTTTTGGCTTGGGCCACCGGAACGGCCCGCAATGCCTCGGTCAGACGCTCCCGCACCACCGCGCGTGCGTCGGCTATCTCCGCGGCGGTCGGCGGATCCGAATGCAGGCACCGTTCGGTCATCCGCACGCAGCCGATATCGGCCGAATAACTTGCCTGCACCCCACTGCTGTTGCCCAACACCACTTCGGTGGAGCCGCCGCCGAGGTCGACGACCACGAATGGTGCTGCGGCAGAATCCAATTCCCCGACCGCGCCGTTAAAGGACAACTCGGCTTCCTCCGACCCGGTGATCACCTCGGCGATCGCGCCGGGAACGACTGAGCCCAGCACAGCAGCCGTCATCGCGAAGAACTCCTCACGGTTGCCCGCATCCCGGGTGGCTGACGTCGCCACCATCCGCAAATTGCGTACACCGTGGTCGCGCAGCAGCGCCGAGTAGTCCGCCAGTGCGGCACGGGTCCGCGCCAGCGCATCGGGTGAAAACTGTCCGGTGGCGTCGACTCCTTCGCCGAGTCGGACGATCCGCATCTCACGATGCAGATCCCGTAACCGGCCGTCGATCCGATCGGCGATCAGTAATCGGATCGAATTGGTTCCGCAGTCGATCGCCGCCACGGTTTCCGACTCGGGGCTCATTTCCACTCCTCTTCCACCAGGATCCCGCCCATCCCCGGCTCGGCAACCAGCATTGCCAGTGCCTGATCGCCGAACGGGTTGACCCCGCGCCCCTTGGCCAGCGCGTGCGCCATCACCACGTGCAGACACTTCACCCGATCGGGCATGCCGCCACCGGAGAACGTCGTACCCAGGGACTCGATAGCATCACGCTCGGCCAAGTAGGACTCATGCGCCCGCCGATACGCCGCAGCCAACGCGGGATCGTCCTGCAGCGCAGCGGTCATTACCCGCATCACTCCCTCGGATTCCAATCGGCTGGCCGCGGCGGTCAACGCGGGATGGGTCAGGTAGTACAGCGTCGGGAACGGCGTCCCGTCAGAAAGTCTCGGCGCCGTCATGACCACGCCCGGTTCCCCGTTCGGGCAGCGGTAGGAGACCTCGAGCAGGCCACGCGGTTCGCGCCCGAGTTGCCGCGCCACCGCGTCGAGATCGGCACGGTCAACCACCGGGGACGGGGACCGGCGGCGGCAGGGGTCCGGGAGGCGGTGGAGGCTCGGGCGCACTGGGCGGCAGGGGCGCGGCGGGCGGGCCGTGGGGAGTGTCGGCGATGGTGTGCCACAGCGAGGTGTACCAGGGATCCCCGCTGTTGACCGGACCAGTCTGCGAACCCGCACTCGACGGCGACGCCGCCGCCCCCGGAAGCTGAACCTGATAGGGGATGTCACCGGGCATGACGAATCCCAGCCGCTCCCGAGCCTGCGCGGCGATGTACACCGGATCGCCGAGTTTGGCCTTCTGGCCCTCCAATTCGGCGATCTGCGCACGCAGAGCGGACTCGCTGGCAGCAAGCTGTTTCATCTCGGTGCGCTGCGCGAAGTAGGTGCGGACCGGGCCGGCGATAGTCAGAGTAAGAACGCACACCATGGCTGCGAGGATGGCGGCTCGGCGCGCGGTGAAGCCGAGTTGTTGTTCGCTCTGCTGATCAATCGACGCCGCGATCACGCGCCGGATCGGCTGGGCAAGACCGTGTCCGACTGATTCCGCCTGGGCCCGCAGGCCGGACGGTCGTGATACGCGGTTGCCTTCCCGGGCCGGCCGCGGTCGGCCGCGACCCGACGCGCCCGGCCGGGAAGCCGGTGCGCGTCGCTTCGGGTCGGTCCGTTTTCCTTCTGCCACAGTCTTTTTCGAAGCCTCTGGAGGTCTATTCCGGACCGGCGAAGCGCGGGAAGGCCAAGTCACCCGCGTACCGGGCGGCATCTCCGAGCGCCTCTTCAATGCGCAGCAATTGGTTGTACTTGGCGACGCGCTCACTGCGCGCTGGAGCACCCGTCTTGATCTGGCCGCTGCCGATGGCGACGACGAGATCGGCGATGGTGGTGTCCTCGGTCTCACCACTGCGGTGGCTCATCATGGTGCGGTAGCCGCTGTTGTGGGCCAGCGCGACGGCGTCCAGGGTTTCAGTGAGGGTGCCGATCTGGTTGACCTTCACCAGCAGCGCATTGGCGGCGCCACGCTCGATCCCTTCTTCCAACCGCTCAGGATTGGTGACGAACAGATCGTCGCCGACGATCTGAACCCGGTCGCCGATTGCGGCGGTCAGGTTGGCCCAACCATCCCAGTCGTCCTCATCGAGGGGATCCTCGATGGACACCAACGGGTAAGCACCGATGAGTTCGGAATAGAACTCGCCGAGTTGACCGGAGTCCAGGGTCTGCTTCTCGAAGCTGTATCCCGTTCCCTTGGTGAAGAATTCGGTAGCCGCGACGTCCAACGCCAACGCGACATCGACGCCCGGTTTGAAACCGGCCGACTCGATGGCCGAGCAGATCAGGTCCAGTGCCGCCTTGGTGCCGGCGACATCGGGTGCGAAACCACCCTCGTCACCCAGACCGGTAGCCAGACCCTGCTTCTTGAGCACCGACTTCAGTGCGTGGTAGACCTCGGCACCCCAGCGCAGCGCCTCCCGGAAATTCGGTGCGCCGATCGGCGCCACCATGAACTCCTGGACGTCGACGCCGGTATCGGCGTGCGCGCCGCCGTTGAGGATGTTGAACATCGGCACCGGCAGAATGTGGGCGTTGGGTCCGCCGAGGTATCGGAACAGCGGGAGGCCCGCACTGTCGGCGGCGGCTTTTGCCACCGCCAGTGAGACACCGAGAATCGCGTTGGCACCGAGTCGGGACTTGCCGGGCGTCCCGTCGAGGTCGACCAGTGCCTGATCGACAAGTCGCTGCTCGTCGGCCGACAGGCCGATGATCGCCGGCGCGATCTCATCGAGAACCGCCTCGACCGCCTTCTGGACACCTTTGCCGCCGTAGCGGGTACCGCCGTCACGCAACTCGACGGCCTCGTGGACACCGGTCGATGCACCGGACGGAACCGCGGCGCGCGCGAAGGTGCCGTCGATCAGGGCAACCTCGACCTCAACGGTCGGATTACCACGGGAATCAAGAATTTCACGAGCGGCGACCTGCTCGATGATGGGCACGGTTTCTCCTTGCTGATCCTTGCTGGTGTTCGACGCTGTCGGCCACAGCCTAGATGGTCGAGACGGCTATTGGACCCCGGAATCGGCCCAGGAATCGACAGGGGAATCGGCAGCCGCTCAGAGCGGATGACCGTCGGCATAGGCGGTGGCCCAATCCCGCACCGTTCGCGCGTAAAGATCGGAGTGGTTGTACGCCCGCAGGGCGTTCATCCAGCCTCGCGGAGTACCAAGATCGGTCCCGCGGAAGCACAGGTACCCGGCCGCCGACAACGCCGCGTCATCGAAGTTGTCGGGACTGGCGGCGCCATCATTGTTGGCATCCACGCCATACAGTCGCCAGGTTTCCGGAATGAACTGCATCGGACCCATCGCCCGGGCGTACACGGGGTCACCGTCGACCGGCACCGCGCGGTCGACAATCTCGAGGTTTCCGTTGGTGCCGTCAAGGTGCACACCACGGATGGGCGGGCTGACGTCTCCGTTCGGGGCGATCACGGCGCCCAGGTAGGTGCCATGCTGGCTCTCCACCATGCCGATACCGGCCAGTGTCGTCCAGGCCAGGTGGCAGTCGGGGTTCTCCACCTCCGCGACCCGCGCCGCATAGGCGTAGGCCTCCAGGGCGCTGATCGGTAGGCCCAAGGCCGGGGCGCGCTGTTCGGCCCACGCCCGCAACTGGTCGGCCGGTCGGCCGGCGGCGTGGGTGTCGATTGCGGGCACCGGGTCACCGGCCGGCGGCGGCACGCCCTCGGGGATCGGAGTGCCCATCTGCCAGGAGCAACTCGACGCAAGCAGCATGGCCGCCGCCGCCATCACGACGGCACTCGGCAGCCAGCGTGACGACGACAATTCCTGCTCCCCGGTAGTGCTTACGGCACCTTTATCGTCCCACGGGATGGCACTTGTTAGCCGCTACGAACCGTCGGCAGGTCGTTTCTGGTGGCCACGGCCACGCGCGGCGCGCTTAGGGCCAGTGCGCACGCCATTCCTCGGCGGTGAGGGGGCTCTGCTCCAGATCGCCCGATGTGGCGCGCGCTGCAGCAACAGCGCCCTCGACCATCCGCACGACGTCGGCGAACTCCAGAACCGCGGTGCGTAACTCGTTCTCGGCGTCGTTGTCGTCTCCGACCACCACCATCCTGAGGCCGGCCGGGATCAGATCGGCCGGAAGTCCGTTGGCGGTCACCCGTGCGATGACCTTCTGCGCCAGCGCCAACGCGGGCTGTCCGGTCGGAATGCCGTCGACACAGGAAAGTCGTCGGGTGCCCTCGGCCGCCTTGCGCTGTTCCCACTGGGCCAGCTGATCCTCGAGCGTGACCTGCTCCCCGGCCAGCACGGCGGGTACCCGGTGGAGGAGTTTGCGCACCAGTGCGTCGGCGACGTCGTCGATGGTAAACGGTTGTCGTTGCGACTCTTGGGCGATCCGGGCATGAAAAAGCACCTGCAGCAACACATCTCCGAGTTCGTCGCGGATCTCGTCGGCCGCGCCGCCGCGTACCGCGTCGAACAGTTCGTAGGTTTCCTCCAGCAGGTAACGCCGGAGGGAATCGTGCGTCTGTTCGCTCTCCCACGGGCCGGCCGTACGCAGCCGGTCCATGATCTCGACCGCATCGACGAGTCGCTCCCCCGGCACCGGCACCGGCGCGCCGATCACCTGTTCCCCGGCGCTGATCCGAGCTGCGACCATCGGGTGTTCGGGATCCGACGACACCAGCACCGCCGCGGGCTCCCTTGCCGACACCGGACGCGCAGCAGGCAACAACCCCGCCACGTCGACCATCTCCTCGGTGTACTGAACATCTCCGGCGAGCAGAGCAACAGCCTCGATCGGCACCATGGCCCGGCGGCGCGGATCGACCAGGACGACGGTCATCGGCCCCTGCCGGGTACCGCCGGTGTGAACGTCGTGATGTCAACCTCACCGGCCGGTCGGCCATCCAGTGCCAGCAGCAGGTCGGCCACCATCTGCACCAACTCCAGGTCCCGGATCCGCGGCGCGCCCAGTGCGGTTCCAGCCCGCGGAATCGGCACCTGCACCGTCGATGTCATCGCCCGATAGGTGGCGCCCGGATAGAGCCGACTCAGCCGGATCTGCGCCGAGTCCGCCAGGGTCAACGGTGAGATGCGAAGCGTTGTCGCAGAACCGGTTCCGGTCGCGGCGACTTCGGTGACGCCGTAGTGCCGACAGAGCAGACGCAGCCGGGCCACGGCGATCAGTCGCTGCGCCGGCTCGGGCAGCGAGCCATAGCGATCGGTCAGTTCTTCCACCACCGCCGCGACAGCAGCCTCGTCAGCGCCGGCCAGCCGCCGATATGCCTCCAGCCGTAACCGGTCGCTACTGATGTACTCCGGCGGCAGGTTCGCGTCCACCGGCAGGTCGATGCGAACGTCCTTGGGTTCTTCAGGCGTCATCACCGTCGTGCCATCGGCCGCCGAGCGGTAGGCCGCCCGATACGCCTCGACGGCCTCCCCGACCAGCCGCACATACAGATCGAAACCGACTCCGGCGACGTGCCCGGACTGCTCGGCACCCAGGACGTTGCCGGCCCCGCGAATCTCCAAGTCCTTCAACGCAACTGCCATGCCGGCGCCCAGTTCGTTGTTCTGGGCGATGGTGGCCAGCCGGTCGTAGGCGGTCTCGGTGAGCGGCGTCTCGCGCGGGTACAGGAAGTAGGCGTAGCCGCGTTCCCGGCTGCGGCCCACGCGTCCGCGCAGCTGGTGCAGTTGCGAAAGGCCGAGCGCCTCGGCCCGCTCCACGATGAGGGTGTTGGCATTGGAGATGTCCAGGCCGGTCTCGATGATCGTGGTGCAGACCAGGATGTCGTAGTCGCGGTTCCAAAATCCCTGCACCGTCTTTTCGAGCTGTTCCTCCGGCATCTGCCCATGCGCGACGACCACTCTCGCTTCGGGCACCAGGGCCCTTACCCGCGCCGCTGCTGCGTCGATGGAGCTGACCCGGTTGTGCACGTAGAACGCCTGTCCGTCGCGCAGCAGTTCACGACGCAGAGCCGCGGCGACCTGTTTGTCGTCGTCCGGACCGACATAGGTCAGCACGGGATAACGCTCCTCGGGCGGGGTGAGGATAGTCGACATCTCCCGGATACCGGCCAGGCTCATCTCCAGCGTCCGCGGGATCGGGGTGGCACTCATGGTCAGCACGTCGACGTGGGTGCGCAGGCTCTTGATGTGTTCCTTGTGCTCGACGCCGAAGCGCTGCTCCTCATCGACCACCACCAGACCGAGGTCCTTCCAGCGCACCGCGGTCTGCAGCAATCGGTGGGTGCCGATGACGATGTCGACACTGCCGTCGGCCATGCCGTCGAGCACCGCGCGGGACTCGCTCGGATCGGTGAACCGCGACAGGCCTTTGACAGTGACGGGGAATCCGGCCATCCGTTCGGTGAAGGTCTGCAGATGCTGATCGGCCAACAGCGTGGTGGGAACCAGCACAGCGACCTGCTTGCCGTCCTGCACCGCTTTGAACGCGGCCCGGACCGCAATCTCGGTCTTGCCGTAGCCGACGTCACCGCACACCACGCGGTCCATCGGGACCGGCTTCTCCATATCGGATTTGACTTCGGTAATGGCGGTCAGCTGATCGACAGTCTCGGTGAATCCGAATGCGTCCTCCATCTCGGCCTGCCACGGGGTGTCGGGTGCGAATGCGTGGCCCGGCGCGGCCTGCCGCTTGGCATAGAGCGACACAAGCTCACCGGCGATTTCACGAACCGCCTTGCGCGCCTTGGTTTTCGTGTTGGTCCAGTCACTTCCGCCGAGCCGGCTGAGGCTGGGTTGCTCACCTCCGACGTAGCGGGACAGCTGATCGAGGGAATCCATCGGCACGAACAGTTTGTCGGCTCCCTGTCCCTTCTTGCCGGCGTACTCGAGCACCAGGTACTCCCGTCGGGCTCCGCCGACGGTGCGCTCGACCATCTCGACGAACCGGCCTATCCCATGCTGGTCGTGCACCACCAGGTCGCCGGCGGTCAGGGCCAGCGGGTCGACGGTGTTGCGGCGTTTGGCTGCCAGCCGTTTGCCTTCCGGGCCGGTAGCCCGGTTTCCGGTGAGGTCGGTCTCAGTGATCACCACTAGTTCCGCACCAGCCACGATGACACCGGCGTGCAGCGGACCCTTGAGCACGTTCACCAACCCGTCGCGCAGCGGTGCGTCGGTCTCCAGCATCGCGGCGGGGGTGTCTCGTTCGCCGAGTTGCTCGACCACCCGGTGCGCTGTCCCGATACCCGGTGCAACAACCGCGGCCCGGCCACCGGTCAGCACGTGGGCGCGCAGCATCGCGAAGATCTCGTCGACGTTGCTCTGTTGGCCACGCGCCGACGGAGCGGCGCGCACGTCGAGATACACCGACCCCGGCTCGCCGAGCTGACTGATGGTCCACCACCGATGGTCTCCGGTGCGTGCGAGGTCGCGCACCTCGTCGAGGTCGCGGAAGCCCGACCCGCCGAGCGCCTCGATGTCGATCGGGGCGTCACCACCGATCGCAGCGACCGACCAGGATGCTTCGAGGAACTCCTGTCCGGTCTTGATCAGGTCGGCGGCGCGGGTGCGGATCTTCTCCGGATCACACACCAGCAGCGGGGTGCCTGCCGGCAGATGGTCGATCAGCAGTCCCAGTCGCTGCGGGTGCAGTACCGGTGCGAGCGCCTCCATACCGTCAACCGGGATGCCTTCGGCGAGTTTGGCCAGCATGTCGCCGACCCGGCCGGTGATGTGGCCATCGTCGGGCGGTGCTTCGGCCGCCAATTCCGCTGCGCGGGAACGCACTTCATCGGTCAGTAGCAGCTCACGACAGGCCACGGCGACCACCGTGCCGACATCGATCTCGGGGATGGAACGCTGATCGGCGACCGAGAACATTCGCATCTCGGTGATCTCGTCACCCCAGAACTCCACCCGGACCGGGTGTTCGGCGGTGGGCGCGAAGATGTCGAGGATGCCGCCGCGCACCGCGAACTCCCCGCGGCGGCCCACCATGTCCACCCGGGTGTAGGCGAGTTCGACCAGGCGCGCGGCAAGATCGTCGAAGCTAAGCTCGGCCCCCACCCGCAGAGTCACCGGATCGATCTCAGCCAGGTCGGCAGCCATCGGCTGCAACAGCGAGCGCACCGTCGTCACCACCACCGCAAGCGGAGGCCCGAGGTCCGGATCGTCGGGGCGTGCCAGTCGGCGCAGCACCATCATCCGGGCGCCGATGGTGTCCACGCCGGGCGACAGCCGTTCGTGCGGGAGGGTCTCCCAGGACGGGAACAGCGCCGCGGCATCCCCGTAGACCCCCCGCAGTTCTGCGGTCAAGTCGTCGGCCTCGCGACCGGTTGCGGTTACCACCAGCAGCGGGCCATTGCGCGCGAGCGCGCAGGCCACGAAGAGTTGGGCACTGGCCGGCCCGACCAAACCCAGCTCATCCGGGCGTCCGGCCGCCAGCTCGGTCAGCTCGACGAATTTTGGCGCCGCTAGGACCGCCTCGACCAGACCCGCCAACGGGCGTTGGACAGGCTGGTGCCCCGGTGCGGTCATGGTGAGGTCATCCTAGGCAGCAACAGCAAAATCCCTTGCAGCGGGACGTGATTGGCAATCCGCTACTCATCCTGCAATTGAGGGTCGGCCTCCAGGTGGCTGAGGCCGTTCCACATCAGGTTCACCAGATGAGCGGCCACCACCTCCTTGGCCGGCTCCCGGGCGTCGAGCCACCACTGCGCGGTCATTGACACCGAGCCCACGAGTGCCTGGGCATAAAGCGGAGCCAACTCGGGGTCGAGGCCGCGGCGGGCGAAGTCGTCGGCCAGGATCGAGGACACCTGGCTGACGGCGTCGTTGAGCAAGCTGGAGTAGGTGCCGGAGCTGATTGATGCCGGCGAATCGCGGATCATGATCCGGAACCCGTCGGTGCGTTCCTCGATGTAGGTCAGCAGCGCAAGTGCTACCCGCTCGACGCGCACCCTGGAGCGATTGTTGGTCAGCGATGACGTGATCCGGTCCAGCAGTGCCGACATCTCCCGGTCGACCACCACGGCATAAAGCCCCTCCTTGCCGCCGAAATGCTCGTAGACGACCGGCTTGGATACCCCTGCGCGCTGGGCGATCTCCTCCACCGAGGTGCCCTCATAACCGCGTTCGGCAAACAGCGATCGGGCGATGTCGATGAGTTGGTGCCGACGCTCGCTGCCGGTCATACGGGCGCGCGGTACGCGCACCTCCTTCTCCGGTCCGGCCACGGCTATCAGGGTATCGGCCTGGGTTAAAGTCTCCTACGGACAATCCGTCGTGGTGTAATCGGCAGCACCTCTGATTTTGGTTCAGATAGTTCAGGTTCGAGTCCTGGCGACGGAGCGAGGCTCGGCGAGCGACAATCAAGTTCGGAGCGAGGCTTGCCGAGCGACAATCAAGTTCGGAGCGAGGCTTGCCGAGCGACAATCAAG
>Ga0209188_1003328_pt1 | contig 11199 bp, 12 predicted proteins | sample C_130625_EF_Meta_FD_187307 | JGI IMG/M metagenome (GOLD analysis project Ga0209188, IMG submission 187307) | Freshwater microbial communities from Lake Croche, Canada to study carbon cycling - C_130625_EF_MetaG (SPAdes) (version 2) | ecosystem: Environmental > Aquatic > Freshwater > Lake...
TTGTATAACGCCACTTTCCATAAATGTTGCAAGCTTTTCGGCAGGTATCATATCGCGCAAAGCATCATATAATGGCTGAATGTAAGGGTCTAATTTTTCTTTTAAATCGCCAGGCAAAAAACCTAAGTTCTCTCCTGCTTCAACAGCTGGCCTTGTAAGAATTATCTTTTTTACTTCTTTTTCTTTCAAAGCCTTTACCGCTAATGCAACAGCCGTATATGTTTTACCTGTACCAGCAGGACCAAGTGCAAAAATCATATCGTTTTCCTTTACACTCTCAACCAATTTTTGTTGGTTAGGTGTGCGTGCCTTTACTACCAAGCCACTGTTGCCGAAAACAATTACACTATTAGTTTCGCTATTCAGTTCAGTAGTTGTTGTTTCATTCTCAACTTCAGCTAAATAGGTAAAATCGTCATCAGTAATTTTGTTGTATTTATTGTGATGTTGTAAGAGCTTTGCGAACAAATCCTGTAACATTTTAAGCGCATCATCCGCACCCATTGCCTTTAGGGTGTTACCCCGTGCTACAAGCTTTATGGTAGGAAATTTGTTTTCTAATTTTCGTAAGCGGGTATCATTTACGCCGTAAATATCAATGGGATTAATAGGTCCTAGTTCAATAATGATTTCTGTCAATGCTTTATGTTTTGTTTTTAATATTTTTGCGCACTAAAACTAAAAATAATTTCTTGCATGGCAATTTTTACATTTACAACCGACCTTGGCAATGCTGACTATTACGTAGCTGCTTTAAAAGGACGTATTGTAAATAGTTTGCCAACTGCAAACATTGTAGACATTAGTAATGAAGTAGCCAAGTTCGACCACTTAAAAGCTGCTTATATTATTAAACATGCAGCACCGCATTTTCCGGCTAAAACAATACATATTGTTGGGGTTAATGATTTTAAAAACAATGCAAACAGACTACTTGTTGCACATTATTTAGACCAATATTTTGTAAGTTACGATACTGGTTTTTTTAGTTTATTAATAGATGATTTATCAAAAGCAAAGTTTTATGAAATTAAGCTTGCCAGCAAATCTTACAACAACTTAATGCCTTTTCAAGAACTAATTGATGTGGCAATTAAAATTTCAAGCAATTTGCCTTTAGCAATAATTGGAACCGAGACAACGAATGTGAAAAAACAATTTATTTGGCAAGCTCAACTGATGGAAAAAACTATCGTTGGCAACATTATTTACATTGATAAATTTGATAATATCATAACAAACATTTCTGAAGAACTGTTTGGACAATATTTAAACTTTAAAAGTTTTGAAATTCAATTTCATTTAAAAAAATATGCCATCAGATATATTAGTAAAAGCTACGCCGATGTAGGACCTGGCGACTTGGTAGCAATTATAAACTATGCTGGATATTTAGAAATTGCAATCAACCAAGGGCAAGCAGCAAAACTATTGGGACTTAAAATTGGTGAGAAAATTAATATAGAATTTACAAGATGATTACCCGAATAGTTAAACTAACTTTTGCAGAACAACACGTTCAAGATTTTCTACAAGTATTTGATGATAGTGCACACTTAATAAGAGGTTTTAGCGGTTGTCAGAGTATGATATTATTGCGCGACAAAACCAACAGCAATGTATTTTTTACTTACAGTATTTGGGAGGATGAAAGCGATTTGGAAATGTATCGTAAATCGGAATTATTCGGAAAAGTTTGGGGAACTGTAAAGCAGTATTTTGCAGCAAGACCAGAGGCTTGGAGTTGTGATGTGGTTGGATAATTCTACTTTGGCATTATTGCCATCTTAATCTTATGCTTTATCAAGTAATATTTCCCAATCCAATACGCTTTCTTTTTCATTTCATTCCAAACTGAATAGTTGCGATGATGGTCAAAAATAGTATCGTAGTCGGAGTTTAGCATTGGAGCATTTGAATAAGGTTCAGGTTTCCATTCTCCTTTTTTTCTATACTTTTCTAGTTTCCAATGATTGCCCCATTGTGCAGGGTAACGATGAAGTTCAAATTTATATTTGTAAGTTAAAATACCCAACACACTTTGGTCATACCTATGCTCTTTAAAACCTTCAAAGTTTGGCAATCCACATGTGTTTTCAAAGTCACCGATAATTCTAATATCACAACCATACTTAAGCATTTCATTCATGAATGCATCATTGATTTTATTTTTTTTGTATAGTTGTGCAAATGCATTGGTTTGCGGCGTTTCATGACACTGTGTATTATCTGTATTCATTAAAATAAAAGCATCTCTTTTCGTCCATGCATTATTTTTAGGATGGTTGTTCAAGTTAAAAAGACAAACACCTTCTTTATTAGCAATATCAATCAATGGTTGTGGATTTCGGATAATTTCAGAACCAGCATCTGCATAAAAAAGAACATCACCTTCGTTCATTTTAAAATACACAGAGTGCATATAATATATTTTCCAAAGGCTACAACCAGCGCGTTGAGGCAAGTCGAGGATATTACGATGCTGCTTATAAAATTCGGTTTGTTCTAAATCGTTTCTATTAAAAATATGTTGATTATTTAATCCAAATTTTCTGGCTGACTTTATTAATCGCTTAGCCGATTTTTCATATCCTGAAGTGTAATATGTTAGAAAGTGTGTTTGCATATTAAAGTTTCCCCAATTTATACATTACATAACGCAAGGCCTTAAATAAAACACTTTTCTCAAGATTTTTGATGAGGCGTTCGTAATAGTACTTATCATTTGTTAGTGCAAGTATTTGTTTGTTTTTTATGATGATTAATTCACTAAAGTTTTCAATGAATAATTTTTGATTTTTTTGAGTTATATAATTTGTTACTTCATTAAAATTCTTCATAGTGTCAACGAGCATAGATTCTTTTTTCTTTCTGTAAAAAAAAAGAGATTCTTCAATAATATGAATATCGTAATTTAAGGAAGTGAAACGAATCCAAAAATCCCAATCCTCCATTCCTTTTTTCATGCTTTCATCATAGCCGTCAATTTGTTCAAAAATAGTTTTGCGATATAAGCATGTAGTTGTCGACTGGTTTTCATTAAGATAATCTAAAAGCTTACCACCTTTGCACTTCCAAACAAAATTTTGTGCTCCAAAATTTTGAACGTAAGTTCCTACTGCGCCAATTTTATTGTCTGAAATTAGTAAAGAAATTGTTTTTTCTAAAAATGTAATTGCCAAAAAATCATCTGAATCTAATGGCAAAATAAATGCTCCATTTGATGTCTTAATTCCGGCATTTCTAGCACTACTTAATCCTCCATTTTGTTTTTTTAAGTAAATAAACCTTGAGTCTTTTTTTACCCAATTTTGTGCAACCTGCTCAGTATTATCTGGCGAACCATCATCCACTATAATACACTCCCAATGCGTAAATGTTTGGTTTGAAACCGAATTCAAACACTCATCAAGATATTGCGCTTGATTGTAACAGGGAACTATAATAGATACTTGCGGCATATATTAATTATACTTTTTTTTGAGAATAAGCCTTATTTTGAATTTCACTTTTTGAAAAAATAAATTTAAATTAAATAACCCTAATGAAAGTGTCAAAAATATTACTTCTCTGTTGTTTAGTTTTTTATTCAACTCAAAATTGTTTTGCTTTATAAAAGAATATAGTTCATTGATTCTTTTGCTTTGTTTGATTATTGAATTAGGAAAATTTTCTAAAACCCACAATTGTACTTTAAGCGTGTTTAAGTATTGTTCTGCTTGCTTTAAAGAAGACCAAACGCCAATTTCAGAAATCCGATACACACCCATCGTTTCTGCAAATGAATATCCTAAACCTTTCGAAGCTAGGTAACACATAATAGATACATCACCAACTGGGCATTTCATAATATTTTTTGGTAGTCCTAGCACATTACGAAACATCAAAGAACCTGTTTGTATAGGAACTCCAAATAAAGTATTCTCAATTTTAATTATATTACCATCATAATGTATTTTTTTTGTAAAAATTTTTTTAGACTCTTCCCAAATAATTACATCATGCCCGCAGAAGCTATAATTTTTATTTTTTTCTAAAAAATCAACTTGTTTTTGCAATTTTAAAGGATCTGTCCAATAGTCATCTCCTTCGCATAGCGCAATATATTTACCACGCGCTTGTTTTATTGTATAAACAAAGTTAGCCATCATACCTTTATTTTGTTTATGCAGTAAATACTTGATGGTATTCGATTTTGGATTTGAATGCAATATTTGTTGAACTATATTATCAGTATCGTCCGGAGAACAATCATTCGCAATTATTAACTCAAGTTCAAAATCACACTCTTGCATCAAGACTCCATTTATTGCCTCTTCAATAAATTTTTCGTGCCCGTAGGTAATCATCACAACACTGACAACCGGATGTTTAATCATATCTCTAAAGGTTGCAACATTTTTTTAATCACTGCTGGTACTCCAACCACTAAGCAATTATCAGGTACATTTTTGGTAACTACAGAACCTGCGCCAACAATTACATTTTTTCCTATTGATATTTTAGGCAAAATGGTTGAGTTTGCACCTAACTGAGTATAAGAACCAATTGTGCAACTACCCAGAATCGTTACATTTGGAGAAATTTCTACAAAATCATTTATAATACAATCGTGTGTTATAGTAGCTCCATAATAAATTATGCATCCGTTACCTACTTTTACTCCGTTTGAAATTATCGAATTTGATAACATGTTTAATCCCTCACCAATTCTAACATCAAAGCTCCCTATTTGACCAGTTAAACTTAATGTAGATGTTAACGCTCCTCCAATTATTTTGAATTTTTCGTACAAATTTTTTCGTAATATCGGATTACCAACCCCTAATGTAAATCGATTTTCAGTAGCTGAAAAATAAGCTTGCGCTTGTTCTATAGATTTTAAAATATTGAATTTCCCAAACAATAAATCTGGCAAATCATTACTTATATCATCATAGAAAACTAAATTTTCGGTATCTCCATTCTGATAAAGAACTTCTAAAACTTCTTTGGCAAAACCTTTAGCCCCAACTATCAGCATGCTTAATTATTTAATAAATCAATAACTTTTCCTTGTTGCATTTCTGTGAGCCCAACGTAAAGCGGCAAACACAAAATTCTACTAGCAATACTTTCTGAAACTGCCATAACATTACCTTTTGCGTAGTCAATTGTATTTAATGAAGGATAAAAATACCGACGTGGTATTATTTGATTATCATTCAATCTTTTTTGCACTACTAATAAGTCTTTTTCTGTTTCAAAAATAACTGGATAATAACTATAATTCCACATAATGTCCTCTCTGAGCTTTATCCTCCTAACTTTTGTGAAGTCTAAACTTTCATCATAAAAGTCACATATTTTTTTTCTACTCTCAATTATTTCATCAATATGTTCATATACTGCCAATCCCATTGCTGCTTGTAACTCCGATATTTTTGCATTTATGCCTAATCCATAAAAATCTAATGGTCCATTATGTCCAAAATTATGACTATAAAACAACCTATGGTGCAAGTTTGCATCAGATGTAAACATTGCCCCACCTTCGCCAGTATGAAATAGTTTTGTTGCATGAAAACTACATGTGCTAACGTCGCCATATTCAAAAATTGATTTTCCATTGTATATTACACCAAAAGCATGTGCGGCATCGTAAATAACTTTTAAATTATATTTTTTTGCAATGGTCTCTATTGCTTCAATGTTACAAGGGTTACCAAAAACATGAGTCGCTAAAATACAAGTTGTTTTATCAGTTATGGCATCCTCTATTTTGTTTTCATCAATCGTTAAATATTCAGGATGAATATCTACAAAAACTGGAGTGCAATTTTCCCAAACAATGGCTGCAGTTGTTGCTACATAACTAAAAGGAGTAGTAATTACTTCACCACCATTTGCTAATAATTTTAACGCAATTTGTATGGGGATAGTTCCGTTATTGGTAATTATGATATTTGATAACCTTAAAAAAGCTTTCAGTTTCTCTTCTAATTCCAATATTAATTCTCCGCGATTGGTTAACCATTGGTTTTTCCATATTCGCTCAAGTTGCATAGTATATTCTTCTAATGGCGGAAAAAAAGTTTTTGTAACTGTTATCATTTTGCCTCTTTTATCAATTTTTTTAATAATTCTATTCTTGGTTGCATTTGTATAGTATTAGAATAAACTTCTTGAAACTTTAATTTACCGTTTTTGGCAATCTCTAAAATTCTCGAAGGAGTTTCTATTAAATTAGTTAGCACTTTCTCAATTTCAAAACTATCGCTTTTGGTGATAATCAATTCTTTATTATTTATAAAATTAGTATTCTGATGTAAGTCGTCTGTAATAATTGCCAAAACTCCGTTTAAAGCTGCTTCAACAACAGTTCCTAATGGAAATCCATCAAAGGAGCCTTTGTTCAAAACAAAAGACTTATTTGGAGAAATTATTATGTCAATACCTTTGAAAATAGATTCTAAATTTTCAAATTTCTGATAACCATAGAATTCTATTTTATCTTTAATTTTATGAATATCAATATCGTCCGCATCAAACCCCCCTACTACATGAAACTTTACAAAGTCATACTTTTTTACAATCAAATGTGCTAACTCAATAAAAACATCATAACCTTTATCTATTCCTTTGGGCATGTATTTACTGGCACAAAAACAAATATCTAATGTTGCTTTATTTACCAAATAATTTTTCCTATCAGAATCATCTTTCTTTAATGAGTTTTGAGGAACAACGCCTCCGAAAATTAATGTAATCTTATCCTCATTACAAAATTGATTACTAATCAAATAGTTTTTTGTTACTCGCTGTGTGACAATTACATTTTTAAACATTGGTGAAGATAAAACTCTTTTAAGTTTCAAATCACTTAGTTCATCATTCATTTGAAATCCTCCGCCTGGATATAGGGTAAAAACAAATGGAAGTTTAAATTTTTCTAATACATGAATAAATTCAAAAATATTATTTATGAAAATACAATAAAATAATTTGGAATTTAAATTTACGTATCCGCTATTCAGCCTCAATTTTCCTCTTAACTTCAAATTATGACTAATAATTTCTTGTATGTGAATGGAATGAAAACTAATATCGGTATTTACAATAGGATAAGCCTTCGCAGATAATAAAATCTTAGATTTTTTTATCTCAGAAAGTAAAACTGTATATTCTTCCAATCTAAAACCAGAAACAGGATGAGGATAAATATCATCATAAATTATTAAATCAGATTTATTCAAAAGATTATAGTTTACAATCTTGTGAAAATGTCTACTAAAATGAATAAGTTTGATTCTTTTAAAAATATTTTGATTGAGTAATCTCACTTTATGATTTTTTTTTTGAATTCACATATTTTTCTTGAAATTCATTTATTTCAATTTGAGAAAGTGAATTAGTATAATATTTTTTGAAAGAGTCAGGGGTATCAAACAACACGTCTTTTGATTCGCATTTTTTGATGTACTCATCAACAGTGCACATATATCTAGCTGGATTTCCAGCAACAACAGTAAAGGGCTTTATATCTTTAGTAACTATAGAACCAGCACCGATTATTGCACCATCGCCAACTGTAACACCTGGTAGGATTATTGCCCCAGCACCAAGAAAAACATTATCACCAATAACAATTTCTTCTATTCGATGTTTTTTAATATGATTATAAAGTGAAGCATCATGAGCAATTATCATGGAATTAAATGAAGCCACGAAGTTTTCCCCAATAATAACAGCTTGAGGGATCAAATCATCAACATAGGAGTTATGCATATTTACTTTTCCTATTTTGTATAAAACTTTCTTTTCTACCCTAGATGAATCTTTTTGAGTTTCAAAAAAATTTAAAACAGCTCCTATTTTAAAATAAATTCTCTTTAATATTTTTTTCACTTACGAATTATTTTATTTCAAATCTAAGTTGTGGCCTTACATAACCTGCCCAAGGTCCGTAGTAGTTTATATTTTCCCTCAAATCAATAACTTCAAAATTTATTACGTTATCAATTGTCAAAAAAGATTTGCTATTAGACACAAAATACAAGTTAAATGTGTAAAATTTATTATTCAAAAAATTCCCTGGTATTTCCAAAATAGAAGAGTAAGCGCCTTTCATAAAAGTTTTAACATCTGTAATTAAACTAAAAACAATTGCATCATCAGTCATTGATTTAAAATTAATTGCTAAATTAAAATCTTCAAAATCTTCAAAAAGTTCAAAGCTAATTTCAATTGAAATATTATCTTTAATTGTTATGAAACTTTCTTTTGTTTCAACATTAATATTTACTAGATTTAAACGAACATATTTATTACAAAACTCATCAGTTTTAGTATCAAACTCTTTACGAAGTGAAACATCATTATTGTTTCCGTCCATAAAATAGGTATTAACTGCATCTTCGATATTAGATGAAATATGCTTAATCATTCCATTTTCCAAAATAATACCCTTGTTGCATAAATTTTTTACTGCAGCCATATTATGACTAACAAATAAGATAGTCCTACCGTGTCCTTTGCTTATATCGTCCATTTTACCGAGACATTTCTTTTGAAAATCGGCATCACCAACAGCAAGAACTTCATCAACAATTAAAATTTCACTTTCTAAATGTGCTGCTACAGCAAATGCCAAACGCACATACATACCGCTACTATACCGCTTTACGGGAGTATCAATATATCGTTCTACACCACTAAAAGCAATAATTTCATCAAGTTTGCGCGTAATCTCTTTTTTACGCATTCCTAAAATTGCACCATTCAAGTAAATGTTTTCTTTTCCAGTAAGTTCAGGATGAAAACCAGTTCCAACTTCCAACAAGCTTGCAACACGTCCTTTGATATTAATTCGCCCAGTTGTAGGACTGGTAACTCTTGAGAGTATTTTTAAAAGTGTACTTTTTCCAGCCCCATTGCGCCCAATTATCCCAACAGCATCGCCTTGTTCAATATCAAAATTAATATCACGTAAACTATAAACTATATCGCTTTCACCTTTAGATGTGCGGTCATTGCTTTCACCTATTTTTAAAAACGGGTCTTCCTTACCCATCACTCTTGTTGTCCACCAACGGTTTAGGTCCTGAGTTACTGTACCAGTACCAATTTGTCCGAGCCTATAAAGCTTTGAAACATTTTCAACTTTTATTGCTGTCGCCATTTAATTTAGTAATTAGTATTTAGTAGATAGTTCTTAGTAGTTTGCTTATAATTCATGACTATTAAACTGTATCAATAAAAGTTTTTTCGGTTTTGTTAAAGACTACAATTCCTAAAATCAACACAATTACTGTAAAAATGGCAGAAAAGCCCAAAGTATGCAAACTAAACTCTCCTTTTCCTAATAGTGAATATCTGAATGCTTCAATTATTCCTGTCATAGGATTTAACTCAATTATAGTTCTAAATTTCTCAGGTGCAGCACTAAGCGGATAAATTACAGTGGTAGCATACATCAATAATTGCACTCCAAAAGTTACTAAAAAAGCTAAGTCACGGTATTTCGTTGTCAACGATGAAATTAACATTCCTAAACCTAAGCTGAGCATAGCCATCATAATTACTAAAAAAGGAAAAATAAAAATAGCCCATGTGATATGAAAATTTGCACCTTTAGCGTAATAATAAAACATCATTACAATTAGTAAAATGAGCTGCACTCCAAATTTCAAGAGGTTACTAATAACAATTGAAAGAGGTGAAATAAGTCGCGGAAAATAAACTTTTCCAAACACAGAAGCATTGGTATTAAATACTGTGCTTGTTGCTGTTAAGCATGTAGCAAAATAATTCCAAGCTGTTATCCCAGTTAAATAAAACAACACTTTAGGTAAGCCGTCGGTGCTTATACCAGCGAGGTTTCCAAAAATGAAAACAAAAGTTATCGTTGTAAAAATAGGCTGAATAAAAAACCAAAGTGGCCCAAGAATAGTTTGTTTAAATGTTGAAATAAAATCACGCTTTACAAACATTTGTAATAAATCACGGTAACGCCAAATATCCTTTAAATTTAAACTAAATATTGAACTTTTCGATTCGATTATTAAATCCCAATCTGTATTATTATTTTCTGTATTCATTTAACATTTTTATGTTTCGTTCTTCCATATTAGGAGAGGCTTCACTGATGTTTACAGCGCTTTAATTTGTTGGTCTTCTTCAGGTTTATTATCTAAAAATCTAAATTTTCTATTTATGATTTTTTCGGCTTTTTCAATTAATAAATCAAATGGTTACTATCTAAATCGTAAGTAAAATTAAAACAATAATTTTAAAGTCCTTTCCCATTGCAAAACCATCAGCATAATCCAATACTTTATATTACGCCAAGTTTTAAAGCAAAGTTATTAGTTATTTTATCAATATATGTAAACTATGTACCCCAAATTATTAATATCGTCAGTGAGAATAAGACTATTTTTCACTTTCTAAAAACAGTTTTAACATATTCTTTCGAATCTAATAATCCTGATTTTTTTGAAGATTCGATTCAACTCCCACTCCAATTGAACTTTCACCAAACTTTTCGAACAACAAATTAAAATAAGAGCTTATGTTTAACTAAAAAACTTAACCAAAAGTCTTACTAAAGTCCCAGATGTTATAATTTGGTCAAACATTCTTTGGTGTCAAAACTACTCTTTAAATTTTTTATTGCAAATAATAGTTGATGTAAGACATTTTTTATTTAGTTTAATTATGCTCCATTCAAACTTAAGCTGATTATTATCAATTATATTACACATTTAGTGGTTTTAACTTATTTGCAATGTCAAAAAAATATATATTCGCCACCCGAAATTTCATACAAACAAAACCAATAATAATGGCAGCAGCTAACAAAAAAGTTACATTACAAGAACCTAAAAAACACAGTATTTTTGAAGAAGTATTAGCAAGATTGGATATTGCAGTTGACAAACTAAAAATATCAGACGACGTTTCGGCTGTTTTAAGAAGTCCTCAGAAACAAGTATTAGTTAGCCTTCCAATTCAAATGGATAACGGAACTGTAAAAGTTTTTGAAGGTTACCGCGTTGTTCATTCAACTCATTTGGGTCCATCAAAGGGAGGTATTCGTTATGCAATGGATGTAGATTTGGATGAAGTAAAAGCGTTAGCATCATGGATGACTTTTAAATGTGCAGTGGCAAACTTACCCTATGGCGGTGCAAAAGGTGGTATAAAATGTGACCCACG
>Ga0209188_1003332_pt1 | contig 11187 bp, 7 predicted proteins | sample C_130625_EF_Meta_FD_187307 | JGI IMG/M metagenome (GOLD analysis project Ga0209188, IMG submission 187307) | Freshwater microbial communities from Lake Croche, Canada to study carbon cycling - C_130625_EF_MetaG (SPAdes) (version 2) | ecosystem: Environmental > Aquatic > Freshwater > Lake | place...
AGGGCTGTGTTGCAGGTATCATTGCCTTCATATCCTCCGCCTCCGCGTCGGCCATTGCCTTTGTTAGAGATGTGATGCGATTAAGATCTCCCTTATCACCCTTTGCCTTTTCTGCATCAAGTGCCGCCTTTGCAGCATCTCTCTTTGGAAATGGGCGTTCTTTTATCCAAACAGGGTGTTTCCTCACAACTGTATAGGGGTTTCCACCCTTGATAGGGCACTTTGCATAGCAGAGCCCATCAATAAGTTCAGGATGGTCTCCAGGGCAACGAAGGCGCGAATCTCCATTCATGCGACCAAGAAGAGTTCCACCTGTTGTTCTCATATTACGCTCGCCCAGATTCCTCTTTACACAATCATAGTCGGGCATGTGACCCGCGCAATCACAGCATTTCCATGCGCCACAATCCTCACCACACCCTCCTCTACATCCTCCTTGGCATCTTCCCCAGCATGTTCCAGCAACATCGTGTGAACCACCGGGACAAGGATCTAGGTTCGTCTGTAAAGGCTCACGACAGATTAAACCATCATTTGCCCATCCTCCAGGACAATCCTGTAAAAGACCTACACCTATACTTTCATAATGACTCCAGCAACGGTCTAGGACACCATCATATCCAGGATCACATTTAGCATAGCAGAGTCCAGCACTTTCTTCTTCATCAGGTGTGCATTGATCAATAGAACACATAAAAGGAGCCATTGACCCCATGATATCACCTAAGCCAGGAATCATATCAAGATAGGAGGGCCAATTTTCGGATACACTTTTCCAACCAGGCTCACAGACTGCCCCATCCTTGAACTGAATAGGGAGCGCAATAGACAGGCTTATGCCAATTGCTGCCACAACATTCATAATAATTCCAAATGCAACTGTTACAGGATTGGTGCTGAGTGCAGCGCCCATTGCTAACGCAAGCCCAGACTTCACTCCGATCTTTGTTGCAGCTTTTGCAATAATTTTAGCAAAGATTCCCTTTGCAACACTTGCACCGACTCTAGCACCCACCTTTTTAGCAAAAAGGCCCGTTAATGCTTTTGTAACTTTCTTAGCTCCTGCTAGAGCTATTTTCTTCCCCTTTGCAACTGTATTCTTTGCAGCATTAAGCAGCTTTGATCCCTTCATTTTCTTCGCAACTTTTCTCTTCAGCTTTTCAGCCACACCCCCTGCCTGGCCTTGCGCCTGGTCTTGCGCCTGGTCTTGTGCATTTTGTGCAAGAATATCTCTTGTAGATTCAAATCCCTCAGTAAGATCTTCAGGCGCATCTACAGCGGCAGTTAGCTCAGCCTCAATATCATCTGCGGGGGGTGCTTGGTTAGGAATATCGGTCACTGTGAGTTGAGGACCCGCACCTTTACCTGTTTTCGGATCACCGTCTGATACAGGGATCGCATCAGGGTTTGCCGTAAGCCCTTTTAGTTCGGCTTTCTTAAAAATTGAGATACTGGCATTCTGTGGAATGTCTCCCCAAAATGTATCACTGCTCAGATTGGGATTGTCAACATCTAATAAGACCCCATCTGAAACATCAAACCCTTCGAGCAGGGGCGACTGTTTCTTTTGAAACCATAGTATGGCAAGACTTAATAGAACAAGAATACATAAAATAACTATTTTTATTATCGTATCAGCCATGACTCTCTCTTTTAAAACGAAAGATCTTTTTAAAAGAGAGATTTGACGAGTTATTATGGATCAAACTTATTAACGTCGTGATTTTATTTAATTTAGTTATCACGTTAACAAGTAGGCGCAGCGCATCCCATTGTCTGCATCTGGGTCCTCATCTTATCAATTGCCACATTATACTCTTTTTGAACATCAGGAGGCATTGTCGTAAGCTTTGCCTTATTCTCACATAACTGTGTTGTCATAGTATCACAGAGTCTCTTTTGCTCTTCAGGTGATAAGTTCTGGAACGCGTCAGCTATCGCAGGATTCGTGAACCCCTGGATCAGCTTCTGGAAATACCAGGCGATTCCAATTAATAAAAGAGCAGCAGCAACAACGATACCATAAAACACGGCAGACTTCTTCATCATCTACCAGTGGCGCTCAAAATTAAGGAAGCTCAGAGAGCTTCCTTAATTGTGAGGCCTGCCACCATAAACGTCGTAGGACATTTAAATTAAGGAAGCTAAAGCTTCCTTAATTTAAAGTCACGACGGTAGTATGCGTTAACAAGAAAAAGAGCTGCTCATTGTCGTAATTTCATTGAGAGAGGCCTGAATCTTTGCAATCTGCGCCGTAGCATCTGTAATTGTCGCATTCGCCTGGTCCAGCTGCGCCTGGATATCAGCCTTGCCCTTCTTCAAGGTGGCGCAAAGATCATTCTTTGAGGCCTGGAACCCTTCGGAAAAGGGATAGAACCGGGAGACAATAAGTGCAAGTAATAAAAGGGCTATTGCTGTTACGATAATGGTATTTCCCTTTGTCATTCTATTTACTATGGTGACTTTTAAACTGATTCACTTTTAATGAAGGTTTCTTTGAAAGATAAAGTGAAATAAGACGCTCACAAATAAAAGGTAAATATGGATAATGAGGAACTCCCAAATTTACGAGGCATTCTTCAGCAGTAAGAACACCATTTTCATAGTTACACTTTTCTTTTAAGTCTGGATATAGATCTATAGCTGGGACCACAGTAGATTGAAACCATTTGCAATATTCACGCATAAAACTAGGCGTAGAACACCAGTAATTGCAGAAAAACCACTTATGTTTCTTTGGAACTACTATGCCAACTCTTGAAGAAAACTCTATCGTTATTTTTTCCATCAGAGTATCGTGCCAGTGTCCATCTTCAGATGATTTTATTAGTTTAATAAAATCATAGTTATTTGCGCTCATCATGAGTTGATTAAGAAGATTTAAATTAGATTTTTTAAAGAACTTCCAAGAAATAGTGCCAACATACTTTTTATCTTTCCATTCATCTTCTAATTCCATCATTTTTCCCTTATACATGATACTTTCTAGATATATGTTTGAAGATGGAAGACGGAGTATACGGCTCCACGCATAGCATTTATACATATCTTTTGCTATTTTTTCGGTAGTATCGTCATAGCACAAGACATATATTAAATTCATCCTAAATTATAATTTTAATTTATTAAGCAGCCTCCTCCATGTCCTCAAGAGCCCTCTTGAGCTGCTTGATAAGGGGCAGGGCCGCGCGCTCCCATGTGTAGCTGAGCACCTTCTCGCGCGCCGCCTTTCCGTGAGCCTCTCGCTTGTCCGAGTTCAGCAGATACTCCTCCATGCCGAGACAGAGATCATGCGGCGTGACTGCGTGGCACTCCCCACCTACAGGGCTGAATGCGGTCGGCATATAGTAGCGCTCCGTCGGCTTCACGAGCACAGTGTTATCGGCTGAGCAGAACTCCTTGAACCCGCCGATATCAGGCACAACCTGCGGAACACCCACACCCATCTGCTCGAAGTGGCAGAGACCGAAGCCCTCACCGTCGGCCGAGCTCACACCCACATCTGTGGCATTGTAGAACATGTTGATGTCCTCGTCGCGGAAGCTCATGTCCTGATTGCTGAGCATGAGACGGTTACCGAACTGCTCGATCTTCACATTGCGCATCTTGAGCTCACGCTGGAAGATCTCAAAGAGCCACCAGCCACCCTTCTCTCCCTTGTCGCAGATGCACAACAGGAAAACAGGCTTCGTCGGATACTTGACGACGAGCTCAACGAAGGCGCGGATCAGAATATCGTAGCGCTTGCGAGGCTGGTTGCGATTCAGACTGAGGTAGATAAACGCATCCTGCGGCAGGTTCATCTGCTTGCGGATAAGCTCCTTGGAAACAGGCGTGAAAGTCTTGCTGTCAAAGCCGTGGAGCAGGATATCAATGGGGCGCGTGATACCCTGGTCCTTGAGGCACTGCTTCCAATAGGGCGTGAAGGCGAAGATACGGTCGGCGTCGCGGTTCAGCACGTCCAGATACATCTGCAGCTGCGTCGTGTAGACCTGGTCCACGTAGATCCAGATCTTGAAGGTGCGCGGGATGCCCGACTTGCGGATCTCCTCAAGAAAGCGCGCGACGACGGACATGTCGTTGTAGATCATAACAACGTCAGGGTCCTTGCGACGAATCACTTCGGGCAGCTGGGCGAAGCCGAATCCCTGCTGCCCCTGCCCCTGCTGCTGCGCCTCCAGGCCAGCCGCATCAATCACATCTACATTGGAAGGGTAGCCGCGGTAATTAGGAGGAGACTGCGGGTTCTTCTGAAAACCATAGTGGACAAGGCGAACCCAAGGCTGCTTGGACATTTCAAGAACGAGGTTGTGGGACACCTTGGAATAACCGGTGAACTGCTGGAGGTGGGTGCTCACAAGCATGAAGTGAATCTTGGCTGAGCTCGCGACTGTTGTTACTGCAGTTGCAGGGGCAGGAGCAGGAGTAGCCTTCGAGCCCTCAGTAAACATGGTGCCAAAGCCGATATTCGAAAGGGCAAGCTGGGACTCCAGGGGCTTAAGATAACTGGGCCCGTCAGACATGGTTCTACAGTAAATCGGGGCACGGCTTTAAACATCTTCTCTTTAATTAAGCATGCCGCATAGGAGCAGTGTTAGAAACTTATTTAACACTATATCTTCAATAAAAAGAGTAAAGGCTTCAAGAAAGCAGAAAATTCCTGTTGCCATTCGCGAGGCTGTTTGGATTAAGAGATGTGGTAAAGTATTTGAACATAAATGTTTAACATCTTGGTGTCCAAATATAATAACAGTGTTTGATTTTCAGAGTGGGCATAATATTCCTGAGTCAAAAGGTGGTCCTGTAACGGTGGACAATCTCTATCCACTCTGTTCTCGTTGCAATACTTCTATGGGTGATCGCTATACCTTTGATCAGTGGACGAAGGTGGCTGCGGCGTCAGCCGCGTCAACACCTCCTAAAAGAACATGGACCCGCTTCTTTTCATGTTTTTAGAAAGTTCTCTATAAAACGACCATCTTGTATATGAACATTCCCATCACTCAACCCCCTATTTAAGAATCCATCTTTATCTATATACTTGTCATATACATCAAAGAATATAAACCCATATTCATGACATTTATCTTTTAATCTAGAATTAAAATAGAGAACATACCGTTTTCGTTCTTCATCGCTTCCTACCAGGGGAAACTCAGGATTTTCTTTTATATCTTTTGCGCGAACTGTAGGAACAACATTATACACACAGGTCGTTACAGTAAGTGATTCAATGCATTTTTTAAGTGCAATGAAATACTTTTCTACTATATCATCTATTATCTCTTTATAGGATTTCTTACCAATATGCTTATGGATATGACATCTACAATCAATCTCGCCAAAACAAAAAATAATAATATCATTATTAACAACACCTGACCCCCTAATACTTATCCCATCGCGACCAATTGAATAGCATAATTTGGGGCCTAGGTGGTGAGTTTTCACATTTGGCATCCATCCATTATGACAATGACTATCACCAAATGTATGAATATTCATACCTAGGCCATTATCCTATATCTGAAACGCCCCCTTGACTTCAGTCACAAGACGCCCCTTCCAAGCCCTCCAGCCATTCAGAATATTCAGTCTGTATTTCTCGAGCAGTTCCTTATCTCCATACAGCTGCCGCATTAGCATCGCTGCTTCAGCCCAAGAAGGCACCGCTAAAATCGGCATATTGCTTGTTATCTTCTTAACAAACAATTCGTCACCTTGTTCCCGAACCACGATCGGCACGCAGCCGCATTCAAGCGCCTCGTAGAAGCGATATGTCTCCGCGTTATTTCCACCAGGACACGGCACAAAGACAGTGTCTAATAGGGTTCCAATATACTCATCGTAACTGATCATTGCAGGGTCGTTCCATGTATCGAGGAACTTGGCGCGATTTGGCTCAAACTGCATAAGGGGTGTAAGCGCATCCTTGCGACCCCGCCAATTCGTGCCAAAGAAAGACCAGCGGAAGTTGCGGAATGGAAGGCGCGGCGTCCTCTCCACAGGCATTGGGTTTCCACCTCCCCGCATCGTCCAGTGATATCCGAGAGGGATGATCAGAGACTTGGCCCTCTGTGCGTCTGTTAAATCTTCCCTCTCATACATGCGGACCACTTTAATACAGCCAGGGAGGTCATAAAGGGCAAGATGATCGGTGCAATGCTCATCGCTGAGATGGAGGACATAGAAACGGATCCCCTGAAAAGACCATCCTTGCAGTAAAGCGGTGTAGTGACTAAGCCATGGTCTCTGAACAACGACAATGGGTGTCTCATCCAGAGGTATCTTCTTTGAAAGATCAACATGCTCAATCTGAACACTGGTGGGATTTCCAAGAAGTTCTGTGAGCCACTCCTTTTCATAGAGCTGACTGAAGTCAAGGTTGTGTTCAGGCAGACAATAGATACGGTGCTTGAAAGTCCTAGTAGGGGCGTCGTTGATTGCATTTGGATGCGGTGCAGGTGACGCCGCTTTAGCGGTTAAAGGCGTGGCTGCATCAGAAGAAAACGCCGCCGCCTCCTGAACCGCCTTGTCAATACCAATTGAAGAAGGAACTAGAGCCATTGCCGCCCGAACCTCCTCTTCACTGAATCGCTCATCATTATTCCACAGATCACTATCAAACGAATCCACGCGATTGAAATCATTGAATGCGCTCTGCTGGTATCTAGGATCATCGTCCTGGTAGCATCCCGCAACAAGAGGATCCAAGAAATACAGATTCATCACATTGATAGGGTTGCAGATCATATGGTCCGCACTTGTCCAGTATCCACCCTTTGACGCCATCACATCAATGATCTTTTTTGCACCACGTCTAGAGAGAACATATGCGTAGGCGCACCAGTGAAAATAGCGGGTTGGAGGATTCTGACCAAAGGCCGAGTTCGGTGCCACGCGACTGAAATGCTCATTTACACGATCTTTAATTTGTTCGAAGCCCGCACGATTAGGGGGTAGGATTCCACCCAGATAAATCACATCCCAATCCTCGGGTAGATGCGGCTCGGCTGCAAGCCATTTAGCCTCCCATGTCGGATCCAGCTTCACATCATCCTCCAAAACCAAAAATGTCTGAATATCCTGATGCTCTGTGAGAAGCTTCCACCAGACACTCAAGTGACTGAGTGCGCAGCCCATAATCGGCTTCTTCCACATGAAATCATGCGGTTTGAAGAGGCCTGCCAGAGTTGGTGTGAGTTGTAACTTTTTTCCTTCAATGGCAGAGAAGCGCTTTGCTCTTGTCTTTAGATCAGGTGTTGTCTTGTAAAGCCGCTCCATCCGATCTGCACGTCGATCCAAGTTAATAATGTAGCAATCGTCAATTCCCTTTGAAAAAGGCTTGTTTAGCTTGAATTGGTTACGATGGCAGTAAATGGCTTTACCTGTATTGAATGTCTCGCGCAGGGACACATCACCATACACATCATCGAGGGGAAAGCGCGCAGCTCCGTGGCGCATAGAGAGAATACTTAGGATACTCTGATCATGGCGGTGGCCGCGAGGCCGTCCATCAGGTAGGAATCCTCTGAACTTCTCTCCAACAATGATCTCTTTTCTCTGTCCTAAACGCCACGCCTCATCAAACAGGGCGCAAACACGCGGGACTCCTGCCCTAAAGACAAGAATTCCTGCAACAATCTGCTGCGCCTTCGCTTCGTGTTCTCTAACTTCCAGGGCTCGCATAAACACATCATGGCACCATTGCTCATTCTTCTGGCGAGGATCCTCTAGGAAGCAGATATCTGCAACAGACGCTTTCTGGATCCAGGCCGTGGGCCAGCGGCACATGAAACAGCCGGCATCTGAATAAAAGATGAGGGATCCCTTCAAGCGCGGATCATCTGCTAGTGTCTTGTAGATCCAGAGTTTCCAGGCGAAATGTTGCGGTTCCCAGATATCTGGAAAGTTAGGAGGAACCTCCTTTACAGGTAATAATGCAGTCTCTATCCAAGGGTATGTAGACATCACAGTCTGGATTGATTCCTGCGGAACATCCTCTCCAAAATAGACGCGCCCCTTGAGATCAGGGACCCCCTTGCGCTGCGTATCCATTGCACTGAGCCAGAGTTGGAGAGAAGGGAGGAATCTGCGCGTTGTAAAGGTGACGACGTAGGGTACTGACACTGACGCTTCTAAAGAAGCTGACGCTTCTTTAGAAGCTGACGCTTCTTTAGAAGCTAACACTGGTGAAGATGTCTTCGCCCCAATGAACCGCGGCACCGAGTAGTTTGTCTTTGTCGCAAGGCAGAGCATTCGTCTAGCACACTCAGATAGGGTGCGACGGGTCCACTCCAGCTTATACTCATCGAGTGCAGGAACAGAAAACATCTTCTTCCATAGTGTATCATCCTCATCCACCTTCTTGACAGCCTCAATAAGTTCTGCAGGAGACTTGAAATTCTGTGCACAGATAAAACCGGCCGTGTCAAAGTCGCGATTAATTTTGGGATCGCCCCAATAAATAGGAATACAGCCAGCCGCCTTCGCGTGCAGTATCTTTTCCGTCACATAGCCAGGCGAGGAGCTATTTTCATAGGTTATACTGAACTTGTAATCCTTGAGAAACTCTAGCTTTTTCAGCTCACCCCCACCACCCCCTGTGCCAGCACGAAGAATATCTCCCATATTATTGAAAAGGGGGCCACCGCTATCAATAGACTTGTATTGACTGAGCCATTGGTAGGCGGAGTTGCGAACAGGGTTGCTCGGATTACTGACAATAAAAGAGCAGAACTTCTTCTTATGTGCCATCTCTTCAGGGAATACCTTCGTGCAACGGTCCAGAGGGATTGGCTTGGGATTCACGATGCGCTCAGCATCTGCGCCGAACCAGTCGATCTCTAGGATCCAGAGAGGAAGGCGTAGATACTTCTCATTTGTCATATCCTCATGTGCATAACAGAGGTTGAGTTCAACACCAGGATACTGAATTTTCGGTGTATTCTCTCCTGTAAAGTAGACCTTGGGTATGGACGGAGGAAACTCCATCCATGTGCGACCGAACGGGCCGAATACGATGAGATCAGGCTTCTCAGTAGACCCCTTCGTAAGACCAACACCTCTGATCTTCATCTTTCCTGCTACTGCGGCCTCAAGGAGAAGAGTGAAAAAATTATAAGAGGGCTGGAAGTTGTCCCACATGTCGCAGAAGCCGATGGTTAGGACGTTGGTTTCCTCTAATGCTTTGCTAGAAGCTAATGACGCTTCGCTAGAAGCTGACGCTTCTTTTTCCGCAAAAACGCGCTCCAGATTCTCCTTCCAAACAGCCTGAATATAGCTGCTGAACGGTGAGACCTTCTCTAAAATGCTTCGGCGAAGACCATTGAGTCCCTCTAAACTAAAATAGCCTCTCCTCGCCATTAAATCAGCATTCATATTGGCTAACGCAGTCACGCCCTCCGTGATCCGATTATCCTTATAATAGAACCGCTCTATACCAAAGCCAAAATCACGAATCATTTCTGAATTGTGAACAAACGGAATTCCCATCCACATCAGATCAAAGAGCATGGGGCGAAACGGAACAAAGCGCTGGTGCGTCACAACACAACTCATCGGTTCAAATGTCCAATCAATCACGCGCTGCCGACCGAGAAAACTGCCACTCAAGTCATCCACGCGTGCATGCCGCCACACATTATCATGAAAAAACTTGCTTTTGTTAACATGATCTCCATTATGAATCTGCAGTTTATTTATAGGCAGCGCCTTGCTCATATACGCCTCGCGCACAATTAGAGTCGGCAATGTGCAGCTGCTCGTGCTTGTCGTATTTGTCTCGGCAATATGCACAGACCAAGAATGCTGCTTTCCCTTGTTCTCCTCCTGCTCCAAGAATGTATGATTGAGTTGTAACCAGAGAGGAGATTTGATCTCTGCCTTGTGCTTCTCTACAGCGGTAGGAGTCCAGACATAGGGAACACGGAAGACAGGAAGGCGTGAGAGTGTCTCCAGAATCTGAATATCGTCTGAATTGCAGAAAGCATCGGAGGCCCAGACTTCGGAGACACCCTCCCAGCACCTGAATCTGTCCGAAGTCGGAAATAGGGAGTGTTCGATTTCATCTATGGCAGCATGCTTGCGGATTAAAACAACTGTCTTATTTGCGATTTTCTTGCGCTCCTCCAGGCTCTCCACCATATATCCAACTTCAATGCTGAAATCAAAGGGGGTCGTGATCTGGCTTGATAGAACAACAGGCCACTCTTCCTTCAAAGAGTTCACATCGTCCCACCAGGTCGTCTCTCCCACGGAGACAATGGAGACTTCATGGCCCTGGAGCTTAAAAATTTCCGCTACCGCAAGAGTAGCATTTGCCTGGCTTCCACTAAACATGGAAAATTGGCATTTGCCTACAACAGCTATGCGCATCTTTTCACTTTAAAGAAACGTATACATGTTTTTAAGCGCACATAACGAGGTTGGACATTTATTTTAACGAAGTCACGACGTTACTCAATAATCATCGGAAGCCCAGCTGCCGAGCACGTCTCCGCAATTGCGCGCATCCCCTCCATACCAATATTGCCAGCTCCAATGGACGCGTGGCGATCTACGCACGATCCACAGCCACCCAGAGAATCATTGAAATGGATGAGCTTCAAGAGCGCCGGCCTTGCCAGGGCCGCGCTGATATACTCAAGAGGCTTGTGTCCACAGGCAAAGACGTGGCATGTATCCAGGCAGACACGGAGCCGCTGATCCTTGAAGGAGTCTACGAAGTTCAGAAACTCATTCATATCCTTCAGCGTCTCTGTGCCCTGACCCGCAGGCGTCTCAAGAAGAAGAGGACAGTCCACCGTTGCATGTTCAATGGCTAGGCCAATAGCCGCCCGCATCTTCTCCAAAGCCTCGGGCACTCCCTGTGTCGTCGACTTTCCAACGTGAACCACGACACCGAGGCCGCCAAAGGCGCGTGTATACTGCAGATTCTTGATCAGAAGATCCGTGTGCCACGTGTCGGTCGGCGCGCACAGATTAATTATATACTGGCTGTGGACATAGATCTTTGCCCGAGTCTTCGTTACAAGACCAAGGCTCGCGGCAAGATCATCGTCGGCAATAACTAGTTTAGAGTTCTGAGGTCCACCGAGAAAGAGCTGGTAGGGGCGCGAGTAGTCGCCGAGCCCAGCCAGAGTGGTCGCAAGAACCTTCTGCTTTCCAACGTGGCATCCAATTCGG
>Ga0209188_1003334_pt1 | contig 11186 bp, 10 predicted proteins | sample C_130625_EF_Meta_FD_187307 | JGI IMG/M metagenome (GOLD analysis project Ga0209188, IMG submission 187307) | Freshwater microbial communities from Lake Croche, Canada to study carbon cycling - C_130625_EF_MetaG (SPAdes) (version 2) | ecosystem: Environmental > Aquatic > Freshwater > Lake...
GGTGATGCAGTAAAAATGCTGGGTGCAACCATTTCTAATACCGCCAATCCAACAATGCTTGAGGCTGGATATAAAGTTAATGTGATTCCTCAAAGTGCAAGTGCCACAGTTGATGGTAGGTTCTTGCCTGGATATGAAGAGCAACTGCATCAAACTATTAAAAAACTTGCAGGTGATGAGATTGAAGTTGAGATTTTAACCCGAGATATCGCCCTTGAGGTTGAATTTGCGGGCCCGTTAGTTAAAGCAATGTGCGATGCGATTAATGGGGAAGATGCTGCTGGCATTCCAGTTCCCTACCTAATGAGCGGTGGAACTGATAACAAAGCGCTGCATGATTTAGGAATTGTTGGTTATGGGTTTTCTCCACTTAAGTTACCTAAGGATTTGGATTTCTTTGCTCTATTCCATGGTGTGGATGAGCGGGTACCAATTGAAGGATTAAAATTTGGAGTTAGAGTTTTATATGAGTTTTTGGAGAATGTTTAATTAGAGGCTGAAACCTCATTTAATGCCTGCCTAACCTGTTCTGGCAAAGTAATTTGTTCAACGGTAAGTATTCCGCGAAGTTGCGCACCGGTTCTTGCGCCAATTAACACACTTGTTACACCTGGTGCATCTCGAACCCAGGAGAGTGCTACCTCAAGCGGTGAGTAACCCAATCCTTCAGCGGCCACGCAAACCGCTTCAACAATCTGGTTTGATGGTTCAACAAAATTAGCAAAGTGTGGTGATGCACCTCGAGAGTCTGATGGCACCCCGCCTCGGTACTTTCCAGTTAAAACTCCTCTGCCAAGGGGTGACCACGCTAAGAAACCGAGATTTAAAGCTGACGAAGCAGGGATAACTTCTTCTTCTGCCTTGCGATTTAATAACGAATATTCATTTTGAGCAGCGATAATTGCAGCTTTGCCAAAAATTGGATTTTGCAATGTGGCACTTCTTGCTAATTGCCACCCATTAAAGTTACAGACACTTACATACCGTGCTTTTCCAGAGCTAGTTGCATAATCTAAAGCAGATAAAGTTTCCTCAAGTGGCGTATTTTTATCCCAGGTATGAATTTGCCAAAGATCAACGTAATCAACATTTAATCTTGTGAGAGATCTATCTAAATCCGAAATTAATTCATTGCGTGAATTATTGATTTGGCGTGAACCATCCTTAAAAGTTATTCCACCTTTAGTTGCAATAAAAAGATCATCTCGTTTAATAAGTGTGCCAATAAATCCACCCAGAACGCGTTCGGCATCACCATCTGCATATACAGCTGCGGTATCAACTAAATTTCCGCCCGCCTCAACAAAGTACTGCAGTTGCTGTGCAGCTTCATTTTCGTCAGTATCGCGCCCCCAGGTCATAGTGCCTAGACCAAGTCGGGAGATTGATACTCCGCCTAATTTACGTCGTTCCATGGCTGGCAGGCTAGCAACAAGAGCGGTAAAAGATCGGTAACCTTGCCAAATGCCGATCGTCTATCTCTTGCGTCATGCCCAATCAGTGGCGAATGTCAAAGGAATATTGGCTGGCCAGGATGATTCAGTTGGGTTATCAAAAGAAGGATTTAAACAAGCACAAGCTCTGATTCCATACCTTAAATCCATCAATTTTTCCCAGGTTTATTCAAGCCCAATGACTAGATGCATTCAGACGGTCACGCCATTTATGGTTAAAAATCCAGACTTAAAGTTTGAGGTCGATGAAAGAATAATTGAAATGAATTATGGGGATTGGTCAGGTGAAAAACTTTCAAGGCTAAGTAAGGACAAAAAATGGCGAAGTGTTCAAACAAAACCATCTACCTTCACATTTCCAGACGGAGAAAGTTTTAAAAGTATGCGGAAGAGAGTTGACCTGATGCTAACGGATTTAGCAGGAAAGAAGGGCCCAGTACTAGTTGTTACTCACGGCGATATTATAAAAATGATGATTACTTCTAGCCTTGGCTTGCCAATAGATCGCTTCCAAAGCTTCGTTGCAGAACCAGCATCGCTTACAGTTGTTAATTTGGAAAAATCTAAATCTACGATACTGCAAAGTAATTATAAACTCGCTGAAAATGGAATTAAGAATTTTAAGAGCAATCAGATTGGCGGTGGTGATACTTTGGCATCACTTCGCCAATGGTGGTGGAAGTAGATGCCCAGGATTATCTATAGGCATGAACCAGCAACTAGATTTATTGTTAGTGCCATTGGCGAGCCAGGTCAGAGGCAGTTCTTTATTCAAGTTAAATCTGCTGATGGATTAAATTCTGTTACTTTGGAAAAGAATCAAGTTATTGCACTTACAGAAAGATTTGAGGATTTAATTCGTGAGTTAAGGCGCGGAAAACTCGCTTCTACTGAAGATTTATTGGCTACCGTTGAGATTGATAATGAATCCATGGAGTTGCCTATTGATGAGGATTTTCAGGTCGGAATAATAAGTATTACTTGGGAGAATGGTTTAGTTGTAGTAAATATTCAAGCAGCCTCTCAGGATGATGAACTAGTTTTAGATGATATTGATTATGGTCCAGATCTTTTGATTGCATCTCTTAGAATTTCTCAGGTCAAAGGCTTTTGTGAACGTGCTACCGCTTTAGTAAACGCTGGAAGGCCTGCTTGCCCATTTTGTGGTTTACCCATTGATCCGCTTGGTCATCTATGTCCACGAGCAAATGGTTATCGCAGATGAAAGGCGCAGCAGATTTAATTCTGAATGGAGAGCTCACAGTAGTCGGTCGATTAGTTGATGCATCTAATGCAACTTTGTTGGCACAAGTTGTCGGTACAGATCCGATTATTGAGGTCATCTACAAACCAGTTGCCGGAGAGCGACCACTCTGGGATTTTCCAGATGGCAATCTTGCCTTCCGTGAGTACTCAGCATATTTGTTAAGTAATTTAGCAAAATTTAATATAGTTCCATATACCGTGCTACGGGAAGGTCCATTTGGGTTCGGTATGGTTCAAGAATGGATTCATATTGATGATTCAGTTGATGTTGTCGAGTTTGGTCAAAGTGATGACGCCCAACTACGCAAGTTAGCCTTGTTTGATGCAATTATAAATAATACCGACCGCAAATTTGGCCACTTGTTAGTTGATATAAATGGCGCATTAAAAGGTTGTGACCACGGAGTTTCTTTTCATTCTGAAGACAAACTAAGAACAGTCCTTTGGCAATTTGCCAGCGAAGAGTTTTCTACTAATGAGATAGCCCTGCTTAACAATGTAAGGGGTTTAGATTTAGATTTGTTTAAGGAATATTTAACCCCGGATGAGATCGATGCACTAAGCAGGAGAATTGAGCAGTTAGCCACCAGCGGCATATTTCCAGAACCAAGCCAAAGCTGGCCGGCAGTGCCATGGCCACCGGTCTAAAGAGAGATAATTAGATATGAACTCATGGCCTAATTTCTACTTGCCACCACTTTCTAATACTTCATTCCCTAATCTAAAACTTAAGGATTCCAGTAAAGGTTTGTTGGAGATTGCCAATAGTGAAGTATTTAAGATGTATGTTTGCGGAATCACGCCATATGACGCAACGCATTTAGGACATGCCGCAACATACCTAAGTTTTGATTTAATAAATCGCTTATGTTTGTGGAATCACGCCATATGACGCAACGCATTTAGGACATGCCGCAACATACCTAAGTTTTGATTTAATAAATCGCTACCAAACCTTGAAAAATTCCTCAGTAAAGTTTGTAGAAAACATTACAGATATAGATGACCCACTTCTTGAACGAGCCAAGCGAGACAAGCAAGATTGGCAGGTATTAGCGACCTCACAGATCGATCTTTACCGTTCCGACATGGCATCTCTTAGAGTATTACCCCCTGAAAACTTTATAAAAGTCACCGATTCAATGCACCTAATTGAAAAATTTATAAAGAAATTATCTAATAACGGATATTTATATGAATTAGATGGTGACTTTTACTTCACTGTTGAATCTTTTCTTAAAACTCTGCCAATTTCTATAGAGGAAGCAATCACAATATTTGCTGAGCGAGGTGGTGATCCAAAGCGAGAAGGCAAAAAACATCCGTTGGATCCGGTTATCTGGCTTGCGAATGTAGGAGATGACCCAGGGTGGGATAGTGAATTGGGATTTGGCCGACCAGGTTGGCACGTTGAGTGCACTGCGATCGCATGTGAGTATTTGGATGATAAAACAAGTAATCCAATTATAGATTTACAAGGCGGGGGAAGTGACCTGATATTTCCGCACCATTTTATGAGTGAACAAATTGTGAAAGCCGCCTTCGGTAGAGAGTTTGCTAGATATTATGTTCACGCCGCGATGATTGGTTTAGACGGTGAAAAGATGAGTAAATCTAAAGGAAATCTTGTATTTGTTTCAAAATTACTTTCAGATGGGGTTGATCCAATGGTTATCAGATGGGCCCTTCTAAGTGGTCACTATCAGGATGATCGTCAATGGAGCGGTCGATTACTAGAAAAAGCTGAAAACGAAGTCAATCAAATTCGCGTTGCTTTGGCTCAGAGTGAAGTTACAGATCCAACACAAATGATTAACGATATAGTTTCTGACATTTCAAATAATCTTGATACCCCAAATGCTTTGAAGAGATTGTTGAATTGGTCCTTAATATCGAATAGTGATGGAAACGTTAATCAAAGTGGGGCAGTATCTAGAGCAATTGATGCGCTATTGGGTTTAGCGCTCTAATTAGAGTTTGCACCCATTTACTAAGGTAAACTAAGCCAAATGAACTCACTTCGTGTTGCCTTATCAAAGCGTGTTGTTATAGCTGATGGCGCGATGGGAACGATGTTGCAGGCTAGAAATCCAAGTTTAGAGGATTTTCAAAATCATGAAGGTTGTAATGAAATTCTTAACGTAACCAGGCCAGATATTGTAAAAGCCGTACACGCTGAATATTTAGATGCTGGTGTAGATGCAATTGAAACTAATACCTTTGGTGCAAATTTTGCTAATTTAGCTGAGTATGGAATTGAAGATCGGATCTATGAACTTGCATTCGCTGGTGCAAAGATTGCAAGAGAGGTGGCAGATCAATACTCAACTAAAGAGAATCCTCGATGGGTACTTGGCTCACTAGGACCAGGAACAAAATTGCCAACCCTTGGTCACACCACATATGAATTTCTTAAAGAAGCATATGAAACAGCATCAAAAGGGTTAATTGATGGTGGAAGTGATGCGTTATTAATTGAAACCACTCAGGATTTACTTCAAGCAAAAGCAGCGGTTAACGGGGCAAGAAATGCGATAAATAATTCTAAAAAAGATATTGTTTTAATTGCTCAAGTTACCGTTGAAACTACTGGAACAATGCTCATGGGTTCTGAAATCGGTGCTGCGTTAAACGCTCTTGAGCCGTTGGGTATTGATTTAATTGGCTTAAATTGTGCTACTGGCCCAGCTGAGATGAGCGAGCATCTTCGGGTTTTAAGTAAAGGCGCGACTGCTGGAATTTCAGTAATGCCAAATGCTGGACTTCCAGTACTCGGTGAGAATGGTGCTCATTACCCACTGTCTCCAGAAGAGTTAGCTAAGTCTTTAAAGCAATTTGTAATTGATTACAAAGTTAATTTAGTAGGAGGATGTTGTGGAACTACACCAGCGCATTTAAAAGAGGTTGTTAAGCAATTAAGTGGGAAAAATATCTCTGAACGAGAGGTAACACGCGAAATCGGTGCTTCTTCTCTATATCAGTTTGCCCCTTTTCGTCAGCAGAACACCTATTTATCTATTGGTGAACGGACAAATGCAAACGGATCGAGAGCTTTCCGGGATGCACTTTTAGCAGAGGATTGGCAAAGTTGTGTTGAAATAGCTAGAGATCAAATCCGCGACGGTGCTCATATGTTAGATCTTTCCGTTGATTATGTTGGCAGAGATGGTGTTGCTGATATGAAGGAGTTGGCTTTCCGGTTTGCCACAACATCAACACTACCTATTGTTCTAGATTCAACTGAACCAGCAGTTCTAGAAGCTGGACTTAAGCAGTTAGGTGGCAGATCGGTTATCAACTCTGTTAACTACGAGGACGGAGATGGACCAACTTCAAGGTTTGCTCGCATAATGCCATTGGTAGTTGAACATGGTGCAGCAGTAATCGCTCTTACGATAGATGAAGAAGGCCAAGCCCGAGATGCTCAGTGGAAATTGAAGGTTGCACGCCGTCTAATAAATGATTTAACCTCTAAATGGGGGATGAGAGTTGATGATATTTTGATCGATTGTTTAACTTTTCCAATTGCAACTGGGCAGGAAGAAACTCGTAGGGATGCAATTGAAACATTGGATGCAATAAAATCTTTAAAGGCAGAGTTTCCAAATGTGCAAACTACGCTCGGCGTGAGTAATGTTTCCTTTGGATTAAATCCAGCCGCTCGAATTGTGCTGAACTCAGTTTTCTTATCTGAAGCTGTAAAAAATGGATTAGATTCAGCGATCGTTCATCCCTCAAAAATCACTCCGATAAACCGAATTCCAAAAGAGCAATTAGATGTTGCACTTGACCTTGTTTATGATCGTAGAGAATCTGATGCTCAAGGAAATGTTATCTACGATCCGCTATCCAAGTTCTTGCAGTTATTTGAAAATGTTGAAGTCACCTCAACAAAAGAAAGCAGAGCGGCTGAACTTGCCGCGCTTCCATTGGAAGAAAGATTGCAGCGACGAATAATTGATGGCGAAAAGGTTGGGTTAACCGATGATTTAAAGACCGCAATTGACTCCAAGATTCCGGCCTTAACTATTATTAATGATTACTTACTAGCAGGTATGAAAACTGTTGGAGAGTTGTTTGGTAAAGGGGAGATGCAACTGCCATTCGTATTGCAGTCAGCTGAAGTGATGAAATCTGCAGTTGCATACCTTGAACCATTTATCGAAAAAACTGATGATCAGGGTAGAGGCAAAATTCTGCTTGCAACTGTAAAAGGTGATGTACATGATATTGGCAAGAATCTTGTTGACATTATTTTATCTAATAACGGCTATGACACAGTAAATATCGGAATTAAGCAAACCGTAAACCAGATTATTGACGCTGCAATAGATAATAATGTTGATGTGATTGGTATGTCGGGCTTACTAGTGAAGTCCACGGTAATAATGAAGGAAAATCTGCTCGAATTAGAATCAAGAGGACTTTCTGAAAAATGGCCGATTGTTTTAGGTGGCGCTGCGCTAACTAGATCATATGTTGAACAAGATCTTAATGAAATTTTTCCGGGAACAGTTAGATATGCAAAAGATGCTTTTGAAGGCTTGAAGCTAATGGATACATTGATGGGGATTAAGCGTGGAGTTGCTGGCGCACAGCTTCCACCACTTAAGGAGAGACGAACGCCTCGAACTAACCGGATTGAAAGTAGTGGAATTGATACCAAGCGAAGTGATGTTGCAGATAATAATCCAGTTCCAGCAGCTCCTTTCTACGGATCAAAGGTTGTGAAAGGTATAGCACTTGCCGATTATGTTGGGATGTTGGATGAAAGAGCATTATTTCTCGGACAATGGGGATTAAAGGGAAAAGATTTTGAAACAACGGCACAAGATGAAGGTCGGCCACAACTTCGCTCACTTTTAAATGATGTTCAGTCCAATGGATGGTTAAATGCTGCAGTCGTTTACGGGTATGGGATGTTGGATGAAAGAGCATTATTTCTCGGACAATGGGGATTAAAGGGAAAAGATTTTGAAACAATGGCACAAGATGAAGGTCGGCCACAACTTCGCTCACTTTTAAATGATGTTCAGTCCAATGGATGGTTAAATGCTGCAGTCGTTTACGGGTATTTCCCTTGCTACAGCGAAGGAAACGATTTAGTAGTGCTTCATCATGAGGGAGAATCAAAAGGTAAGGAACGAGTTAGATTTACTTTTCCAAGACAGAGTCGTGATCGTCGCCTATGTTTATCAGATTTCTTCCGCAGTAAAGAAAGTGGCGAGATTGATGTTGTAAGTTTCCAATTCGTAACTATGGGGCAGTCAATTAGCGATGCAATCAGTAAACTTTTTAATGCGAACCTATATCGAGAGTATCTAGAGCTTCATGGACTTTCTGTGCAATTAACCGAATCCTTAACCGAGCATTGGCATGCTAGAACGCGTGAAGAGTTAAAAATTGACGGGAATGACTCGAAGGATCTAAAGGAAATCTTTGATCAGGGATACCAAGGATCTCGCTACTCGTTTGGTTATCCGGCATGCCCCGATCTTGAGCAACAATTACAGATGTGTGAGTTATTACAGCCAGAACGAATTGGTATATCTTTATCTGAAGAGTTCCAGTTACATCCAGAGCAATCAACATCTTCGATAGTTCTACATCATCCGGAAGCAAAGTATTTCAACGCATCATGAGTGCAATCTTGTTTGATATGGATGGCACTTTAATTGATTCAGAGCCACTTTGGTTAGAAGCTGAAATTGAAATAATGGCAGAGTTAGGTTGTCATTGGGATCAACAGGATCAGATTAATTGTCTTGGGGGACCAATGGAAAAGACAGAAAATTACATGCAGGAACGAAGCAACAACATCAAACCTTTTGGATTTTTTGCGAAGCAGCTGGATGACGTTATGGAGCAAAAACTTGAAACCAAATTGGATCTTATTCCTAATGCCTTAGAAATTTTAAATGAATGTAAAAAATCTAACATTAAGATCGCATTAGTTACTGCAAGTACTGGCAGATTAATGAGAGCTGTACTGAAAAGATTTCCGGCTGGAATATTTGATATCGCTGTTTCCCATGATGATGTAAACCGGTCCAAGCCAGATCCTGAGCCGTACTTGCTCGCTGCAAAAGCTTTAGGAGTAGAAATTAAAAACTGCGTAGTTTTAGAAGATTCACTCACTGGGGTTCAATCCGGGTTAACTGCCGGTGCCCAGGTAATCGGCATTCCTCATCTAGTACAGATGCCTAGTAATCCAAATTTACGAGTTGTTGAGTCTTTATCTGAGATAAACATCGAAAAGTTATTTACGTGGTACCCATTTCTTACAAGTAGAATCGCTACAAATGATAGATAGAAATTTTAAATATGGTGATCGAGTTCAGTTGACCGATGCAAAGGGAAAGCTGTACTCAATTACATTGGCAGCGGGGGCTGAATGGCATACCCATAAAGGACTTTTAAAGCATGATGAATTAGTTGGTCTTCCAGAGGGTTCGATAGTTGCAACAAATGGAGATTTAAAGTTTCAAGCTTTTCGCCCACTGTTGGCTGATTATGTTCTATCTATGCCAAGGGGAGCAACAATTATTTACCCGAAGGATGCAGCAATGATTCTTGGGGTTGCGGATATAAAGCCCGGAATAAGAGTTTTAGAAGCGGGTGTTGGATCAGGTGCGCTTAGCATTTCAATTTTAAGAGCGGTAGGAGATAACGGATTTTTGCATTCGGTAGAGATACGTGATGATTTTGCAGCAATATCCAAACAGAATGTAGAGAACTACTTTGGGAATGAACCAAAGAATTGGAAACTAACTGTTGGCGCATTTCAAGAACAAGGTTTTGAAGCTGAATACGATCGAGTAATTTTGGACATGCTCTCACCCTGGGATTGCGTAGAGACCGCATCAAATGCTTTAGTTCCAGGTGGAGTGTTCATGGCTTATGTTGCTACAACTACACAACTTTCAAAAATTGCTGAAGCCATAAAGGATTGTGGCAACTTCACTGAACCAGAATCTTCCGAAACTATCGTTCGCGGTTGGCATCACGAAGGATTAGCTGTTAGGCCACAGCACAGAATGATTGGTCACACAGGATTTCTTATTTTTGCCCGCAGAATGGCACCAGGTGTTCCAGTATTACAAAGGCGAAGACGCCCTTCAAAAGGTTCTTACGGAGTTATTGAGTAATTAACTTACTTTAATCAGATCAACTACGAATATTAAAGTTTCGTTAGGACCAATAGCTCCACCAGCACCGGTGGCTCCATAGCCAAGGTCAGGTGGGATTACCAATAATCGTCGTCCGCCCTCTTTCATTCCCGGAATTCCTTGTTGCCAACCTGCGATCACTCCACTTAAAGGGAATGTTGCGCTCTGACCAGAATCCCAAGATGACTCAACTAAAATTCCAGTACTCCATGCCATTAGCGTGTAGTGAACTTCAAGAGTGGAAGTTGCTACCGCTTCTTTACCAGTTCCGACAAAGATATCTTTTTTCTCGAGTGCTTTAGGCGCTGCGCCTTTAGGGGCTGCGATTGTTGGTTTAGATCCTTTAGATCCACCAACCTCTGGGAGAGCGGATGATGTTGGTTGGCTCTGATTCGTCATTGGATCTACGCCTCCGTCGGTAGAACAGGCTGATAATAGGAAAATAGGAGTAACGGCAAGAAGAAATATATGAGTTTTGCGCATACCCAATCTTATCAAAGATTTTACTAATGGCTAACCTAACACCATGAGTTCCCAGAAGACTGAACGATTAATTAACCTAACCTTGGCGCTTTTGGCAACCAAGCGGTACCTAACAAAATCTGAGATTTTTAAAACCGTTACTGGATATAGCGGTTCGGCTGAAACAATGGAGCGAATGTTTGAAAGAGATAAAGATGAACTTAGAAGTATGGGAATTGAGATCGATGTAAAAGGTTTAGACCCATTATTTGAAGATGACCAAGGGTATTTAATTAAGTCGGAAACGTTTCAGCTAAAAGGAAATGAATTTGCTAAAGATGAGCTTTTTTATTTAACTATGGCAGCAAATTTATGGCAAAGTACTGCTCTTGATAGTGATTCGAAAGCAGCTCTGCTCAAAATCCAGTCCCTAAGCGGACCAATCGAATCCGATGTTGTTAACACTCCAGAAATTCGCGATAATGAAAATTCGTCGATGCTTACAACTGCATTTGATGCCATTGAAAAATCTAAAGTTCTAACATTTCAATATAACGGATCCACTCGGATAGTTGAGCCGCTTGGAATGTATACCAAAGCAGGATTTTGGTATTTGGTAGCAAAAGATGAGGAGTCTTTTAAATCATTTAAATTACTTCGAATTGAGGGAAAATTAACCTCAAATGGCAAACAGAATGGGTTTAAAAAACCAGAAAATTTTGATCTAATGCATTATCATCTAATGCATTATCTAGAGGGGTTAAACAAGGAAGAGGTCATACGAGCAGAAATATTGGTTCGAAAAGAACAAGCATTTGCGCTGAGAAGCAAATAT
>Ga0209188_1003335_pt1 | contig 11185 bp, 8 predicted proteins | sample C_130625_EF_Meta_FD_187307 | JGI IMG/M metagenome (GOLD analysis project Ga0209188, IMG submission 187307) | Freshwater microbial communities from Lake Croche, Canada to study carbon cycling - C_130625_EF_MetaG (SPAdes) (version 2) | ecosystem: Environmental > Aquatic > Freshwater > Lake | place...
CATTTGTTGTTCTAAGTATTTTGGTATTAGTTTCTTTTACATCGATAACATCTCTACTACGACATGTTGAAAAGCAACTGACTTATCAAGGTTTAATTAAAAAAGAGGGTGGTACTTTTTGGGGAAGCATGTGGGTTGCTTTTAGTTCGATCTGTATTTTTACACTATTACTTATTGTGACTTTACCTGTTTGGTGGATTCCTCCCTTGTTTGCGGTGATTCCACCTCTTTTAATGGGATGGTTAACGGCACGACTCATGACCTATGATGTTTTATCAAGACATGCAAATCAAACGGAGCGAGAGGATTTAATGCGCTTGCATCGCATGCCATTGTTAATGATAGGTATTTTGGTTGGTTTGCTTGGTGCTGTGCCCACTTTGTTTTGGTTATCCTCGGTTTTTGTCTTGGTATTATTCCCTTTTGTATCGATGTTCATGATGTGGGTTTATTCTGTAGTCTTTATATTTGCATCTTTATGGTTTGCACACTATTTATTATTTGCACTTAAGAACTACAGAGATTTAAAAGGAGAAGTCATTTGACGCAGCAAAATAGAACCATTGGTTTAATTGTTATTGGTGATGAAATCTTATCTGGTCGCAGGATGGATAAGCACATGCCAAGATTATTAGAGTTATTAAAAGAAAGAGGGTTGCAACTCGGTTGGGCAGAATATATTGGTGATGATCCACAGCGGATTATTGCCACTTTAAAAAGAAGTTTTGCGAGTGGCGATATCGTATTTATTACGGGTGGGATTGGCTCAACGCCGGATGATCACACCCGTCAATGTGCTGCGAAGGCTTTAGGTCTAGATTTAGTGCTTCATCCACAGGCCAAGGAACTTATAGGCCAACGCATTGTAGAGATGGCTGAGGGTGACCCAGTAAAAGCAGATATTGATTCAGCGTTAAATGCGCCTAGACTGCGAATGGGGGAGTTTCCTCAAGGGGCTAGCATTATTCCAAATTCTTACAATAAAATACCTGGCTTTCACATTCAAGAGCATTACTTCACACCGGGTTTCCCAGTCATGGCGGGTCCGATGATGATCTGGGTATTGGATACCTTTTATACAGAACTTTTTCACCAAAATGATTATGTTGAAAAGAGTTTTATAGCGGCTGGTGCCATGGAAGCAACCATTACCCCATTAATGGAAGAAATTGAAAAAAAATACCCCCAAATCAAGGTCTTTAGCCTACCTTCTGTTGGCGACCCTAGTAAAGAGGGTATTCTTGCTCAGCGTCACATGGAGCTCGGTGTTAAGGGACCCGCTGATCAAGTTGAAATTGCATTAAAAGAACTGCGTATTGGGGTTGAATCGTTTAACACCATCACGTATGATTTAACAAAGACGTAAATATATGACCGTTTACTCAAAGATGCACTATCATGGTGCATCTTTGTTGTTTTGAGAGACCTGAGTTTGTTTTAATAGATTAAGGTTATTTAATTTGCATTTCATCGTTTTAGGAGAACTAGATGAGTAAAGCTGTTGCTGACATTATGAAGTTGGTCAAAGAAAAAGAGATCACTTTTGTGGACTTCCGTTTCACGGATACAAAAGGAAAAGAGCAACACGTTTCAGTGCCTGTCTCTGCGTTTGGAGAAGATAAGTTTGAAAGTGGACATGCTTTTGATGGTTCATCAATTGCAGGATGGAAAGGTATTGAAGCTTCAGATATGCTTTTGATGCCAGATGCAAGTACTGCTTATATCGATCCGTTTTATGAAGAGCCAACACTTGTATTGACTTGTGATGTGGTTGAACCTGCAGACGGTAAAGGCTATGACCGTGACCCACGTTCGATTGCAAAGCGTTGCGAAGCATACTTAAAGAGCACAGGTCTTGGTGATACCGCTTATTTCGGTCCTGAGCCAGAATTTTTCATTTTTGATGGCGTTCGTTGGGGTTCTGACATGCAGGGCTGTTTTGTGAAGATTGACTCAGAAGAGGCACCGTGGTCATCAGGTCTTGAGTTAGAAGGTGGTAATACTGGTCATCGTCCAGGTAAAAAAGGCGGTTATTTCCCAGTTGCTCCAGTGGATTCATTTCAAGATATGCGTTCTGAAATGTGTTTATTGTTAGAGTCTGTCGGAATTCCTGTAGAAGTTCATCACCATGAAGTTGCTGGTCAAGGTCAAAACGAACTAGGTACTAAATTTAGCACTTTAGTACAACGCGCTGACTGGACTATTTTGCAAAAATACATTGTTCACAATGTTGCCCATGCTTATGGCAAAACGGCTACTTTTATGCCAAAGCCAGTTGTTGGCGACAATGGATCTGGTATGCACGTTCACCAATCTGTTTGGAAAGATGGTATTAACTTATTTGCAGGCAATGGTTATGCAGGTTTATCTGAATTTGCGCTTTACTACATCGGCGGTATCATCAAACACGCTCGTGCATTAAACGCAATTACTAACCCTGGTACCAATTCCTATAAGCGTTTAGTGCCTGGTTTTGAGGCTCCTACTAAGTTGGCTTATTCTGCAAAGAATCGTTCAGCTTCGATTCGTATTCCTTATGTTGCTAATCCTAAAGGTCGTCGTATTGAAACACGTTTCCCTGATCCATTAGCAAATCCATACCTTTGTTTCTCAGCATTGTTAATGGCTGGTCTTGATGGCGTTCAAAACAAGATTCATCCCGGCGAAGCTGCGGATAAGAACCTCTATGATTTAACTCCAGAAGAAGACGCTCAGATCCCAACAGTTTGTAGTAGTTTGGATATGGCTCTTGAGGCTTTGGATAAAGATCGTGAGTTCTTAACTCGTGGTGGTGTCTTTACTGATACGATGATTGATGCCTACATTACTCTGAAGATGGAGGAAGTCACACGTTTCCGTATGACTACTCATCCGATTGAGTTTGATATGTATTACTCACTCTAAGATTGATCTAAGCGCCATGCGCATATTTCAAAGCAGGGCAGCTACGGCTGCCCTTTTTAGTCCCCAAGATGTTTTGGATCAAATGCCAAACTCGGTTCTATTACTAGATCGAGAATTGTTAGCTATTGTGTATGCAAATACTGCCGCAGAGATCGCATTAAAAATTGCTAGAAAAAATTTGGTTGGTTTTCAAATCAACGATATTTTTGGTGAGTATGCACAACTCGATGATTTGTTTCATCAATTTAGTTTAGACGGAATTACTCAGCGGACGGATTTGATTTTAGGTGCGGGGAATTTAAGGCCGGACCAAAAAGAGCATTTAGCATACGTTATATTGGCGTCATTAGAGGGTACGGATCTCATTGTGTTTGAGTGGTTTGAAATAGACCAACAAATGAAAAGTGCTCGAGAAGAACGATTGATTATGCAGGCTAGAGCCAATAAAGAATTAATGCGGAATCTGGCTCATGAAATTAAGAATCCACTAGGAGGTATTCGGGGGGCGGCGCAATTATTAGACTATGAATTACCCGACCCATCCTTGAAAGAATATACCAAGGTAATGATTAAAGAAGTTGATCGATTACAAACGCTTGTAGACCGGCTACTAGCCCCACATAAACGTAAGAAAGAAATTACAGAAGTTAATATTCATGAGGTTTTGGAGCGTGTACGCAGTGTTGTTTTGGCTGAGTTTGCTCAGGGCTTAAGCATCACGCGTTTTTATGATGTAAGTTTGCCTGACATTATTGGAGATAAAGAAATTTTGATTCAGGCCTTATTAAATATTGTTCATAATGCTGCACAAATCTTAGAAGATCGTCGTCAAATTGGCGATGCAAAGATACAGTTACAAACGAGTGTTTCACGCAATGTAACGATTGGTAAAAAAAGGTATAAGTTAGCCTTGAATGTTCATGTCATTGACAATGGACCTGGAATCCCTGCAGAAATTATTGATCATATTTTCTTGCCCCTAGTTTCTGGTCGCGCTTCTGGAAGTGGCTTGGGTTTGACATTAGCGCAGTCTTTTATACAGATGCATGGAGGCTTCATATCAGTGCATAGTCAGCCAGGTGATACTAATTTCCATGTTCAAATTCCTTATATGTCGATGGAAAATATTAATAATTCAGAATTAAGAGGTGAAGTATGAAATCAGTTTGGATTGTCGATGACGATCAGTCCATCCGCTGGGTACTTGAAAAATCTTTAGCACGAGAGATGATCCCGTTTAAAAGTTTTGCAAATCCTAATGATGTTCTTGATGCATTAGAGAAAGAAATGCCACAGGTGGTGATCTCTGATATTCGTATGCCGCGTGGTAACGGGATTAATTTACTGCAACAACTCAAGCATGATTACCCAAAGTTGCCAGTCATTATCATGACAGCTTTTTCTGACATGGATTCTGCCGTAGCCTCCTTTCAAGGGGGTGCTTTTGAATATATTACCAAGCCATTTGATATTGCTGCGGTAATGACTATATTGCAACGAGCCATTTCTGAGAGTAAAAGTGCCGATGAAATCAAGACGCAATTTGCCCCAAACATTGGTTCAAGAGATAAAGGTGTGGTACCTGAGTTGATCGGTCAAGCTCCTGCCATGCAAGAGATCTTTCGAGCTGTTGGCCGCTTAGCCACATCGAATGCAACTGTACTGATTACTGGAGAGTCTGGAACGGGTAAAGAGCTTGTCGCAAGGGCCCTGCATCGCCATGGAGCGAGGGCGAACACACCATTTGTGGAGCTTAACCTTGCAGCAACACCAAAAGACATGATTGAGGCAGAGTTGTTCGGTTATGAGCGCGGGGCATTTGCCAATGCAACTAGCATGAAACGCGGCCATTTTGAACTTGCAGATGGCGGTACCTTATTTCTTGATGAGATTTCTGATATGCCACAGCATATCCAAAGTTCATTATTGCAATTACTTGAAGACGGAAAATTTTATCGACTAGGAAGCAATACGCAGTTGCAGGCGAACGTCAGGATTATTGCATCGAGTTATCAAAATTTAGAAAATTTAGTAGCTCATGGTTTATTCCGTGAAGATTTGTTCCATCGTTTAAACGTGATTAGACTTCGTTTGCCGTCCTTGCGAGATCGTATTGAGGACATTCCATTGCTAACCCAACACTTTCTGACTATGAGCGCTAGACAATTGGCTGTAAAGCCTAAAGTGCTGTTACCAGAAACGATAGAAGCCTTATCTAAATTAAGTTATCCTGGAAACGTGAGACAACTCCAAAGTATTTGTCATTGGTTAACGGTGATGATTTCAGCGCCAGAGATTACGGTTGCTGATTTACCTAAGGACCTTACTTACCCGCCCGCGATTTCAAAATCACTTACCCCAGTATCCATGGGGGGAGTGGTTATGAACTCCTTACCTGAAACCTCGGATTCACAAGTTCATCAAGCGCAAACGGGGACAGGTAACTGGGAGCATCAATTAGGAGTTTTAGCCAAAAAAATGTTAGAAGATGGTCGTGAAAATGTATTTCAGGACTTGCTCAATAAGTTTGAAAAATCAGTGATTGGAGCGGCATTAGAAACCACGCGAGGTCGCAAGGTAGAAGCGGCAGAGCGTTTAGGTATCGGTCGCAATACCATCACTAGAAAACTACAAGAGCTTGGGATTGAATAGTATTATTTTTTGAGGCTTAAAATAACGGGGGCATGATCCGAGGGCTGCTCCCACTTTCTAGGGGTCTTGTCAACAACACAAGCAGTACAGTCCTCTTTGAGGGCTTGAGAAATCATGACATGATCAATACGCATTCCTGCATTGCGACGAAATCCCATCATTCGATAATCCCACCAACTAAATGATTTGGCTTCTTGATCAAATAAGCGAAAACTATCGATTAAGCCAAGATCTTGAAAGTCATTAAAAAATGCTCGCTCTTCTGGAGAGACTAAGTTTTGTCCTACCCATTTTGCAGGATCATGGACATCTTCATCTCGGGGTGCGATATTAAAATCCCCCATAAGAATTAAGCGCGGGTATTTTTGTAACTCAGAAACCAAAAACTCCTTAAGCGCTGATAGCCACTGTAATTTGTATAAAAATTTCTCCGTACCAGGAGCCTGGCCATTAGGAAAATAAGCGCAGATCACTCGAATTGGTGCAGTTTCTTTAAAGTGAAGAGTGCTTGCAAGTAATCTTTTTTGTTCATCAACAAAATCGGGAAGATTTTGTTGAATGTTTAAAAAAGCCGTATCTTGATCTTGATTGAGATGGGTTAGAGCGCTTTTGCGAACGAGAATAGCAACACCATTATAGGTTTTTTGACCCATAAACAAACTTAAAAAACCTGCCTTTTCTAAATCCTCAATCGGGAATTTATCATCCGTCATTTTTAACTCTTGAAGACCAATGAGATCTATTGGTTCAAGACGATCATCACAGGTTTTTAGCCACTGCAAAAGGTGGGGTAGTCGAACTTTTAAAGAGTTGACATTCCATGAGGCGAAGCGAATGACTGACATATAACTAAGAGATTGCTTGAGTTAAAAGACCACCATGCCTTAATAAAGCATCAATCTTAGGTGCACGCCCACGAAAAGCAGCAAACGAATCGGCGGCAGACCTGCTTCCACCCACCTCTAGAATTTGCTGTCGGTAATGGATGCCCACATCAGGATTCAGAATCGAGCCAAATTGAGAGGCCTGTTCTTCAAAGGCAGCAAATGCATCTGCGGAAAGAACCTCAGCCCATTTGTAGCTATAGTAACCAGCCGCATAGCCACCAGCAAAAATATGACTAAAAGTATGAGGCCATCTAGAAATAGCAGCTTGTTCTAGAACATGTATTTTTTGATTGATTGATTTGGATAACTCCAAAACATCTTCCGGCTTGGCATCACGTGCGCTGAAGCTTGAATGGAGCTCCCAGTCGAAGCTTGCAAAAACAATTTGACGAAGGGTAAAAAGACCATTTTGGAAATTTTTCGCGGCGAGCATCTTATTAAATAAGGCAAGAGGGAGAGTTTCTTGAGTATCAATATGCTTAGATAGTTTTTGGACAACTTCATAATCCCAACAAAAGTTTTCCATAAATTGGCTAGGAAGTTCAACAGCGTCCCACTCCACACCATTAATGCCAGAAACCCCCAGAACATCGACCTTGGTGAGCATATGATGCAAGCCATGACCAAACTCATGAAAGAGGGTAATCACATCATCATGGCTAATGGTTGCGGGTCGGATTTGACCATTAACCGTGCTTGGAGACGGGAAGTTGCAGACCAAATAAGCAACGGGAGTTTGAAGATCACCACCCTTCATTACCATCCGTCCCCGGGCATCATCCATCCAAGCTCCGCCACGTTTACCTGCTCTTGCATAGGCATCCAAATAAAAATAAGCTAGTAACTCATCTTGAGCATTTAGTACTTGAAAGGATTGCACATCTGCATGCCAAACAGGCAAAGTTGAAGCTTGAATTTTTACCTGAAAAATAGTTTGAATGACATGAAATAAGCCAGTAAGAACTTGGTCAATCGGAAAGTACTGTTTGACCTCTTGCTCTGAAAATAAGTACTTAGCCTGCTTGAGTTTTTCGGAGGCAAAGCTAATATCCCAAGGTTGAAGAAGCGAGATTTGTAGTTCATCTTTGGCAAATTCCTCAAGTTCCTTTAAGTCCTTAACGGCACTCGGGTGTGCTCGTGTGGCGAACTCGTTCAGAAAATTACGAACTTCTTCAACAGAGCTTGCCATTTTGGGGACAATACTCAAGGCAGCATAATTATCAAAACCTAACATGATTGCTTCTTCATGACGCAGTCTTAAGATCTCCAACATGATTTGACTATTGTCCCAAGCATCTTGTCCTTGCGCGTAATGCGGACCAAGTTCTGAGGCTCTGGTTACATAAGCTTCATACATCGTTTGACGTAGACTGCGATGTTCAGCAAATTGCATAATAGGGTAGTACGAGGGGAACTTTAAGTTAAACGCCCAGCCTTGTTTATCTTTTGACTTAGCTAAATCTTGAGCGGCTAATACAGCATCCTCAGGAAGGCCCTTTAATAAGGTTTGATCAGTCACAACATGTAAAAATGCATCAGTAGCATCGAGCACATGATCTGAAAATGTTTTTGTGAAATGCGCAGAATCTTCAGCAATTTTTGCAAATCGTGGTTTGCTATCAGAAGGTAATTCAGCGCCACCCAATTGAAAATCCCGAATCGAATTATCAATCACCTTTTGCTGAGCAAATGAAAGATCTTGCCACTGTGCAGAAGCCCGAATCTGTTTGTATTTTTCAAATAAATCGAGGTTTTGTTCAAAAGAACTTGAATAGGCTGTTACCAGAGGTAACATTTTTGCATGAGCAGCTCGCAAATCTGGGGAGTCCAAGACGCTGGTTAAATGGTTAACGACACCCCATACCCTACCGAGAGACTGATTAGACAATTCAAGTGGTGTAATTAAATTATCCCAAGTAGGTTCAATCTCTAAAGCAACAGCTTCATCTAATGCTTGATAAGCATTTTTTAAAAGTGATGAAACCGCTTCTTCGATATGATTGGGTTTGATGGCAGGATAATCGGGCAAATCAAGCCCCATTGTTAATAGCGGATTACTCATAGGGGAACTCTTAGTGATGAAAGTTGGTGGCAGCTTCTAGGGTATTTTGTAACAACATCGTAATTGTCATGGGGCCAACACCTCCTGGAACCGGTGTTATCCAGCCAGCAACATATTTAACCTCATCAAAATCAACATCGCCACAGAGTTTACCATCCGGAAGACGATTAATACCCACATCAATAACGACTGCGCCGGGCTTAACCATTTGTGCGGTAATCATCTTCGGAATACCTGTAGCAACGACTAAAATATCAGCATCTTTTGTATATGCGCTGATATCCTTTGTTTTGCTATTGCAGATCGTAATGGTTGCCCCTGCTTGCAAGAGCAGCATAGCCATCGGTTTACCAACGATATTCGAGGCACCAACAATCACAGCACGAGCACCACGGATGGGGTATTCGATACTTTTTAGAATTTTCATGCAACCGTATGGCGTGCATGGTTTAAAAATAGGATTGCCGGTCATTAACGCCCCAGCATTAGAGACATGAAAACCATCGACATCTTTTTGTGGGTCAATCGCCTCAAGAACTAGATGACTATTAATATGAGGAGGCAAGGGCAGTTGCACTAAGATACCGTGAATCTTTGCATTTCTATTCAGTTGATGAATATGCTCCAGCAATTGCGCTTCAGAGACATCACTCGGTAATTGAATGAGCTCGGAATAAATATTCGCCTCTTCACAGGCTTTTACTTTATTACGAACATAAATTTGACTAGCCGGATTGGCCCCAACTAAAATCACAGCTAAACCAGGTTTAGTGCCTTTGGCAGTCAAAATGGCACAGGAAGTTGCTATTTCGGTTCGCAGTTGGCGGGAAAGAAGATTTCCGTCTAAAAGTTTTGCTGGCATATGAAAACGACTAGATTTTTTCAGAAAGCGCCAAACGTAATAAATCTGCAACTGTACTCACATTGAGCTTTTCCATAATATTGGCGCGGTGAGCCTCAACTGTTTTGATTGAAATCGTCAGATCATCAGCGATTTGTTTATTTAATCGACCCGCTACGATGCGCTCTAAGACTTGACGCTCGCGGCTCGTTAATTTGGATAACAAGCTTTGGTTATTCTTTTGCAAAGAAGCTTCTTTATAAGCACTTCTTGCACTAACGAGCATTTTGTCGACAAGATTATGCAGTTCGTTTTCTTTAAAAGGTTTTTCGATAAAATCCACAGCACCTTTTTTCATTGTCGTCACAGCCATAGAAACATCACCGTGGCCTGTAATAAAAGAAATCGGCATTGGAATAGACTCAGCAATCAGATGCTCTTGTAACTCTAAACCAGACATACCGGGCATTCTGACATCCAGAATAGCGCAGGCAGTCACTTCACGATCAGAGCCAGTGACAGCCTGTAAAAAACGTTCAGCGCTACTAAAGCACTTAACTAAATAGCCGTTACTCTCAAGCAACCAGCTGAGGGAATCGCGAACCGCTTCGTCATCATCAACAATGTAGATAATTTCTTTTGGTTTTTCTGTATAGAGCGTATTCATACGTAACCCTGATCAAAATTAATAAATTTAAGCGTGTATAGCAATAATAACGGTTTTATTGGATTTACCCTGAAGTTTCTTCGTTCTTTGCAATTGGGATTAAATAATGCTCAAGTGGTAATAGTATTGTAAATGTACAACCTTTCATTTGGTTGTCACCCTCATCTGGGTATGGATTTTCAATCAGGGAAGTAAGATTATTTTCTCCCCACAAGCGACCCTCATGAGATTCAATAATTGATCGACAAATATTAAGCCCCATACCCATGCCTTCTTCTTTTGTGCTGAAAAATGGATCATAGATATGCGTAATAATTTCTTCATCAATACCTTTGCCGCGATCCATAATTCGGATTCTCAGCATAGGATGTTGGTGATTGTTATCAAGATCAGCAATTAAAAGGATGGGGGGAGCATTTCCGCGGCGTGATCTTGGGTAAGAATCACGCATACTATCGATAGCATTTTTCAGTAAATTCACCAGAACCTGCTCAATAAGAATTGGGTCAACAAAACATTCAGGCAATTGTGGCGCAATGTTTTTCTCAATGCGAATCCCATGACGATGAGCCTCAATATCGGTCAGATCGATAGATTGGTGAATAATTTGATCGATAAAGCAAGATTCTCTTTGCGGTGCGCTACGTTTAACAAAATTGCGAATACGTTGGATGATCGTACCCGCACGAAGAGCTTGGGCACTCACCTTTTCAATCACGGGCAAGATTTCCGTTGTAATTTGAGGGTCATTTTTTGTGCGCAGGCGACTCACAACTCCCATACAGTAATTATTGATGGCCGCCAAAGGTTGATTTAATTCGTGTGCAATGGAGGAAGCCATTTCACCCATAGTGGTTAATCTGCTTGAGAATTGCAGACGCTCTTCTTGAGCACGCAAGTTATCCTGAGACAAGCGACGATCAGTAATATCTGTAGTAATTAACATTTGGGCAAGATGCCCATCAGTCCAGGGAATATATCTTCTTCTTACTTCATACCAATTAGGCTTATCTGGTATTTGCACCTCTCTTGAGTCACCAATAATAGGAGTGAGAGCAGAAGAAGGAAGTCCAGCAAAGCCATCGACATTATCCAAGTCAAGGTCAAGGTTTTCTGGGGAAAATGCTTCAGAACCCAGTAGCAATTGATGTGCATCTGGACTTGAATCAAAC
>Ga0209188_1003336_pt1 | contig 11183 bp, 11 predicted proteins | sample C_130625_EF_Meta_FD_187307 | JGI IMG/M metagenome (GOLD analysis project Ga0209188, IMG submission 187307) | Freshwater microbial communities from Lake Croche, Canada to study carbon cycling - C_130625_EF_MetaG (SPAdes) (version 2) | ecosystem: Environmental > Aquatic > Freshwater > Lake...
TCCCGTTCCTTTTCCCGTTCCTTTTCCCGTTCCTTTTCCCGTTCCTTTTCCCGTTCCTTTTCCCGTTCCTTTTCCCGTTCCTTTTCCCGTTCCTTTTCCTTTTCCATAAATAACAATATATACTATGTATGGAAATTTAGATATCCTTTTGCTTCTTAGAGAAGCTTATTTTCTTTTTATCATTTATCATTTCTTCATTTTTTTGCATACTATATTGGCCACAAGGTCCACAATGATCTTCATTTGAAAGATCTACCTTGTTATTCAAAACAACATTACACGAATCTAGTTTCCATCTGCCAAGTAACTTGGGTGGTTCCTTAATAAGGTTGTTTACTAATTTAATAAAATAATTCTTCATGTTAAATTATATACAGAAATAGTTTTTAAACCATTTTTCTAGCAATAAAAGAAGGTGTTTTTTCAAAATTAATTTGTACCATGGAAGAATCATCCGAATCTTTACAATTAAACAAACTAATTACAGTGTAAATAGTTGTTGGTTCATTTACAACAAACATACCAGATAATTTATAATAAAATGTATTATTTGCATTTAACGGGATAGTTGTAAAAATACAATTTTCTTCATTAATAAATTCAGACGATGCAGACAAAGAAAAATAAGCAGAAGCAGTAAGTAAATCTTTTCCGGTAGTCAATTTAATAGATGATTCAATGTACCAAGCTCCAGCTGTTAAGTTTATACTAGAATAAGGATACAATATAGCTAAACTATCGTTTGGTGCTTTCACGTTTCCAGTAATGTTATTAATACCCTTTACTGTATTAGATAGGGAAAATGAAGCCCCCATAGGGCCTTGAGGTCCGATTGGACCAATTTCACCTTGTAATCCTGTAGGACCATAAGGTCCAGCTTCACCTTGTAATCCAGTAGGACCTATTTCACCTTGTGATCCAGTTGGACCATCAATACCATTATCACCTTGTAATCCAGTAGGACCAGCTTCACCTAGTGATCCAGTTGGACCAACATTACCCTGTAATCCAGTAGAACCTTTTTCTCCTTTCATTCCAGTGACACCCTGAGGACCCTTTTTTCCAGAAGGCCCGGTTATTCCTTGAATACCCTTCTCTCCTTTTAATCCGATGGGTCCTGTATAACCCACAATACCATTTGGTCCTGTAGGTCCAGTAAATCCAATATCCAATATCAAAGGATTCGTATTTTTATTCATATCTTTTTTAAAAGATCTATTTTTTTTATAACCGGTAAAAAAGGGAAGCATTTAATATATTTAAACAAAAAAAATTTTAAATATATTTTTATTGTTATCAAAACCCTGGAGCATCAGTGAATATTTCTGTTGCGGACATATTGAAAGATTTGTTATCGGTAACAATATTTAAAAAATCCGTAATAGAACTATCTGCATTAAACAGCATAAATGATCCCACCATACTACAGACAAAAACACCTACTGCGTCACGAATTATCATCTTTATTGGCTTCCACTCTTTGTCTACAAATTTCATTTCCATAATCTTAATTATTACAAATAGACAAGTAATAATGATCGATAAAATAATTGACTTCTGCATTTGAAGAAATATATAAAATAATATTCTTTTTATATATTTAAAATAACGCAAAACAGGGAACCAACAAAGGGAACCAAGGAACCTACGGAAACCTTTTAAACCCTCCTTTTGTGGTTATTCCTAAAATAAAAAGGGGAAGGTTAATTAAAAAAGGGAAGGTTTAAAAGGAAACCGTAGGTTTCCTTTAGAGTTCTTCGACATCATCTAATAAAAAATCATCTGATGCCTTTTTAGCCGTTGGTTTTACTTCATCTAATAAATCAAAATCGCTTAAATCAAATGTCTGGTCACTATAAATTTGAATACGTTCACCTTGATTATCACTTTCCTCTTCAAAGCTTCTTTGTATAGCACTTGAACTAGCATCTTCCTCTATGCGTTCCAAAGATTTGACCTCCTCTACCTTTTTAATTTCATTCTTATTCTCTAAAACAGTATCCATAGTATTAAATGTTAAACGCGTAGTAACTGGCTCTTCAGTAACGTTCTTGATTGATGGAACAACCGGCGAATCTTCTACCAAATTTTTATTGGTTTCCGCTGGTTTTGATTCTTCTATATCAGCCTTCGCATCAAGATCCTCAATGTTCTCAATCGTGACTTCCTCTTCATGCTCTACGTTCTCTTCCATATAAGCACGAATAATAGATTCAGTAGGAATACTATCGCGAATAGCAGTCAAAATAGATTCTTGGATAATAAGCTCTAATTCACGATTATTCTTCTGCATTTGTAAAGGTGAAATATTCTTCTCAAACAAATATACATTAGAATAAACCCTACGTGCAGAATTAATATAAACCTTATGAATAAAACTATCTAATTTAGGTATGGAAATATCTATTTTTTTTTGTTTATTTCCTACACGAATACATGTGAGAACCTTCAATTGTATTACATGAACACACGTAATCAAATCTTCTAAATAATTACAACCACTACGTTCAACAATACGCTTTCTTTCCTCCTCAATTATCTCATTATTCCATTTCGGAACACGGGACAGCAAGTTCTGGAAAGTCATTAAATACTTATTCACCTCATCATTATCTAAACAAAGCTTCCAAGATTCATTGAAAATAGATCGAATTCCCTCAATAACCAAAGGTGTAAAGATACTTACTAAACGACTGCACCATTCATTCCTAGATTCATTTAAATTAGAAATAACAAAATCGTCCATTATTTATATTGTTAAAATACATTTTACGTCCTTTTCTAAACGTAAAAACATAAAATCAAAAATATATAATATCAGCAATTTTTCACAACGATATTCGGATTTAATTTTATCAAAGCAAATACATATTGTGGATTTTTCCAAATCGTCTATTTTATCAGTATTTGATATCCAACGAATCAGGTCCAAGCATGATATTCCATTTTCATAAAATTCATTTGCTAAATCAACTAATACTGAATGATCTATTTCATAAGTAAATAGGTAGTCCATTTTCTCTTCAATCCATCTATCATTATTAGCATCTTGTAAGAGATCCACATTAAAATTCTTATGAATCGAATATTGATGTAAGTTAATAAGTTTTCCTTCTTCAATATATTCTGGAACGTAAATCTCACAAAAACGTGATAAAATAGGATTCAAAAGTTTGTTCTTGTTCTCCACGATGATAAAAAAACGCGTATTGTAACTGAACAATTCAATGCAGCGACGCAGTGCGGATTGTGCATCAATTGTTAAATAATCAGCATTTAATAAGACAATTGTTTTAAAAAGCGTACCATTATTCGATTGAATATTTGTTTTAGCAAAAAATTTAAGTTCCTCACGTATAAATTTGATACCCTTACCGTGTGCACAATTTACAAGCATAACATTGGATTTAAGCTTTTGTTTATCGTTTTGATAGATCTTATTTAAAAACTGATCTACGATGGTTCTCTTTCCTGAACCAGAAGATCCATGAAAAATAATATGAGGTATTTTATTCGAAGTTATAAAATAGTTTAATTTTTCAGTAATCTTTTGGTGTATAGGTAAAAAGTTTTGCATTTGATACATAAAAACAGTAAAATAGTTTTATATATCTTATGAGATAGAATATATAAAATTTATAGCCGTGTATTTATATATAACAATGGAGACTTCAATATCATTAGGTTTTAATTGTCTTTCTGCTGTTAAAGGAGTAGAAATGGGATCTAGAAAAAGAAAGGCCGAAGGATATAATACATGTCCATTTGACATAGGTTTAACAAATTATGAAGGAATAATGTTATGTTTAAAAGAAGATTTCAAATATTTTTGTGATTTAACATATTTAAAAGTAGTTCCTTTTCCTTTTTCAGGAGGAGTTTTTAATAAAGGCGATTTAGCAATTTATAACACAAGATACAATTTCATTTTTAATCACGAAAGTCCATATGGTAACTTATATTCTGAGGAAGGTTGGAGTGGTGGAATAAATCATTTTACAGAAAATAATTTTGAGCGATTTATTGAAAGATATAATAAACGAATAGATAATTTCCGAAATTACATGAAAGAATCTAGTAAAATAACTTTTATCATATCAAAAATGGACTTCGAAGTTACAGAATTAAAAAATCAAATAACCAATTGCTATCCTCATTTAAATTTTGAAATTTACAGTTACTTAACAGAAGAAACAGGAGAAGTGTTTTATAGTTACGACAAATTAATGAAATATTACAATAATAATGACAATATTGTTAGTATGTAAAAATCATTCTAATATCTTAAGTATATTCAGCTCTTTAGTAAATAAATAACGTTCGTGATGCATAGTTCTCCGATGAAGATTACAATTCAAGCATGCAATTTCTACATTGCTTTTATTATGCCCGAAATCATTATCAATTCGCTCTAAAGTCCACTGCAAAGGTTCTCTTACATTTTCATATAAAATATGTACCAACTTTTTGCAATAAAAACATTTGTTCTCGCATTTTTTTAATAATTCAAGAACTTTCTCAAAATCCACGAATTCTTCTTCAGAAAAAAGCTTTTTCGAAATATCTTGGCATTTATAACTAGCAATTTTACTATTTATTTGGTTCGCCATTAAATCTGAAGCCCGTGTATCATAAATTCCTTCACTAATTTGGTTTATTAGCTCAACTTGAGTTTCTGGAAGTAATTGATAAGGCTTTACTCGCCATTTTTTCTCCTTAGTAATATTTCGTTTTTTAGGGATTTTTTCTGCAATTTCTCTATTTTCATCACAATCATCATCGTCGACCATATTCTCTTTCTTCTCTTTTTTTTTCTTTTTTTCAGGTTTCAATAAATTAACAAGTATATTTTTTTCCATTATTTTGTATTATAACAATAGAAATTTATGTTGGTTTTTAATCAAATGAATTTATTAATATTTCTATTATTTGTCACTAACGTCATTATCTGAACATTTATTACAACTTATAAATGAATCGATTAAAAATTTTCTAGGTTGTAAAATATTATAAATATCTTGTTTTGCCCACAATTCTCCGTAATGCTCGGTTTTTTTATAAATATTTAATTCATCTCTATATTCTTCATATTCTATTAAGATTTCTACATCATTATTTTTAGAGTTTATAATGGAAGTCCCAGTGTTTTTTAAGAACAAATTATTAAATTGATTTAAATCAAAATTTTTTGCCATTAAGGTAGGACCAGTAACATCTAATGCGCATATTACATCATAATTGCAAGTTTTACAATTTAATATTATACGACAAATATTATCAAATAATATTTTATTGTTTGGTAAACAAATTAAGAAAGCTTGATATATACCAGGAAAAATATTAAATTGAGGTATATCTTTTACATAATATTCATTGTCAGTAAAATTAATTAATTTAAATCCATTAGCACACTGGAATTTAATATCTAAATAAATTCCCCCATATTTATACAATACACAATACCGCCACAAATCAGCTTTATAAGCACCTGGTTTTAGTGAGTCATATGAATAAAGTATATCATCATTAAAGTTAATTTTAATAAATTCACGACACATAGAATCGTCATAAAGATAATGAGTAAATTCTGGGTTTTGAGATTTTAACAATTCCACAGTCTCTTTCATTTTTGGAGGTAAATCTAAAGAATGCCATGTTTGAAATATATTCAAGGGTATTTTAGTGTTTTCCATTTAAAATATTTAATTATATTAAGATTATACATTATATATTGTAAATTATAAATTAAATATTATTATATAAGATAAGATAAGATACGAAACAAATGACTTTTTACTCATCTCATGAACAAGATAAATTCTTAGAAATGAATGTATTTAAAGGATTAAAGAATGGTACGTTTGTTGACGTGGGAGCACACGATGGTGTGTCTATCAATAACACACTCTATTTTGAAAAATCAAATAATTGGAAAGGTATAAATATAGAACCAAATATTGATGTGTATAATGCACTAAAAACAAACAGACCTGAATGTATAAATTTAAATTGTGCAGTATCTGTAAAAGATGGAACTGCCGAGTTTATACTTAATAAAGGATATACAGAGATGATATCAGGACTAAAAGAAAGTTTTGATCCAAGACATGTAAATAGATTGAACGAAGAAAAAAAAAAATTTGGCGGAACAAGTGAAACAGTAATCGTAAATACAAAACGATTAGAAACTATATTTGATGATTACAAAATGAAGAATATACACTATTTATCTATTGATGTAGAAGGAGCAGAATTCGATGTAATAAAATCTATTGATTTTGACAAAGTTTTTATAGATGTTATTTGTTTTGAAGTTAATTATGAAGATTCAGGAGTGCCCATCATTTTATATTTACAAGAAAAGAATTATTTAATAATTTTTAAGTTATTGGACATAATTATGATTCATAAGAATTCCAAGTTTTATGTCAAAAATAATATAGAAACTTACATGCTTAAAGTAAAAGATAAACCCAAAAAATAATGAGTAAATTCTATTACATTACTGTAGCGACTAAACCAAACCCGGTTCTCGACAAAATAAAGGAAAGAATTAAAAAAAACAAAGAAAAAATCCACGTACTAGGCAGCCAAGAAAATCGAACCATTGGATGGGAAGGACATCAGAATTTCGGTGTAAAACTTCGAGAAGTTAGTGATTTTTTAAAAGCACCGTTTATAGAAGACGAAGACATAGTATTATTCACTGATGCATATGACGTTATCTATTGTGGTAACAAAAGAGAAACAATAAGCCGTTACGAGGAATTTGGTAAACCTATTATTTTTGGTTGTGAAAAACAATGCAATCCTGATCCCAAACGTGCTTCTGAATACATATTTACGGACACAGAATTCCCATATTTGAACAGTGGCTTATTTATCGGAAAAGTATGGGCACTAAAAAAATGCATATTAGACTACGAATTTAATGATAAAGACGATGATCAGCGTTTTTGGACAACCTGTTTTTTTGAGAAACCTAATTTGATCGGATTAGATTACAAGAATCGTCTTTTTTTGAATACAGTTGATATGGATGAACGTTTTTTCCTTTTTGACAAAGAAGAGAAAATAGCAATGTATCGTGCAGAAACACCAATGTTTGTTCATGTAAATGGACCAGATAAAAAATCACTGAACAACTACTTGTAAAATTGTAAATAGAATTGCATAATGCAGCTAGACAATGATGACAAATTTAGAATAATATTATTTAATGATACATAGTATAATGTCTGTAGATTTTCTAATATTAAATCCTCATTATGTGGTTACTCATCACATGGACCATTTTTACCGGTTTCGCGATTTAAGTGGAAACAATCCTGAGAATATTCCACCTTTTGAGGATGGTGAATATTTCTTATTTATGCAAGATGTAAACTTAGCAGTTAGGAAAGGACCACTTATTATTTCTGTATACACAGATGCTAGTGGAATTGGAATTGCTCTTGATTCGAATGGAAATCCTATTCTAAACAGGATATTAAAAACAACTAATTATATGTATGCGCATTATGATGCAAACGGAAATTATATCGATGGCGTTTTGACCAACATATATGATGATGGTAGTACATTTAGTAACAATAATGAAAACAATTCAGCATATTGGTACAATATTCAAGGTGTGAGTGATCCAAATAATTTACGGCAATATTCATAGTATTCTGTTTTTCTAATTATGTTATTTTTAAAATAACACAATTTTCATAGTATAGTATTTCAATATTAATATTACACGTTTATGTTTGGTAGGGAGATACAGTACTTAATACATATGATAAACTTGACGCACCATAAACAAAGACAAATGTCTGTACAACATAGGTAGCACTAGAAATAGATATTGCTGATGATCCTCCACTAAAATACATAGTACTAGTAGAACCAGATGCTGTGCTGGTTGAACTTACGGTTACAGTAGATCCGTAAGCTTTATTTGTACCAGTATTAATTAGAATTGACGCAACATAACTTCTATTGTATATTAGACCTGTATTCACATTTGTAAAATTAGCTTGCCAATTTGTACCAGACGCAGGTGTATATGTAAAAACTGATGCTAAACTAAAATCAAATGTATTAGATGCCGCACTATTAATTGATTCTGAAATTCTATCCACAAAAACATTACTAACAAATAAACGGGTATTCATAGAAACATCTCCTACAAATAATGATGTATTACTTACAGCCAAATTAGGATAAGGAGTTGTAGAAGTCCAAATATAGCCAGGGAATGATGATGTATTGCCGTAACTTACTGCTGATATATATTGACCATTTGACGATATTGAAGCACCAATCCAATAGATAGGAGGTGTTGTTGTTTGCTGTGTCCAGGTTACTCCGTAAGTTGATGATGCATAAATATAACTACTCGTAGTACCAGTTCCAATAGTAGCAACCTGATATTGACCGCTGGATGTCATAGATATACTACGCCAGTTTCTAAATGTAAAACTAGTAGAACTGGTCCATGTAGTTCCGTAATTTGAAGAATAATAAATATTTCCTATCGAAACTGATACTGATGCTACGGTTTGATATTGACCAGTAGCAGAAACAGCTACACATGAATAGGAATCACTTGATGCAGAACTATTATTAGTAAAGGTGACTCCATAATTATTAGAAATGAAAATGTTTCCTACCTGAGAACCTGGCCCAGCACCAGCAGAAGCAACAAGAGTTTGGTATTGACCAGTAGAAGACATAGATAAAGCAGCTAATGTAGCACCAGTTCCAGGTACTACTACGTTACTAGTTGTAAAAGTTGCACCGAAATTAGAAGATAAGGCAGCATTACTTGATGCAACTATGGAAGCAGAAATATATTGTCCGGTAGAAGATATGGCAATACTAGAATAGATAGCAGCAGTGCTATTAGCAAGTACAACAAAAGTAGCTCCATAATTACTAGACAAATATATCTGAAGAGAAGCACTAGATGTTACAGCTTGATATTGCCCATTAGAGGAAATTGCAGATCTGTTAAAACTAGATGTTGCAACAGTAATTGATGAAAAAGTAACACCATAATTAGCAGATACATAAACATTATTACCTGCAATTGTAGCAATTTGATATTGACCAGTTGCAGATACAGAAATATTAGTAAAATTAGTGTAACCAGTTACCAATGTAGAACTTGAATTAAAGGTTTTTGCAAAATTATTAGCAAAATCCAATGGTGGTGCATTTGTCAATAAAACAGAGTTATCAATTAAAGTTAGAGGATTAACAGGTCCTCTGAAATTAGCAGTTCCACTAACATCAACCGTGAAAAGATTACCCGATATACCAATACCAATAGATTTTCCGATGTAAACATTACCGTTCATGGATGCATCACCATTAACATACAACCTACTATTCATAGAAACATCACCTCCAAAAACAGCTAAATTACTTACTGCCAAATTAGGGTAAGGAGTCGTAGAAGTCCAAATATATCCAGGGTATGTAGTGGAAGCATTGGAACTGTAACTTACTGCTGATATGTATTGACCATTAGATGATATTGAAATTCCTGTCCAATACATGTTAGGTGTTGTTGTTTGTTGTGTCCATAATACTCCGTAATTTGACGATGCATAAATATAATCTAACGTAGAACCAGTTCCTACCGTAGCAACCTGATATTGTCCACTTGATGTCATAGAAATACTATTCCATAATTTTGAAGAAAAAGATGTAGAAGTAAACCACGAAGCTCCATAATCGAAAGAATAATAAAAGTATCCAGTACTAGTTCCATTCGATCCTACAGTTTGATATTGACCAGTAGCAGAAACAGATACACATGTATAAGAATCAGCTGTTGTTGCAGTACTATTATTAAAAGTAACACCATAATTACTAGAAATAAAAATATTTCCTGCATTAGTACCATTACCAGCAACAACAGTTTGATATTGGCCTGTAGAAGACATAGATAAAACAGATATTGTAGCACCAGTTGTAGGAGTAACTGTGTTACTAGTTGTAAAGGTTTTACCATAATTAGAAGATAATGCAACGCTACTACTTGATGGTACAGGAGCCGAAATATATTGACCAGTAGAAGATATGGCAAGAGTAGAATAAGTTTGATTTATACTACCAGATAACACTGAAAAAGAAGATCCATAATTACTAGATAAATAGATCCTCGTTGAACCACCAATTACAGCTTGATATTGTCCATTTGCAGAAATTGCTGTATACTTTGGATTATTTATAGAAGCTGTAGGACTTACAAATGTAATACCATAATTACTAGATACATAAGGTATTAAAGATCCATATACTGCAATTTGATATTGACCAGTAGCAGACACAGATATATTTTTAAAAAGAACGGAACCAGTAACCGATGTAGAACTTGAATTAAAGGTTTTTGCAAAATTGTTGGCAAAATCTAATGCAGGTGCGTTTGTCAGCAAAACAGAGTTATCGATTAAAGTTACAGGATTAACAGGTCCTCTGAAATTAGCAGTTCCACTAACATCAACAGTGAAAAGATTACCAGATATACCAATACCAATATTTTGTCCAATATAAACATTACCGTTCAAAGACGCATCACTGGTTACAAATAGCCTATTTGGTATGGTAAAATCGCTGGTAGCGGAAGAAGAACTACCACCACCACCTCCTGATAAAGCAACACCTCCAACAAAAACATTTCCATTTGATGGTAAATAAATATTATTAGCATAAAGACGACCACCTAATGAAACATCACTTAACACAAATAAACGGCTGTTCATAGATACATCACCGTTAACAAAAAGTCTACTATTCATGGAAACATCACCTCCAAAAATCGATCCGTTACTAACAGCCAAATTAGGATAAGGAGTCGTAGAAGTCCAAATATATCCAGGGTATGTAGTGGAAGCATTGGAACTGTAACTTACTGCTGATATGTATTGACCATTAGATGATATTGAAATTCCTGTCCAATATATATTAGGAGTTGTCGTTTGTTGTGTCCAGGTTACTCCATAATTTGATGATGCATGAATATATTCTGGGGTACCACCAATTCCTATAGTAGCAACTTGATATTGACCACTGGATATCATTGATATACTATACCATTGTTTGTTCCCAAGACCAGTAAAAGATGCCCAAGTAGCTCCATAATTCAAAGAATAAAAAATGCCTCCAATGTTAGTTCCTACAGTTTG
>Ga0209188_1003338_pt1 | contig 11178 bp, 11 predicted proteins | sample C_130625_EF_Meta_FD_187307 | JGI IMG/M metagenome (GOLD analysis project Ga0209188, IMG submission 187307) | Freshwater microbial communities from Lake Croche, Canada to study carbon cycling - C_130625_EF_MetaG (SPAdes) (version 2) | ecosystem: Environmental > Aquatic > Freshwater > Lake...
TTTAATAGTATATAATGATTACTTAAAACAGTATACACTTTTTCTCATTTAAAACGCCAATTTATATAAAAATGATATAAACATAACAATTTATACTATGTATTAAGAATGAATAGAGTAGAACAAATGAAAAAAATTCAAAACGAAGCGTTGGAGTTATTTACTAAAAAAAATATAGACTATGGAGACTCATTCGCAAAATATGGAGTTATCGGCGTTTTAATGCGAATAGAAGATAAATTACAACGCTCAATGTCTATAACAAAAAATGGAGTACATTTAATAAATGATGAGGGCATTCGCGATACGCTTATAGATTTACATAACTACGCAGCAATGGCGTTAATGTTATTGGATGAATAACGGGCGTTTTAAATGAGAAAAGGTGTAAAAAGAGTATAATAGTTTGAAAGGAGTGCAGAAATATATGTATGATGTAAGTATGTCATAAGAGTATCTTTCCCCTCGCTTCGCTCGGGGGAGGCTTATAGCTTTCTAAGAGACTTCTTATATGGTCTTATAATTATATACATGTAACTTATTGTAAATGAGTTATATGTAAGAGTCTTAAGAGTATATAATCATTACTTAAAACAGTATAAAAGGAGTATAATGGTTTGAAAGGAGTGCAGAAATATAAGTATGTGATAAGAATATCTCTCCCCTCGCTTCGCTCGGGGAGGCTTATAGGCTTCTAAGAGGTTTCTTATATGGTCTTATAATGATTACTTAAAACAGTCACTCTTTACTTGTCTATAAAAGTCTCTACAAATTTACCCTTACTAGACCCTTACTAGACCCTTACTAGACCCTTACTAGACCCTTACTAGACCCTTACTAGACCCTTACTAGACCCTTACTAGACCTTCACTACGCAACCATCTTATAATCTCCGGGGTACAAAACGCTGAAGGAGTCTAAGTTCGTATATTTGTTTTATATAGAATATATCATATTATTAATGAGTATTTGGTTATTATTTCCTCTTATTATTGCATATTTTTTTGCTATCCTTTATATATCTAGTTTTTATGAAAAGTATGAAGAACGTATACATGATGTATCGTATATGACAACTGTTCTTATAAATTGTATAGTCTCCGTGTGTATTATCATATTAGTCTTATATCATACGACATTGACTTTTGGCTTGCCTTTATTAAAGAATATCGTTATAACCTTATTAGCAACAGATACACTATATTATTGGTTTCATTACATAAGTCATTATATACCCACCATAAAGAAATACATGCATTTTACCCACCACAACATTACTCATGTATTACCACTTGATACTTACTATTTAGATTCTCTTGATTATATCATATATTCATTATTTGTTATATATCTACCCCTATTCTTTGTAGAAAATATAACTGAATATTTTATACTACTCTGTATTTCTATGATTCATTCCATATATATCCATTCAGATATTACAGGTGACTTCATTTTACCCATGTTTATCAATTCCAAGTATCACAGTCTACATCACACCGTTGGACAAGGTAATTATTCTATCTTCTTTTCATTCTGGGATGATTACATGCAAACCCGCGTAAAGGATTTACCAATCTCTATTGGAAACCACGAGAAATCAATGACCCCTGAAGAATTTAAGGAAGAATGTGTAAAAGGGGCTAAGCTGACTATTATTAAGGGAAATGTTATTGATTGTGCTTCATGGATTAATATTCATCCCGGTGGTAAATCTGTTATTGAGAATATCATTGGGCGCGATTCAACTGAAGATTTTAATAAAATGCACGGTGATTCTAAATCGGCTATTGAAATGATAAGGAAACTTAAGATTGCGGATATTTCTAAACAAATATAATACGTATATTATTAAATGATAGAAATTACTGATAACATCAGTAAGATTATGTTTAAAGATTCTCATAACGGTTATTCGGTATTAACATATATTGATACAAATCTAGAATTAACAAGTGACCTGCTAGAATATCACTTGAACATGGCTATACAAAAATTTCCTATTATGAAACAATACATGGTAGAAACAGATTCAGATATATTTCTGGAATATGATGTGGAATTCAACATCAAACATCATTATAAAATAATATATGATACATATGATACTTTTGATACTTACATAGATAAGATATTGAATCTGTCATTTGAAACAAAGTCAAGGTGGCTTCTTCATTATATGATAGATAAAGATTCTAAGAAGTATAGAATATATTTTAAAATAGACCATTCTTATGCGGATGGATATAAAATCATTGAGATGTTAATGTCTATGCTAGATACTTCAAATCTACCAAATATTTTTAAAAATAGAAATACAAACATGACGGAAACTCTTTATTATATGATATTTGGTACGCTCTTCTTATTTATAAACTTCTTCAAAATAATACTAGAATCTTTATTACTCTCATATAAGTCCTCTGAACATGGGAAAACGGAACATCTGCGATGTAAGCCTTTAAAATTATCGGAAATAAAACGTATCACAAATAATAAGATAACAGTAAATGATTTTTTATATGCTCTCTTAATAAAAACAGATTCTCTTTATACAAACGCCAGAAGAAATATCATAATATCTTCGCCTATTAATATTTCTGGCTCAAAGCACCTTAATAATATGGCACCTGTCATAAACAATATTAGCAATACAATGATAAATAAAGAGTTATTACATAATATTCATACGGTATTTGATTCATATAAATATTCATTATATATACCTATATTTTCATTCATATTGCAGTATATATTACCATTCATACCATTCGCACTACAAACACATCTGTATAATTCTATTATACAAAGGTGTGATTATATATATTCAAATATAATTGGGCCTTCGCATGAAACGATTGAAGATATACATTTCTTAACACTTGCAAAAGATAAAGAAATTGTATTTAATATTATATCAAGTAATGATAATATAAATATAATATGTTCATTTAAGGAAGGTGTTATAGGGGATATTGTGAGGTTTGAAAAATGTATTTATGAAGCATATAAAAGCCTTTCTAGTGAAGCAAATTATGAATAATAAATTAAAAATATGTAAAACCAACTATTCACAATATACTTTAAGATTTTTTAGTATATATCTTAGAATACAAATGACATGGCTTTCTATTGGTCAATATCGTAACCCTCCACTTCCTATAAATCCTATTTTACCTAATATGAAACGTATCATATGGAAAAAACCATCATTATTACCTCCCCTTCCACGAATTCCTCAACCCATTCAATCGTATCGTTGGAAATTATAATATCCTTTGGCACATGTAAATATAATAATCACATATCCTTCCACCCGCATACCAACCCTGTAAGGGGGTCCCGTGTTGTTACAACATTCTTAAAATGGACATTTCCCTCCTTAAACCCAGTTACTCCCTTTATAGATTCCAATATACGTTTTCGTGAACCAAAGAATGCATGTGCAACACCTTCATCCTTTGAGTCATGTCCTACCCCTACAGACCAAGTATCATCTACATCAATTACCCCTCCATTCTCAACGACAAGGTTGTATACAATATCTGTATAGGCATATTTAGTAACATTCTCCTCTTTCGCTGGATATACCCATTGCCCAGTATCATTAATTACTGGGTGCCAGGGTGTTATCCAGGTGTTCTTATATTTACATATAGAATGTCCATTTTCTTCTTTTGTTTGAAGAGCGATTGTATACTCTACACGAGATGGCCCCGTTGTTGTCCAAACCATCATTCCAGCACGAAGTTCCTTCATAGGAATACGAGTATTTCCTGCCATTAATATCATTGCTGTTGATGCCCAACATCCTCCTCCGCGATTCATAAAGGCTGTACCCATATTTATAGGTGTAGTAGCTACAGTGAATACTCCTCCATACAGTGTTTGACCCGTTGGTGTAAGAGGTGGAAGATTACAGAATACATCATCCCCTAGACTACGCAGTTCTTTAAACAATTTTCCTCCAATCACTTGAAACGCGTGGTCCTTAAAATTCATAGACTGCTCTAACTCCATCGCACGCTTATAAGACCGTGTATAATGCTCACCCCATGTTCTATAAAAGCGAGGAGCCATACAAAGTTGCCCCTCATCATCGTCCCCAATTGGTTTCAAATCACGCACAAGCTCACTTGCTTTAAAATCAGATGAAGTACTGTATGTGTGATATATACCCTGATATGCATTTATATCACCTTGATGTCCTACGCAAAACGTCATCGCCTCTAACATAGAGTATCGAGCCCACACATAGCCTGAAAGTGTGCCATTTGAAACAGGAACAACTTCCTCTCCAAAACTCACATGTATTGGCTTCTTTACAGTTTTAAATGTAATATTTCTCGTCTGTCCGTATTGAATAAGACTCGTATTATGTGTTGAGCTGCTTCCATCATCATAAGTGACATATACCACCTTATCCTTTGATGCAGTGGCAAGAACACTTGCTGCCCAGTTAATAAACACCGTCCCCACCATGGAATAATCTGGGATATATCCAAAACTTCCACGCCCTACAGAAGCAATGGAAGAAAGAAGCTTTGAATTTAAAGCATTTCCAAATCCAAATATATTCATATTTCCATTTCTCTCTATCTTACTATATGCGACAGATTCATCTTGGCAAGGAGGACGAATATTTGCTTCTCCATCTGTCAATAGCCCTAAGACAACATTTGAATGAATATACTCTGGCTTTTTACCCACAGTATTTAAAATTTGCATACAATGCCATATATTGGTTGAACTATTCGCTGTAAGGTTTTTTATAATATTAAAAGCAAGGTCTTTTCCTGCATCGTCCATTCGTGTAGGAGGTAAAGCAAGAGTTGCAGAATCACTAAATGGAACTATATAGAATATATCATCTGGACCAAGTTCTGTTGCAATTGCACGAAGAGCATGTTTTGTTAAGTCCAATCGAGTAAAAGCAAGCCCTCCTGTTTCTGTTATATCACACGCAAGAGTGTTCATAGAACCACTTGTATCAACACCAAGACCCATAACAATTCCCTGACGAGTACCCTCTTCAGGTGGGGTAACCTCAATATTTAGAAATGAACCATTAGCCTTTGTTTCAAGGGTTGCTTTCAATGATACAGCTGCTTCAATAAATGGCTTTACTAGCACTTGAGGAGTCAATACCTTTGTTTTATTATAGCGCTCAATCATATCTTTTAAAAGGCGATTAGGTATAAGTTGACTTTCTCTCATAGGTTGACGATTTGTAGGAGATGTTCCATGTTGTCGTAACCACTCTGTAATAGCACGCCTTTCATAATTCGTTCCATCTGAACCAGTAACAGGGTCCTCCATGATATCATATGTAATTGGGCATGTGATATCAGATAATTTTATAGTAGCAGACATATTGCTGTGTATACTTTTAGAAATAACACCAGTTTTTTCAATTTTTTTAACGTGGTCTAAACTATCTAGATGAACCCATAGATAGAATGGAATGTAACCTTACAGCTATATTAAAAGGTGGCCTTGGAAATCAAATGTTTCAAATTGCAACAGTCTACAGCATATAAAACGGGCAAGGTAAACACCCTTCTTTTTATTATACAAATGTCTTTGCAAAAATACCCTTTGTTGAACAAATACATATAGATAGAACTATTCCTGAAAAGTCTTGGTTATATTATCCAGTTATAGAAGAAGTAGGAGGCAATGATACATGTGGGACAATTTGCCTAGATGGATTCTATCAATCTGAAATACATTTTCAAGACCATATTAATGAAGTAAAAGCACTCTTTACTCCCTCTTCAGGTATAATTGAATATCTAGAGAAGAATTCAAATATATTTGAACTGTTTCCTGAATTAAAAGAAGAGCATGATTATGCTTTTATTGGAATTAGACGAGGAGACTATATAAAATATAATACATTTCATAATCCATGTGGAATGGACTATTATAAGAATGCTATGGGGAAATTAGGTAAAAAGAGATACTATATTGCGTCAGATGATATGGATTGAGTTCGTAATAATTTTATAGGTGACATGTTTTATTATTTTGATATCGATGACGATGTAATACAATTATATACTACAGCTCTCTTTAAAAATTATATTATTTCTAATTCAACATTTCATTGGTGGGGTAGCTTCTTATCTATATATGAAAATCCACGTATTCTTGCACCTGATAAATGTTCTTTTGGCGCAGATGTAACGTTTGATAAATATTGGTCTATATATCGAACAAATATGGAAGTTATAGAAAGGGCAATCGAATCATAGTTTTGTATACGTCTCTTTCGCACAACTCATTGCTTCCTTTAATGGAAGACCTGACTCTTTTGATACTTTAAAAAGGTGTTCTTGCCATCTATTTGGTTTAAATTCTGGTTTCTCTTGTTGCCTTTGTTGCTTTTGTTGCTTTTGTTGCGGTTCATTCTTTTCTTCACGGTGTAACGCTTGTATATCATCTTTTGTTACAAGAGTCTCCGTTAAGTTCTTTAAAAGAAGATGATTTGATAATAATAATTCTGTGTGCTCATTCATTTGTTTCTGTAAATTTGTATCAACCTTTGACTCAAACTCGGCAATATATTTAGACATTCTTGTATTTTCTTCAACAAGTTTATGTACTGTATTAAGTATATCTTCATTCAGGTTTTCTCCTTTCATTGTATTAACTGTTATAGCAGCAAGCTCAACAGCAGCAACAAATTCAGCTATACTTAATGAACGAATCGAACTAGATATTTCTTTTCCTGCAGGCCAACGAAATTCAGCAACCTTACTTCCAATACCACTCTTCAACCCTATAAATGCTAATGCTGGCATTCTAATACGCTAGCATTAGGATAATACAATAAAAAATACGTAGTTTATACACCGCATGTTATAACAGATACGGTTGCTGCATTATTCGTTGTTATTGTAAATGAATTAACCGAAGCAATTGTATAATAAATGCCAACACCCACCGTATCACCGAATGTTACCGCGTACAAAGTATTTGTATAAGCAACGGGTAAGTTTATTGTTTTTGTTGTAGCACTACCAAATACAATTGTTGAATATTGTACTATAGGCACTAATGCTCCCTTAGCATATAAATTGCCAGCAATGGATGCTCCACCACTTACAACTAAAGCACCTGTCCCAGTTCCTGTCGATGAAGTTGTATTTGTTGTCACAATTGGCTGAGATGTTGTCCATGCTTGCCCTCCTTGAAAAGAATAGTTCCCAATTATTTGTTTTAATACAGTATAATCTCCAGCAGATGCCATTCTATACGGCTATTAGATTTTCATCTACTTTTTGATATATTTCAACAAATGTCATAGAACCACAATGCGTTTGTAATAGTTCTTGTAAATGTTTGTTGATATATATTATATCATCAAATACTTGTAACTTATTAAACCGTATAAGTTCATTTAAAAATATGTACACGTCCTTCCTCCTTATTTGACCATATCGATTCAAATATTCCTTTCCTATATATACTTTCAAATGGCCGGATGGGATTGTCCATTCATCACGCAATAACATTTCTTCTTTTGTAGGTGGTAACGTATATACAACACATGTAGCTGGGATGTCATTGGATGATATGTATGTATCATATATATCACCGGCTTTACTTACAATTCTAGCATCTATACCCCATGTATTAACATGTTGTAAAATACTATGTATTTGTTTATTTGTAACAAGTGATAATTCTATCTGGCTCATTATATATACTATACGGTTAATGTTTATATATCATCTTCTGAATCGGATAAGTCTTGAACGACTGGGTACACATCATCGCTATCACTGTCATCATAATCTGAATCAGTTTGATAAATGTTTTTACATGACCATATACAAAAGCCGTAAGCAATTAAGATAAAAAAGAGATTCATTTAATTAGTCTACATAAAAAATACCAGTTACGGGGCTTGAACCCGTGACCTTGTGGTTAAAAGCCACACGCTCTACCTACTGAGCTAAACTGGTATGACCTCCTTAGGAGCGGTTGCAACTTTCAACTTTTGTACGTTACGCATCGTTATTATAAACTATATTCGTATAGTACATAATGCCCAATACTCCGGCGATATTCGACAATAATAATATAACACTATATGCTATAGGTGGGGCGTTTGGCATTAATACAAGACCCATGAGTTTGTTAGACGTACAGAATAAAGCACAGGCAAATAGCCAAAGTTTGTATAGAGAAACTGGGGAGGACGAAACAATTTCTTTACCTAGGACTACAATTAGTTTAGGTGATTTTTTAGGTAAATATACACCGCAATGTACTGGTAATATTGATAAGCAAGAGTACTCAGCCTTGGCGGATGGGGTGCAAGGTGTAATAGGATTTAATGTGGAAACACCAACCTATGAAATTCGCGGAAGAACGTTATACAGTTTAAAGATTCGTCCGTATTGTTATGCAAATAAACACGGGGCTGCCACTAGCGTCGAGACAAGTTCAGAAGAAGTATGGATTATGTATGGAACGGACGCACAACTATCAGCAAGTCCTCGTATGGGTGTACAATTAGGAGTCAATTTCAACACTTTGACTAATATAAGGATTCCCTCTAGTACGCTTACCCCTTTTGTACTCCTAATTCATATCAAAATAACCGCCTCTAGCTATATATTAGGGGTACCATTCGGGAGCGTTACTCTATGGAAGGACTGGGTATATCAGGTTAACTATAATGGTTTAACACTACGATAAGGCTATAGTTTGCATGTAATAAGTTTATTTATCATAGATTGTTGTTCTTTTATTGCTTCAATGAGTATACCAACAATATTTCCATATGCGACAGATTTCATATCTTTCTCATCTGTGAAAACAACTTCAGGTAAAATATCTTCTAATTCTTGAGCAATAACACCCATATTTCTCTTTGTTCCATTTTTAGGTGTATAATAGACTCCACGCATCTTTAAAACTTTATCCAATGCTGAATCAATTGTCACTATATTTTCTTTTAGACGTTTGTCAGAATACGCTGTTACGTTTCCCCCAGCCGTTATATCACGTCTTACATCTAAATCTCCAAGCAGGTTAATGCTCATCAGTAGACCACGAACTCCACCATATGTAAAATTATTATCCCAAAAACTAAATCCACCCACGTTACCGCTTCCAGGATCATTTATAAATTCGGTTGTACCCTCACCAAGTCGTAGGTTATTCCATGCTGCTACGCTTCCTCGACCATCTAATCCCCAAAATAATTTACCAACTACACTTAAATTACTTCCTATATATACATCCTTCGAAAAAGATGCTCCTCCAGAAACTTGAAGTGCTCCTGTACCTATAGAATTAATCCCCCTAATGTTATAAGGTGATGGTAATATAGTATTTGAATCTAATTGTATATTTGAACTAGAATATATACGAGTTGTATTTGCTATATATACATCACCAGTTTTATTAATGTGAAGAAGTGCATTATTCAAAGGTTGTGTGTTAACAAGACTAGCCGAAGTATCATAAAAAGAAAATCCACCCGCGCCACCGCTTCCAGGATTATTTATAAGTTCTGTTGAACCACCACCTGCATTTGATGTATTCCATGTTACTTTACTTTGATATATAGCACCATTCCATTTCCAACCTATTTCTCCCTTTACATTTAAATTATTTTGTATAACAGCATCCCCTCCCACATTTAATCCTGCTGCTGATACTTGTAATGTACCTCCGCCATTCCCATACAGGGATCCTCCTATATACGTATCTCCATAAATGGACGCTCCCCCTGCACTTACAACCAATGCTCCGCGTGTCCAACTTGCTGGTGCTATAGAACTAATTACAATTGGACCTGTTGTAAATGTACTTTTTGCTACATATATACCTCCTGACATAATATTCAGCGCACCCCCCCCTACACTTCCATCCGCTGTATTACTTGTTACAAGAGGTAATGCAGAAGTTCCTCCAACTCCAGAATATATACTTCCTCCTACATATAAATCTCCATAAATAGATGCTCCGCCTGCCGTAACTTGAAGGGCACCTGTTCCTAAGCCTGATACTGCCGCAATAGAACTTATTATTACAGGATTAAATGTATACGTACTTCCATATATGGATGCTCCACCCGCCGTCACTCGAAGGGCTCCTGTTCCATACGAGGTCGCTTGTGTAGTATCAGTTATCGTTAAAGCATTCTTCATATAAGTACTCCCATATATAGATGCTCCTCCATTTACAATAAGAGCTCCTGTTCCTAGAGAAGTTGCTGTTGTAAATGAACTTATAACCAATGGCCCTGCCATATAAGTACTTCCATATATGGATGCCCCTCCTGCTGTTACTTGAAGGGCCCCTGTTCCTAGACTTGTTGCTGGAGCGATTGAACTAATAACAATAGGCCCACTTGTAAATGTACTTCCATATATTGATGCTCCACCTGCCGTTACTTGAAGTGCTCCTGTTCCATATGAAGTAGCCTGTGTAGAAGATGATATTATTACATTTCCTCCTATCCAAGTATTTGTCGATACGTTCAGCCCACCTACATACGTACTCCCATAAATGGATGCGCCCCCTGCTGTTACTTGAAGAGCACCTGTTGTTAAATTTGAGGCAGGTGATATAGAACTAATTACAATTGGTCCACCTGTGAAAGTACTTCCATATATAGATGCTCCTCCTGCTGTTACAAGAAGTGCACCTGTTCCTAGACTCGTTGCGGCTGTAAGAGAACTTGCTACAATAGGTCCACCTGATATAGTGCTGCCATATATAGATGCCCCTCCTGCTGTTACTTGAAGGGCCCCTGTTCCTAGACTTGTTGCTGGAGCTATTGTACTAATAACAATTGGTCCTTTTGTAAATGTACTTCCATATATAGATGCTCCTCCTGCTGTTACTTGAAGGGCTCCTGTTCCTAGACTTGTTGCTGGAGCTATTGTACTAATAACAATTGGTCCTTTTGTAAATGTACTTCCATATATTGATGCCCCTCCTGCTGTTACTTGAAGGGCTCCTGAAGTTACGTTGGATGCAGGAGCAATCGAACTAATAACAATTGGTCCACCCGTGAAAGTACTTCCATATATCGATGCTCCACCTGCTGTTACAAGAAGTGCACCTGTTCCTAACATTGTTGCTGATGTAAGAGAACTTGCTACAATAGGTCCGCCTGATATAGTGCTGCCATATATAGATGCCCCTCCT
>Ga0209188_1003339_pt1 | contig 11176 bp, 9 predicted proteins | sample C_130625_EF_Meta_FD_187307 | JGI IMG/M metagenome (GOLD analysis project Ga0209188, IMG submission 187307) | Freshwater microbial communities from Lake Croche, Canada to study carbon cycling - C_130625_EF_MetaG (SPAdes) (version 2) | ecosystem: Environmental > Aquatic > Freshwater > Lake | place...
ACAGGCGGCGACGATCGCCACGGCCTTTCGTCCCTCGAGGGCGTCAAGATCTGGCTTGCGCCCTGCGCGGAGGGCGGTGACGAAGGCCGCGAAGTTACGCGTGTGGCAGGCGTAGTTGATCGCCATCGGATCGGCAGCCCCGCCGCTGGTGCTGCTCCCCGCCCCGTACAGGGAGCGGGCGGCGTCGTCGTCCGGAGAGGGCTCGCGGAATCGCCAATCGGTGAGCTGCTCCTCGAGGATCTCGGCGGTGCCGTCGCGGCCGCCGACGAGAATCCGGCGGAGTTGACCCGGGAACATCGCCGTGGTGGCGAGAATCTGACCGAGCGTCCCGTCGCGGAAGCGGAGGATCGCCACGCAGGTGTCCTCGACCTCGAGCCGGGCAGGATCGTGGGCCCGGACGGCCGTCATCGCCACAACGCTCTCCACCGAGTTCTCGCCGGGGGCGAGCCCCGGCATCGTCGCTCCGGCGATCCACTGGAGGGCATCGACGCCGTGGATCGATTGGTTCATCAGCGCACCGCCACCGTCGAGCGCGGCGGTTCCCTGCCAGCGTCCGACGCCGTAATAGGCATCGTCGCGCCACCAGGGCACGGACGCGGCGACGATCGCGAGTCGGCCGAAGCGGCCCGCCGCCGCCGCCGCGTGGACGGCCTGGACGACCGGATTGAAGCGCTGCGGGAAGATCGCGCCGAGCGTGATCCCCGCCTTGTCGGCGATCGTCCGCATGGCATCGATCCGCCGGAGCGTGATCTCGAGCGGCTTCTCGCAGATCACGTGGACGCCCCGCCGAGCGGCGGCCTTCAGCCCCTCGAGGTGGGCGCCGGAAGGGGTGGCGATCGTGACGAAATCAGGCTTCTCGCGCCTGAGCATCGTGGCGGCGTCGGCATACCAGCGGCAGCCAAACTCCTCCGCGAACGCCATTCCCTTCGCCTCGGTGCGGCAGCACCCGGCGACGAGGTCGATCCCCTCGAGATCCCGCAGCGCCCGGGCGTGCATCCGCGCGATCGCGCCGATGCCGATGATCGCGGCCCGCATCCCGTCCCTCCTCGTGGCGAAGCGGGATGCGGCAAACACCCCTCAGGGCCGCCGATCCCGGAGGGGCCAGTGTGGCCCCAGCGAGCGGGCGGAACAAGCCTTCCGCCACAGGGAATCACTGATCATCCGGCGATCGGCCAAGGTCCATTCGCCGATCACTTCGTCTTGTAAAAGGCGTCGAAGAGCCGGTCGTTGACCCAGTGAAGCCGCGGGAGCGGGCCGTCGTCGTGGGTGCCGGTGCGGGGGCAGCAAGGGCCGCCGTAGATCGGCCCGCAGGTCGGATCTCCCGCCACGCCGACGAGGTCGTAGGGATGGGGCGGATGGCTGGGATGACACGGCGGCATCGGAATGCAGGGCTCGATCCAACGCGGCTCGCCGCACTGATGGAGCGGCTCGGCGCCGGCCAACCAATCGCCGGCGCGATCGCTCCGCAGCGGGAGGGTGCGGGCAAGGATTTCGTCGATCGAGGTCTTCGTCGTCACCCCATCGATCGCGGCCTTCTCCGCAGCGAGCGACCGATCCCCCGATCCGGTCGTGACCGCGCGCCGCTCTGGCTGGGAAGTGCCCTTCGCTGCGTTGGCCGGCTTCGAGGCGGGATCAGGCTTGGTCGCCGGCGGGGCCTTGGCCCCCTTCTCCGCGTCGGACTTGGCCGCGGCAGCCTCGGCTTCCGGTTTGGCAGCGTCGTCGGTCGCCGCCCCCTGTCGGGTCTTCGGCTTCCAGCCATCGGAAGCGCGAGGCTTCGCGGCGGGAGCCTCCGGCGGTTGGGCTGTCGCCGAGCTCGCCATCACGGCCCAAGCCGCGACCCATGCGCCAGTGCTCGCGGTCAACCATCGCCCCTGCGGTATCATCTTCATGCTTTTGATCCCCTCGGAAATCACCATCGACAGCCCGAGCCATCGGGCTGGAGTGATGCCAGGGAAGGCCTAGGACCGGGTGAAGGGGCGGAGTCTGCGTCGACATGAGCGCCCTCCCTGTCCGACAAACTTTGCTTTCCTTGCCCGGTTCGCGACGCTTTCCCCGCCCCCGGAGAGGTCAAGGCCGCTCCCCGCTTGAGCCCATGGCACCATCCAATCCCCCCCCTGCCGACGCCGCTTCACTGCTCACCACGCTGCAAGCCAGAGGCCTGCGCGTCGTGATGATCACTGCCGGCGGCGGATCGGCGGCGATCCCGGCGCTCGTCACGCTCACGGGCGCGAGTGCGGTCGTTCTCGAGGCGGTTGTCCCTTCCGCGCGCCAGGCCATCGATGCCCTCCTCGGCGGGCCGCAGGAGTCGTACTGTTCCTCCCGCGCCGCGCGTCGCTTGGCGATGGCCGCTTGGGAACGCTGCCGGCAGCACGGCGCTGGGATCGGCGCCGCGGTGGGAGTCGCCTGCACCGCCAGTCTTGCGACGACCGTCCCCAAGCGGGGAGACCACCGGATCGTGGTGGCGGTGCAGACGCTCGGCGAGACCTCCGTCGCCACCCTCGGCCTCGCCAAGGGGGCACGGTCGCGGAGCGAGGAGGAGACGATCGCTGCCGCATTCATCCTCGCACGGATCGGGGCCGTCGTCGGCTCGTCGTCTTTGGCGGAGGATCGCCTCGCCCCTCTTCTCCACCCCGGAGAAGGGATGGTCGTTGATCGGGCGCCGGCTCCGGAGGCCTGGCAGGCGATCCTCACCGGCACCTCGGGAAGGGTACGTTTGGCCGGGCCGGACGGCGGGCTGTCTCCCGGCCCCCCCGGACGGGAGGCGATCTTTCCGGGATCGTTCGACCCGCTCCACGACGCTCATCGAGCGATGGCCCGGATTGGGGCCCGGATCACGGGGCTCCCCGTGGCCTACGAACTCTCGATCCGCAACGTCGACAAGCCGGCGCTCGACTTTCTCGAGATCGCGGCTCGGGCAAAGAGCCTTGCCGGCGCGGAGGCGTGGCTGACGTCGGCGCCGACGTTCGTCGAGAAACTCGCCCTCTTCCCCGGCGCCCCGTTCCTGGTCGGCGCCGACACGTTCGTGCGTCTGGGAAATCCGCGCTACTACGGCGGCTCGACCGACCGCGCGGCTGCGGCCGTGGCCCGGATCGCCGGTGATTCCGGAGGGCTGATCGTGTTCGGTCGCGTCCACGATGGACAGTTCACCGAACCGTCACGGCTCGAAGCACCGCCCGCCCTGCGGGCGATCGCCCGATTCGTGACGGAGGCGGAGTTTCGCCGAGACGTCTCGAGCACAAGCCTGCGGCTGGCCCGCGAACCGGGGTCGGACTGAAACCGCTCCAGCCCGTCAGCGCCGATTTTCCTGGGCGTCGCCACGGGCCAACCGGCGGCGGCGGGCGGCGAGCATCACGTTCCAGAATCCGAGGAAGCCGATCACGCAGGCAAAGACGATGATCGGACGACGAATGTCGTGATTGAAGGTCCAGGATCCCGCGGCGAGGATCGATCCCCAAACGAGGACGGCGACCATGATCCAGCGGAGGATCTTCTCGGGCGTAGCGGCTGTGGGAGACGGTGTCATGAGCCCACTATAGGCCCACACCCGGCGGCCGCCGATGCCGCCCCGCCCACGGCGCAAAAAAAAGGCCCCCGGAACGGTCCAGATCCCAGGGGGGCGGGGAACCTGAACCGTTTCCGGGAGCGATTGGACGGAGCGTGTCTCGCGGGGGCCGTGTTGCAAACCCTCGTCAACCTCAAAGCTGGGCGGACAGTAGGGGAGAGATTTTCAGGGGTCAAGGCCTGTTGCTACGACGAAATCGAAAATCTCCGAGGCCGGCTTGCATGGCTGGAATCCAGGGATTCCAGCTGGTTTACGCCGGTGGACTCTCCACAAGCTGGAGCAGCGGCGCGGTCTGAGGGGAAAGCGGTATGCTCTCGCGATGCGATTGGGGGCTCGAGTTTCCCCACGCTCCTCCCCCTCAAAGCCCGACAGGTCTGCCATGGCCACATCCCCCCAGTCGATTTCCCCCCCGACGCCCGGTGCCGGCGCCCCTCCGACCGCAGAAGCCTGGGGACAGACATTCGCGGCTGGGCTGCGCTATGAGGAGTTTCTCGATCGTCACGCGACGCCCGACCAGCGATCGCGCTGGCAAGGAGTCCATGGCCGCGTGGTGCTTTCGGCCGACGAGCAACGGATCCTGGGAGGATTTGTCCGCCGGATGCCGGTGCTCGTCCTCGCGGGGGCGTGGTGCGGTGACTGCGTGAACCAGTGCCCCATCTTCCCCCACTTCGCCGCCGCCACGCCGGCGATCGACTTGAAGTTCCTCGACCGCGACGCCCGTCCCGACATCGCCGCCCATCTCAAGGTCTGCGGTGGCCAACGGGTGCCGACGCTGGCCTTCTTCAGCGAGGACTTCACCCCCGTGCTCATCTATGGAGACAGGACCTTGGCTGCCTACCGGACAGCGGCGGCCTCGCAGCTCGGCGGCACGTGCCAGACCGGAATCGTTCCCCCGCCGGCCGAAGCACTGGCCGCGGTCACCGCCGACTGGCTCCGCGAGTTCGAGCGCGTGCAGTTGATCCTGCGACTGTCCGGCCGTCTCCGCCAACTCCACGGCGACTGACCTTTTCAGCGGTCGGCAGGAGTGGCCCTCACGACCTCCTGACCGCCTCCTTGAGGATCGATGCCCCCTCTGGCCACCCACCCATGACGACCCGCGAACGCTGGACGGTCTACCCTCTTCTCTTCCTGGCGATCGGCCTGGCGATGCGGGCCCAATCGGGAGCTCCCGATCTCGACGGGCGCATCCGCGTTGAAGTGCTCGATGCAGCGAGCGTCATGTGTCGCGAGTTGCGGGTGGAATCGGCCGACGGCCCGACGCTCGTCCATCTCGGCCGCGTCAAGGGGGGCGGCGGGGGCAGGATCGAGATCCGTGATTCAAAAGGACGCGACTCCGTCGCCGTCGGCACGCGCCCCGGGCGCAGCGAAGGAGGCGTGGAGTTCTTTGATTTCGACGGCGTTGAGTCGGCCCGTCTGACAGCCGCCGGCCTCGACGAACCGCCGCCGGACCATCCAGCACCGGAAGCCCATCCGGCCGACGATGCGGCTTCTCCCGCAGAAGCAGGGACCTAAGCGGGCTCCTGCCCGCGGAATATCGAATACGCCCGGCAGGACTCGAACCTGCAGGCTGCTTCACGCGAGGCCCGTCATCCTGACGGCCTCGCTTGCGAACCTCCGGTTCGTGGCGCGATCGGCGGGCTCCTGCCCGCGGAACATCGAATACGCCCGGCAGGACTCGAACCTGCAAGCTGCTTCACGCGAGGCCCGTCATCCTGACGGCCTCGCTTGCGAACCTCCGGTTCGTGGCGCGATCGGCGGGCTCCTGCCCGCAGAGTTTCGAAGTACGCCCGGCAGGACTCGAACCTGCAACCCTCGGTTCCGAAGACCGATGCTCTATCCATTGAGCTACGGGCGCGTGACTTGAGCGTCAGTATACGCGCTGAATGGCCAGCCGGCCCCCCTCTCTCCAACCGGCATCGCCATCCCAGCCGGACTTTCTTGCCAGCGACTCTGCCGGTCGGGCAAATCTGCCGATCTTTTTTCCAACGGCGGAGCAGAAGCCGTTCCCGGAACCGGGGGTGTCAGGGCCGTTGCCACGGTCGAAGACGTCCGGTCGGTTCCATCGCAGTCTCTCGACCACAACCGGCCCATCAGTCACCACATTCCCCTTCGACACTCTTGATTCCAGGAGAAATAATCATGCCCGTCGTCAATCCCCACGGCACGGCCCCTGCGTCCTTCTCTCCTCCCAGGATCGACACCTGGTCGTTCCTCCTCGGGGGCGGAGCGATGCTCCTCGTCGCCTGGTTCGGACTCCTCCGTCCCTCGCAGCAGCATCTCACGGGACTCGAGCGTCAGGTGAGCCACCTCACGCGGGCCGTGTCCGATCTCAACGCCACTGGCAACGGGGCCAAGGGCACCAACGCCCTCCTCGCCCAACTCCAGATCCAAGCCCGACAGCTCGGCGATGCCGAACAGGCCTTTGCCCGCTTCGAAAAACTCGCCGGACGGATCTCGGCTCAGACCACCGCGATCGAACAGGCGACCCTCACGCTCGAGGCCGTCGATGCCCTCCACGCTGGCATCGCCGCGCGGGGCCCGGCGGTCGGCGAGGCGTCGACCGTTCTCGACGAGATGTCCGACCTGTCGGCGAAGATCCAGGCGTCCCGTGATTCGGCCCGCGAAGCCCGTTCGTCGCTGGCCGTTCTCGATGCCCTCCACCAGGACCTCACCGTGGGGATGACGAAGATCGACGCCGCGGCGCCGGTCCTCGACGATGTCCAGACGCTCGTCAGCCGGATTGCCGGATCAGCCGCCGACGTCGAGCGCGCCACCACGGTGCAGGATCGTGCTGCCCAACTCGGCCGCTCCGTCATCGAGACGGAACAGCGAATCGACGACGCGGAGCGGACGATCGATCGGATCTCCGGCCTGACGTCGTCGATCGTCGCTCAGGAGACGGTCACCGGCCCCGCCGAAGAACGCCTCCGTCGGCTCGTGGCCCTGAAGAGCTCGGTTGTCTCTGGAGCCGATCACCTCGATGACGCCGACGCGGCGCTCTCCCGGCTCCAGGATCTCCGCGATGGCCTGCGGAACGCCACCACGACCGTCGGCGACGTGCAGCACATGATCGTCGACGTGATGCTCCTCCAGCCGGCGGTCGACCGGGCGGTCGCCGCCCTCAAGCCGGTGATCGAACTGACGCGGACCGCCCGCCAAGCCGATCCGGCCGCGATGGCCCCCCGGGCCTCCGTCGAGCCGACGAGCGACACGGCCAATCCGGTAGTCGGTGCCGCGCCGACCGCCGACGTCACGAAGTGATCCCAGCCTGCCAACCTGACGACGACCTCTGCCACCGGGGCCCCGACCAGGGCCCCGGTGGCCTTTTTTCATGGGCGGATTCCCTTTCGGCTGCCGATCCGTAACACTTCTTTTCGCCATGGGGGAACCGCCACGCACCACCGTCGATCCACCGCAAACGCTCTTCGGGGCCCTGCGCCACCTCGGCCCCGGGATCGTGCTTGCCAGTTCGATCGTGGGCAGCGGCGAACTGATCGCCACGACGAGCACCGGCGCCCAAGCCGGATTCCTTCTTCTCTGGCTGATCATCATCGGCTGCGTCATCAAGGTCGCCGCCCAGGTGGAGATCGGTCGCGCCACGCTCGCTTGGGGCAGGACGCCGCTCGACGCCTTTGACCGGGTCCCAGGGCCGCGGCTCGGCGGCCGGGGCTGGATCTACTGGGGATGGGTCGTGATGACGCTCCTCGTCCTCGTCCAGCAGGGAGGCATCCTCTCAGGCGTTGCCCAGACGCTCGCGGCCGGCCTCCCCGTCACAACCGCCGGTCGGGCATGGAATCGCGTCTACGACGAGGCTGCTGCCACCCGGATCCTCGCCGCCACGGCGCAGAGCCGCGGGGAGACGGAGAAGGCCGCGGCCCTCGTGACCCGGATGGCGGAACTCGACGAGTCGAAGAAAGGTCTGACAGCTCCCGCCGATGAGAAGATCTGGGCGATCGTCACCGGCCTCGTCACGGCGGTGCTCCTGGCGATCGGCCGCTACAAGCTCATCGAAGTCGTCTCGATCCTCCTCGTCGGCACGTTCACGCTCGTGACGCTCCTGGCCCTGCTCCTCCTCCAATTCGATCCGGCGTGGGCGATCTCGCCAGCGGAGCTGACCAGCGGCTTGATCCCGTCGATCCCCCCAGCGGTCGGCAAAAACTCCCCCCTGATGACCGCCCTGGCCACCTTCGGGATCATCGGCGTGGGGGCCAGTGAACTCATGGTCTATCCCTACTGGTGCCTCGAGAAGGGCTACGGCGTTGCCGTCGGCCCGCGCGACGATTCCGAGGCCTGGGCGAAGCGAGCCCGCGGCTGGCTCAAGGTGATGCAACTCGATGCCTGGGCGTCGATGGTCGTCTACACCGCCGTCACCGTCGCCTTCTACCTCCTCGGCGCCGCCACCCTCGGCAGGCTCGGCCTCAAGCCCGAGGGGGGCGAGATGGTGCGCACGCTCGGGGCGATGTACGCCCCGGTGTTCGGGCCGGCGATCGGCCCCTGGGCCAACGGTGCCTTTCTCATCGGCGCCTTTGCCGTCCTCTATTCGACCCTCTTCGTCGCTGCGGCGGGGAACGCGCGGATGGTCGTTGACGGCCTCATCCTCGCCGGTCGATTGCCCGGCGACGATGCCTCGCGAACCACCTGGAACCGGCGGCTCTCCACGGCCTGGCCTCTGGTGGCGATGGTCCTGGCGCTGCTGATCCGCGAGCCTGTGGCGATGGTGCTTGCCAGTGGCGCCGCGCAGGCGATGATGCTCGCCGCCCTCGGCGTGGCGGTGATCTGGTTCCGCTGGCGGGCGCTCGACCCCAGGCTGCGGCCGGGCCGCGCCTGGGACATCCTCCTGGTCACCTCCTCGGCCGGCTTCATCATCATCGGCCTGTGGACGCTCTGGCAGCGGATCGCAACGCTCCTCGCCACGTCGGCGTGACCCCCCAGCGACGAAACGTCATGACCGTTGCCATCTACGTCAGCACGATGCGGTCCGACTACCGCCTCGCCAAGGCCCTGATCGCGAGCATCGAGGCGCATCTGCAGTCGCCGCGGATCTACGTGATCCCCGACGACGACCACCCCGGCGACGAAATGTTCGGCCATCCGGTGTGGCGCCCCACCGATCCGCGGATCCTCGAGCTCGATCGCTACTACAAGAAGCTGCGGGTGTTCTGGGGGCCGGCAGAGCGGTTCGTGCACATGGATGCCGACCAACTCGTCCTCCGCGATCTCCAGCCGTATCTCGACACCGTGGCCGCAGCTGCCGGGCCGTTCGTGATGGCGAACCGGCGATCGAGCACCTGGAAAAAACTCCAGGCCGCCGACGAGTCGGCCAGGCGGCAGGCGATTGCGACCATGACGGGCGACCCCGCGGCGCTTGTGGCCTTCGATCCGTCGTTTGACTGGCGCGATGCCCACCTCCTCAACAGCGGTGAGTTTTCGGCATCGCGGGACGCCATCGACCGCGACACGTTCCTCGCCGTGTTCGCAAAGGCGAAGCAGTTCTATGCCGAGCGGGGACTGGGAAACATGACCGGCTCGCGGATCGGGCCCTTCATGGGAGACCAAGGCTTCCTCTCCTACTTCCTCGCCGCCCACGCCCCGGGCACGAGGGTCGAATGGCTCGACGATCTCTACGCCTGGGGGGGCCGCAACGAGCTGACCCACTACCGGGACGACGATTCCACCGATCCCCTCAAGTGGGTCGCGATCCACTGGGCGGGGTGTCCACGTCCAGGGCCGATTCCGCTCCCGGGCCGCGCGGTGTGCGCGGCCCAGTGGCGGCGGGATCACCGTCGCTACTGTCGGCGCCACGGTGATTGGGCGGGATACGTGCAGGACTCACTCCAAGACGCCGCCACCCTGGCGTGGCAGGCTGGAAGTCGATTGAAGCGTCGGCTCACCCGATGACGACCGACCTGCCACCGGCCTCGTCTGTCGATTTACCCCCCCCCGCGGGCGCCGCTGATCGTGCGAGTGTCCGCCTCCGCTTCGTCGGCTTCTGGGACGGCTTCGATCCGCGCGACAACTTCTTCACCCGGCTCCTCGCGCCACACTGGCGGATCGACCACGATGCCGATCCCGACTTCATCCTCTACACGACCGTCGGGAGCCGGAGGAAGGAGTTCCTCGAGTACGACTGCACGCGGATCTTTTTCACCGGGGAAAACGTCGGCCCCGACTGGCTCAATTGCGACTGGGCGTTCACGTTCCGCTACGATTCGCATCCCCGGCATCTCCGCCTCCCGCTGTGGGTGCTCTACGCCGACGCCACAGCGCTCGTGAAGCCGCCGGTCGTTGACGTCGAGGGGATCGTGGCAGGAAAGACGAGGTTCTGCGCGTTCGTCGTCTCCAATCCCCTCTGCCGCACCCGCAACGACTTCTTCCACAAGCTCTCCCGCTACCGCCCCGTCGACTCCGGCGGAAAGCTGTTCAACAACGTCGGCGGCCGGGTCGCCGACAAGCGGGCATTCCTTGCCGACTGCCGGTTCACGATCGCCTTCGAAAACGAATCGTTCCCCGGCTACACCACCGAGAAGGTGCTCGAGCCGATGCTCGTCAACTCGATCCCGATCTACTGGGGCGATCCGCTCGTGGGGCGCGACTTCGACACCACGAGCTTTCTCTCAGCCCACGATTCGCCGTCGCTCGACGACATGGTCGACCGGGTCGTGGCGGTCGATCGCGATCCGTCGCTCCTCGCGGAGGTCCTCGCGCGGCCGTGGTTTCGGGGCAACGCCGTTCCCCCCTGCGCCGACACGGCACGGATCCTCGATCGGTTCGCGACGATCTTCACGACGCCGATCGATCCCGTCGCCCGACGGCGAAGCGTGGCGCGGAGCCTGCGGCTCCATCGGCTGCCGGCGGCCGTGGCAAGCGTCGGCCACCGCCTCAGGCGGCAGGTGAGGAAGTGGTCGGCTCGAGGAACCTGAGCTCCCCGCTCGAGCGTCACCAGGGCGTGAGCGTCACCGGGGCGTGATCGGCACCAGCGGCGGCGCCTGGATGGGGACGATCGCCGGTTGCTGGGAGGCAGGCTGGAGCGAGGTGGGTTGATAGGGGACGGGCTGAGCCGTGGCCGGCTGATAGGGGGCCGGCTGGTAGGGGGCCGGCTGGACGCCCACCGGCGCCTGGTTGACGACCTGCGGCTGGGCTCCGAACGGCGTCACGGCCTGCTGGGGGAGGGCGGCGCCGGTCGTCACGGCCACCGGCTGGGGCCGCGAGCGGGCGTTGAGATCCTCGACGAGCTGCTGCACCTCGGGGCGGATCGCCAGGCCGCGCAGGGTGAACACGTCACTGGGGGTGACATTGAAGCGGCCGTAGAGGAGCGAGTCGGCGTTGTGATCGACCGAGATATCGCTGCCACCGAGGGAGACGCCGGCAAACAACCCACGGCTGCGGGCATAGGAGTAGATCTCGGCACCGAGACGGGCATCGGTGCCCGCGTTGGCGCTGCGACCGACCGGCCCGGCAGCGATCGATGCATCGGCGCCGAGGGTCACCTTCTGGCCGTTGAGGATCCCCTGGAGGCTGCGCGGCGTGGCGAACACGAGCACGATGTCAGCCGCCTGGACGCCGGCCTGGAAGCCGACGCTCCCTCCGCCCATCGTCACCATCACCGGCGGGCTC
>Ga0209188_1003341_pt1 | contig 11175 bp, 5 predicted proteins | sample C_130625_EF_Meta_FD_187307 | JGI IMG/M metagenome (GOLD analysis project Ga0209188, IMG submission 187307) | Freshwater microbial communities from Lake Croche, Canada to study carbon cycling - C_130625_EF_MetaG (SPAdes) (version 2) | ecosystem: Environmental > Aquatic > Freshwater > Lake | place...
CATTGTCAATACGCTTGGATGGAATCGAGGATCCAAACAACATGCGTAATTCCTCTCTATCCTTAAAAGTATCGAAGGGCAAACTATATCTCTCTATATCACCGTCATAATTACGCAACAAAGGACCGTCATAAAATGCATGAGTATTATAATACAAAACTAAATTCCCGACATTCCTCACAGGACAGATATCTGGAAAGCACCGAGGGGTACGGTGCATAATTTGCAAGCTTTTGTCTCCTAAAAGAAATTGTATATTTTTCGCTTTTTGCTTGCCGAGTAAAATGCTTCGCCTACGGGTCAAAGTCGATAAAGTAAATGGAGTTAATGATGATGCTGATGCTGATGCTGGTGATGTTGCTGATGCTGGTGATGTTGCTGATGCTGGTGATGTTGCTGATGCTGATGCTGATGCTGATGCTGATGTTGATGCTGATGCTGATGCTGATGCTGGTGAATGAATAATACGATTTAGTTTATTTACATATTCCTCCCTCTCATAGATGCGATGATATTTTGCTAGAATGACCGACATTAATTGCCCTGTCTGCAGTATACCTTCCCGAACATCAGTTATAAGATCAACGATCCCACCTACTTTTGAAACCCCTGTTATTATCTCTGCAACAGGGCCGTCTTGAATCGAACCAACAAATGTCGCCGAACGCAAAGCATTGTATCCAAATGCATGAAAATCTCTATTTTTCATCGACGTTTTCCATGTAAGAATAGTTTCATCGCTATAATCTCGAAATGCGCCGTGAGTAATAAAGTCATTTTCATTGTCAATTGGGTACAATGACGACTGTTTAATTAACTCTGTAACACCAGTTCCGTCAACAGGAACAACTTGCCCAGGGACAGTATAATCGCGGAGCATTTGCAGTTCCCAAAATCGATCGCCAAATGCCACATCAGGATTATTGAGAAATTGCACAAAATAAAAATTCGCATTGCGCTTTTGAATTTGTATGTTTAAAAAATCATCCAAATGCAAATATCCCAACGAGTCTCGTTTTGCTGATGGCACCGTACTAACGCTGACTGCATCAAAAATGGTATCTTGAAATCCTGCATCCTTAAGCATCGCTTGATATCGTTTCGTGCGTAAGAAGCGAATATGAACGAATCCTGAGAAAGCGCGATTAATAACAGATTGGATTCGATGCCCGTTTTCGCAACCAGGAAAAAAATCAACAAACACGATTTCTTTGACCCGACATTGCCAGGGAGTTTTCTTCGCGAGCACTGGATTCATTCTCTCTTGATCGTCCACAAACGTTTTGAACCGATTTCTATCACGATCGTCCAAATAGAGAAGGGTTCGATCCTCAAGAAGGCGGAAATATTCCAAAATTTGCATCGTGTCTAGAGTTTGTAAAGGTGGATTGGGTGCCATTCCGTCGTCGTCGTCGTCATCGTCATCATCGCGATCACTGTTACCATCATTGGCGTCGTTATTATTATCATCCCCATCATCTTCATTGTTATCGACTTTTCCTGAATCTTCTTCTTCTTCATCATCGGTTACATACTCTTCCATCAACCCCCTGTTTCGTAAAGCGAGCCTAGCCCGAATTCGCGACTTTTCTTTTTTGCGATCAAGTTTTGATTTCCAACCTTCCCATCCATCTTCGTCATCATTTCCTTCTCTATCTTCTGCCCCATCATCCTCTTGGCCTGAAATAATAGTCCCATCAACATCGTCGCCATCATCATCCATTCCCCCAAGTTTTCCAAGACTCAACGCTTTGATCATAGTTTTTATTCGTTTTGCATAGGCTTTGGCTCGTTTTCTTTCACGGCGATTGTCGGCTTCTTGGCATTTGCCCATCAGGTTTAGTGTACTCTGGTAATTGAGAGTATTTGCTATGACCAAAGAATAACGCCGAGCAGCAGTCGGCCCTTCTTCATTAAAAATTATTTTCGATAATAAACGTGACAAGAAGGTTTCGGCAATCATTTTGGTCCGCATCCGAAATAAATGCTTGTCAAAATAAATATAATTGCGATCAGTTGCGAAGTCTGCCTCCTCTTCATCGTCATCCTCATCCTCATCGTCATCATCATCATCGTCATCATGGGCAAGAGCGATAGTAACAGAAGATCGACGTGCACCTGGAGCTGAAGCTGGAGCTGAAGTTGCAGTTGAAGTTGCAGCTAGAGCTGAAGTTGAAGCTGAAGTTGCAGCTGAAGTTGGAGCTAGAGCTGAAGTTGGAGCTGAAATTGGAGCTGCAAGTGAAGCTGACGCTGGAGGCAATGATCTACACTCTAAATGATAATCATTCTTTCGCGTAAATTCATCGGCACTCACTAATGGAGATGTTAAAGCCCTTAATTTATTTCCGAATTCATCTAATAGAAGACGGCTGGTCGCGTTAAATGTTGGATCGAAAACTTGAGCATCATCCAACGGAACAAATGGAGTATCTTCTTCTTTTATAACAATTTTTGATTTGTCTTTGGCAAGATCAATCACTTCTTTCGCTTTTGTTTGCAACTCCTCGCTTGGTATCAAATGCATTTTCAAAAATCTTTCCGACGCATACATATGATTGCTCTGAAACATAATCTCTACTTCGTCAAACGATAAAAAATTTTTAATATTGTAAAATTGTGCCCATAGATCCATCATTAATATATTGTGGGGTTTTTTCTTCGCTTCATCGTGATGGCAACCATATCCCAATTCGTTTCGATTTTGCCCTCGATAGATGACAAAGTGAGTTTCTTCATCAAAACTTTGTGATTCATTGGTAACGGTCTCATCGCCATCCCCCAACAAATTATATATTCGTTCCCTTTTTTTAGGAGATGATCGACCAGACGTGAGTGCGGTGAAATGCACAACGCGAGCATTACGATTGCATCTGAAGAAAGGAATGGAAAAAATCGTAAAATTGGTACCGCTAGCATCATAGGATGCGTTGTTGTGTAAATAGCCTACATCTTTATTCCTTCCATTTCCTTTGGCAAAGGGTCTATTTATGTTTTCATATGTAACATCATAATTAAAATGATACAACACAAAATACTGCCTACAAATGTTTGCTAAATTCTTGGGCATTTGGGAAATACTATCCCATAAAGACAGGTAATTTCTTTGCGGTCCTGGATAACATGATAACGAGTTTTTTATCATGGGAAATCGCCAATTCTGTTGTTTTGTTGCCAAAGGGCGGGTAAATATTTTCGCGATGTAATAGCGAGAATTCCTTGTCATCATTGCATCTTCATTAATATCACGATCAGTGGAGATGGCATTCCATTGATAATCATCGTCTATGGGTTCTGATTCCTGGAAAAAATTGGTGTATACTGTATCATGAGACAAATGGACATTATTGGCTTGAGCATGCATGAGATATTTTAGAATCAAGTATTGCACTTTTCTGTGAATGATGATAGATTCTTCGGCGGCGAAAGATGCTATTCTTGGTCCTGTGCTCGTAGGTGACGTTGATGCAGGAATAGCATCGAAATAATTTTTATTACATGAGTAAATAATTGGACGGTCCATCCAATTTTTCATTTGGGAACAGTATTGTGAAATAATTTGATTTCGCGACGGGGATGTCGTGGTGGTTGATCCAGATGCAGGACCAGGAACGGGAGTCGCAATTGAAGCTGATGGAGCACCGAATGTAGACGGTCCCGATGATGTGGCTGCTGCAGGTGAAGAAGCAACGCCGAAAGTTAGTGGAGCGCCGAATGTAAACGGTCCTGATGATGTGGCTGATGCAGAAGGTGAAGCAACGCCGAAAGTTAGTGGAGCGCCGAATGTAGACGGTCCCGATGATGTGGCTGCTGCAGGTGAAGAAGCAACGCCGAAAGTTAGTGGAGCGCCGAATGTAGACGGTCCTGATAATGTGGCTGATGCTGCATCTGAATCGCCGAATTTAAAACTAACATTTTTTCTTTTTGGCTCTATTTGAGATCTGTCAGCGCCGTGTAAAAAATGGTATGGTGATAATGTTTGATCGGATCGAAGCCGTGTTTCAGGTTCTGTATCTCGTGAATTTAGTGGAGTTTTCAATTGAATTAGTCCTTGTGATGAAGCTGATTGAATGCCGAATGGAATCTGATTTTGTCCTGATGGTAGGGCTGCCCGAACTGGTAAATTTGTTTGACCGCCAACAGCAGGACCAAAAGAAGGAGTAAAAGGAATAGCAAAAGCAGGAACAAAAGAAAGAGTAGTAGGAGTAGCGCCAGAAGCAGGAGTAGCAGGAGTAGCGCCAGGAGCAGGAGTAGCAGGAGTAGTAGCGCCAGAAGCAGGACCAGCATTATCAGGATTAGCAGGAGTAGCAGAAGGAGCATCGCCAGGAGCAGCAGCAGAAGGAGCATCGCCAGGAGCAGCAGCAGGATTAGCAGGAGACGTAGCGCCAGAAGCAGGACCAGAAGCAGCAGCAGGAAACTGCCACCAACTCGGAATCATGTTTGTTCTATTTCCAAAAAATCCTCGGCTTTCTCCAGATGGTTCCGTCATAATTTTATTCTTTCGTCACCCCGTGAATAAAACTCTTTGTTTGAAAACTTTTTTCTTTTTCTGTAAGATAAGTCTTTGCCATTTCATTGACCATAATTTCATGCTAGAATGAAACTCAAAGATTCCGAGTCAATTTCTTCTTCTTCTTCTTCTTCTTTCTCTTTTCTTAGCGAACCATTCGAGTACCCACTCCTTTCTATTCTCCTCATTTTAATTCTACTCTCTCTCACCGTAATCTTTCCCTCCCCAAAACATCATCAAGAAGCCTTTGGTGGAGGCAAACAGCAAATTCCTCTTTACCAACCTACCTCCTGGTCCGCCTTAACCTGCAAAGGCTTTTTAGATCTCCAACAACAACTCAATCCCGATGTCAAATTTGACCTCAATATGCTTCAACGTCAAGCCACGCAAGACGACGCCGACTTCTTCCTCAAACATCAGCATTGGTATTGGCCCTCCTCCACCGTCCACATCTACAACGAATTTGTGAAGGAGCAATCCAGCATCAAATTGGATCCAACTTCCGCTCGTCGACAAAGAGATCAATCAATCTATCCAAATCAAGGAATTCTCCTCCTCATGGCTACTGATTCCAAAGAAGGACGATTTCTCATCGACGGTGTACAGCTCCCTCCGAAAGCTTCTTCTTCTTCTTCTCCAGACAATGTCCTAACTGACGATACAACGACCGACAACGCCACCACTCCATTTCAATATGGCGACTATCCTCTTCCTGCTACCCGTACCCTCAAATGCATGCCATCATCGGATTCCACCAACCCCTCCTCAGATTTAGTCATCGTGACCGCCCCCAACAAAATTGAAAAAATTCACGATTACGCTAGTTTGCCCTATATCGTTCCTGGATTTTCCTTTTTGGATCCCAACCAAACTCCATGCAATCCATGCACCGATCTTGACGACCCCTTTGGAATTAATCAGCCACAATGTCGATTTAAAATTGATGTTGGACAAGGAGACGGAAACGTCGTCTCGGATCCATGGAGATCGTTATGGAAATTGCCTGATGCCCACGCCCATGATCTCAAGACCAAGGAAGAATCCCGCGAATTCGATAAATGGTATGCCCGCATTTTCCCACCCCGCTCGTCCAAACCCACCAAACCTCCAAAGGATTTTAGTGGTAATGAATTCGACCCGTCCTATAATCTAGGAATCAATTTAGGGATCGCCATCATGTTTCAAGAGTCCATCCCTACCCTTCCTTATTATTCTCAAAGTGACAACAAGGCTCTCGACAGCTTTTTCCCCCAGACCAACAAACGTCGCGATTACACAGTCGAAACGATCAACGAAAACTATTTATAAACAAATTAAATACGATCTTAATTCGAAACTTGGTACATTTGAGAAACAAAAGAAAATTCAAACACCCATCGACATGGACAACGCAAGAGACTGTTGACGAGGGGTTGTGTGGCTGCTCACGCTTCTCTGCATTTGAAGAGGAGAAGGGGGCATGGGCTGGGAGCCCACTGCAGCTCCACTCGCCATACCTCCAAAAGAAGTAGAAAGAGCGTCTTCGCGAGAAATTTCCATGAGCTCGTCCATCATGTCACGAAAATCCGCAAACTCATCTTCTCTTTCTCCAGAATCTTCTTCTTCTTCTTCTTCTTCTCCTCCTCCTCCTCCTCCCCGATCCTGTTCCCCTCCTCCCCCTCCCCGCTCCTGTTCTCCTCCTTCCCCTTCTCCCCCAGCATCGTCCCGATTGCTCAATCCTACCATAGCAGGAGAACGGCGCATAGGTTCGGTTTGGTCCCAACAAATCCGTTTTTGGACGGGCTCCAACAACGAATTCTGAGATCGCTCACGGCGTCGCAAAATTCCACCCCGATTCGTTTCGGATGTAGACGTAACCGATCGAACCAGCGAATCAAACGTGTCAGAGATATCGCTTTTTTGCACAGCCGCCGTGGCAAATGTCGAAGCGCTCTTTTGCCTCTCCGACAAAATTTCGGAATACCTCGTCGCTCTGGATCCCCCCAACGTACGCACAAGCATGCTGACGTCGGTTTTCATCTCGTCATAAAACCGCTGTCGAACTTCAGGAAGGGACGACAAATCAACAGCTCCTCCGTCCATCTCCGCCCGCAAAGCCAACTTTTCCATGGCCATCATGGTTTTGAGTTGGCGATACCAGACCAGCAAACGGTGAGACATGGCTTTATGCTCCTCCCGAAATTGATTGTGATGCATCTGACGTGCCCCCGCCGCCGCCGTCGCCACCCGCCGTCCCCAGCCATCGGCCAGGTCAACAGGTTGTCTCATCGCAAAGGACGATTGCACATCATCCTCATCGTTTTGTAGCCGCCGCTGATTAAAGGTGTGCACATCATACACGAGTTGCTGATGGTACAAATGGCGAATTTCGTCCAAAAAGACTCCCTTCGTTTCGCATCCCATGAGTCCCGCGTCTCCATTGATCCCGCTCACGCCTTGGATGAGCCAGTGAGGAGCGATATCAGCCGCCAAATGATTGCGTCCACGAATAGAAATGTCCAGATTCTCCAGCAGATCTTGGTCGGGCCCGTCTTGATACGTGCAAGGTAGCACCATCCGCAAGACAAACGACCGTCGCGATCCACTGGTAAGGCAGGCCAGCTCCACACTCTCTCCAAAAGCGTTGTCTTCGGGGTTGTAAATACCCACTTTGGCGCCAGCCAAACGTACCGCACCTTCGTCCTTCCATTTCACCACGACTTCCACGTCCTGCAAAACTGTATAGCATATCGAATCCACGATGCTGGCGAGCGCCGATCCCAACGTGTTTTCCGTGTCCAAAACCGAATACATTTGCCCACCGTTTTGGTTACGACTTGCCAGAAGGCGCAATTGTTCATGGTCACAGTCATTGCCATAAGCCAGGACAAAAAACATAGGACGTGGGGAAGATGCCGATGGAGTAGTCAGGAGATTGGCGATAAACTCGTAACTGCTGGATCCGATGGTAATATCCCCGTCCGTCAACAAAATGAGAATGGGTGCATCGACGACCCCATGACGACTCGCCGCCACCGCTTCCTCGTCTACAACATCACCCATTTCTTTTTTGCAGGCTACTTTCATCATTTCCCTCACAGCCGCTTCGATATTGGTACCCCCGCTCGCAAATATGCGACCAATCGTGCTTTCGAGCATCGCATCAAAGGCAGTGTCTTCATACTCAGCCAAGGATTGCTGATGGATAATAGTGGACACACGGGAACTGAACGTCAAAACGGTCACGTGATACACCACACTTATTCCACTGATGGTATGTCCGTCGATCTCTTTTGTTTTGATCGCTTGCACACGCAAAAAGCGAAGCAAATTTTTGAGCGTAGTCAACGCCACCTTAAGTTTCGGTCCTTCCATCGACCCCGAATTGTCCAGCGCAAAAATAACTTGTTTGTGGCGGACCATGTCAGGGAGTCCCAGCGCTCGTTCCACCAAAAGTTTTTCGGCATCGCCTGCTTGCAAAGTCAAAACACCGTATTTGATGAGTCTTTGCTCCCCTATTTGTTCGCCGTCGAATTCGGCACTGAGTGCAGCCATGTCTGAAATGAGCGGAATCAAAGCCTGTTGGTCCCCTTGACCATCTCGCTGAGATGCCACTGTCGGAAGACCATCACTACCGACTCCTGACTGTAATTGAATGGCCATCGTAAAAAGTCGCTCGGGAGATTCGGACATGGTTTGTTAGCGTTTGGTTCCAAAAGAAATAGGATTGTTGAAAAGTGTTTTATAAACCCGAAGAGGAGCTAATTGCTTTAATTGGCTTTTCTTTGATTTTTTAATTTAAATGTGATGAAGGACGTGAAATGATTATTTGCATGGCGACCCCCCCCCCCAAAAAAACAAACAAACAAACCTTGCCAAAAACAAAAGGAAAAAAAAATCTTACTGAAACAAAACAAAACTGAAAAGGGATTTTTTTTATATTTCCACTTATTGTCAAACTAGTGGGCAAAAACCAACCACTCATCGAGAAAAAAAACAATGGCCAGTTTATCCTACCAATGTTTAGTCTATTTAACGTTTGCCGTGAAAATCATCTTTATTATCCTCGCTATTTATGTCAAATTCCTTTCGGACCAGTCCAATAGTTCCCAGTCCAATTCCACTGCCTCACAGCCTCCCGTCCACGCCAATGCAGCTGTCCAGACAACAGCAGCTACCCAAAATATTCTCTTTTGGAAAGACCGTTTTGAATTTTTGTTTCAATTTCTTATCGTAATCATAATCTTTATTAACTTTTATCCTCGACGGTTGGCTTGGCCTTCCAATGCGGCAATGGCCACGTCATTAGCTCTCCGCCCCAACATCATTTTGGTGGATCAAGAAACCAGTATTCTTCTATTCACTTACGGGATTGTCACTCTTATTGAAAACAAGTGGGACTTTTTCGCCGATCCCGCTTATGCCCAAAACATCAAACAATTTCAATCGTTCTTTGGTGGGTTTAGTACAAAGTAACTTATCAAATCAAAATCACATCGCTCTATCATCGCTCTTGTTCATGAGCCACAGCAGCCTCCAAATGAGCTAACCGACTCTGCGCCGTAGACAATGATTCATATTTTGAACTTTGCATTTCTTGGCGCAATCTCTCCAAAATACGTTCGTTATAGACATGCTTTTTCTTCTTGTCACCAGCGGTGGGTCGCTCCACCAAACGATGATAAAGTTCATATTCAGGTTTGAGTTGGAGAAGTGGAACGCGCACAACGGCTCCTGCCGCTTCGTCGGCTTTCTCCATTCCTTCTCGTCTTCCTTTTCTCTCATAATGATCCAACATGCCATGAGTTTGGACTGCATGGTCAAAGGTAGAAAAGAGTTGCAAATACCACTGCAATTCCCGAAGGTCTCGTCGAACTTGCACTTGCAGCCGAGCCACATCCTCTTCTTCTTCTTTTGTTCCCCCTTCGCGCTCAACCCGTTCGACCATCTCCTCCAATCGTGACGCCACAGCCTTGCACTTTTTGTCGAACCCCTCGACTTTCAAACGAACCCCACTGAAAGTCAACCAATTGTCGCGCATCAATTTCCAACGTTGTCGAGTATATGGGCGAATGACATCTCGAGCAATCATCGGTTTGATGCTATGGAGGTAGAGTTCAACTTGCGTCGGAGGGAGAGGTGGACTGGGTACAATGGAGGGGGGCGAAGATGGCCTTGGAGCTTCGGAAACGGCAGGGAATCGACACATATGGAAAGAACTGGTCTTGATTGCATTTTCAACGGCCCTTTGAACAGTAATGTTTAGTAAAGAGCCTTCCCGTATTCCAGTAAGCGACATTCACAAAACGTCTTTTTGTTACAAATCTGTCTTTTGCTGTTCTTCTAACTTTTGGTAGAAAAAGGAAGACGAACAATATATTTTTTTTTCTTTTATTTCCTACAAAAGTTTTCCAACGAAAAAAGAAGCGAGGGCGCAAAATCTTACAAGCATGGGATTGAAATTATCAAAAACATTGGATGATCTGTGTGGTGACGGAAATGATGAAGAATGTTTTGATTATGCGTCAGAACCATTGCCTACCCCAACAGAAGACCCTCGTCAATCTCAATCATCCGCAACGCACTCAATAAGTGAAGAGCCCATAGGCAGACCACTACCCTTACGGGCCATTTTAATCATCAATACGCATGGAGCAGTAGTAGTGAAATCACGGGATGCCGATGAACCCCATCCGTTCGTTGTTGGCAATGTACCCGATGGAATCCTTTGTCATAATAGACGCATTGAAACTATGACAGGCCTTTATTCAAGAGCATCCCTTCCGTTTCGTCGTGACGCAATCCGTGGTCGAGATCTTGATGAAGATCCCGTTGAGTATCAAGACGTGGAAGAGGATCGTCACATTGGACAATTGGTGAAACAAGAACCAAAACTCCCTCATTATAAGACGGATTTAAAATATTCTCATTCGGTCCCGTCTAAGTTTACACTGAAAATGAGATTGGAGGCTAGTAAACGCGCTTTTCGTTCAGATCCGACCCTTCCAGATTTTCATAATGTTTTTAAAAGCGAGCTTAGGGATTATTACAACATACACGATCCTGGTGTAATCAATGAACAAGATCTATGTATTACAAGAGGACCAGGAAGTCAATTTATAGAAAAGTTACTTATGATATCAAATCGAGGTGCTGATGTTCATAGAGAAATAGTTTTAGAGACATATGACGGCATGAATTTTCATAGTTACAATTTGTTGGATCCCGAAGTTTTTGGTGATCTTTTTTTTCGTCGTTATAAAAATTTGCCGAAAAAAAGAAAACAAAATTATATGCGTTTTTATACCGACCTTTTTTCTCGCCATGCAGGTACTACACAAATTTTTCTGTTTTATTCTGACCTTCTACACTGGATCAGTTTGTTAGATATCGCCGATTTGAAAGTCTTTGATAATTCATGTCAGAGCTATATAACATTTGATAAGCAACATCCACGAAATCCAGATGGTGAATTCACAGAGATTAAAGATCCAGTCCTTATTCAGCGCCTGAATGAAGCTGCGCGCAATCTACGTCCGTATATTAGTTTAGGTGGCCGTAGAGGAGAGCGAAGCAAACGAATGAGGAGGAAAAATAGATCTAGAAGAAAAAGAAAGACAACGCAAAAAAAATGAAAAAATAAAAATTATTTTGTTCCCCTATGTCCTTATCTATTCTTCCCCCTCCCC
>Ga0209188_1003342_pt1 | contig 11173 bp, 11 predicted proteins | sample C_130625_EF_Meta_FD_187307 | JGI IMG/M metagenome (GOLD analysis project Ga0209188, IMG submission 187307) | Freshwater microbial communities from Lake Croche, Canada to study carbon cycling - C_130625_EF_MetaG (SPAdes) (version 2) | ecosystem: Environmental > Aquatic > Freshwater > Lake...
CAGCATTGGCCGCACCGATTTTCCGCAAGGCAATCACCAAGATTTGATTGACAGCATCACCCAACGTTTGTGGCCGATGGGCAATGACACGGTGTTCATCCCGGGCCACGGACCCGAGAGCACCTTTGGCCGCGAACGCCAGTCGAACCCCTATGTTGGCGGGACTTGAAACCGTTTTGCTAAAGCCTCAAGGCTTTCGGACGCGTTCAGCCGCGTTTGGCCTCTAGGTAAAGGTGCTGGACCTTGGGCAGGTTGGCTTCGAGTTCTTGAATGCGGTTGCCGCCGCTGGGATGCGTCGACAACCAAGACAAGCCGCCGTTGCTGTTGTTCGCCACCATTTTTTTCCATAGCTGCACGCTGGCCTCGGGGCGATAACCGGCGCGCGCTGCTATTTCCAGTCCAACCAAATCGGCTTCTGTTTCGTCGTCTCGGCTGAACTTCAAGCTGAGAAATTGCGTGCCAAAGTTGGCTGCGACATCGCCTAATTGCCCGAGGCCTAATAAAGCCGACGCGACGGACAGGCCGATGCCGGTGACTTTGGTTTTCCCCATTCGCTCTCTTGCATGCTCTCGCAGCGCGTGGGCCATTTCGTGGCCCATGACCATGGCGATTTCATCATCCGTGAGTTGCAGTCGGTCCAAAATACCGGTGTAAAACGCAATCTTGCCACCTGGCATACACCAGGCGTTAATTTGTTTGTTGCCAATCAGGTTCACTTCCCAGCGCCAGTTGGACGCCCTAGGATTCCATTGAGATGTGAATGGAATCAAGCGCCGCGCAATTCCATGCAAGCGAAGCAATTGCGGATTGTCATTGCGTGCTAAGGCATTTTGGGATTGGGCTTTAGCTAGCTCTTGCGCGTAAGCCTGTTTAGCGTCGGAATCCATTTGTTCGGCCGAGGCAAAGCCGCGGAACATAGACGCCTCGCCTACATTCACCTGCGCTAAGGCGGTGCCGGCCACAACAGAACCTGCGGCCATCAAGAAGCCGCGCCGAGGATGCCAGCGGTGGTCACTGTCAGCGCCGGACGATGGGGTAGAAGAGGATTTGAGTTCGCAAAGAAAACACATGGTGTGCACATAATAGCTGCAAAGTCGTATTTTGCGAGCCTAATGCAGTCTTGTTGAATCGCTTTTTCAAAGCTTGCGTCTTCCTACTGGACGCGCCTTGATAATGGCGTCATGACTGCGCCTTCTTCTCCACACCCTACCCCGCATGCTGTTGCAACGACTGTTCAACAACCCCAGCCTGCGCCGGGTTGGTGGAGTGCTTGGCGTGTGTATCTGCAACCGGCAAGTTTGCGCATGCTGTGCTTGGGATTCTCAGCTGGCTTGCCTTTGCTCTTGGTGCTGGGCACCTTGAGTTTTCGCTTGCGCGAAGCGGGGATCGACCGCAGCACGATTGGCTACTTGAGCTGGGTGGGCTTGGCCTATGGCTTCAAATGGGTCTGGGCGCCCCTGGTGGACCGCATGCCCTTGCCGTGGCTGACAGCCAGTTTGGGGCGAAGACGCAGTTGGTTGCTGTTGTCACAAGCCGTGATCATGGGCGGATTGATGGGCATGGCCTGGTGCGATCCGAGCCTAACGCTGGGGCCCATTGTGGGCTGCGCCTTGGCGGTGGCCGTGGCGTCGGCCACGCAGGACATTGCGCTGGACGCTTTTCGCATCGAGTCCGCCGGCACCGACCAGCAAGCGGCTTTGGCGGCCAGTTACCAGACAGGCTATCGACTGGCCATGATCTGGGCGGGTGCCGGTGTGCTGTGGGTGGCCGCTTGGGTGCAAGGCCCGCAAGTTGCAGGCTACCAGCACGCCGCTTGGAAGGCGGCGTACATGGTCATGGCTTTGAGCATGCTGACTGGCATGCTGACGGTCTTGTTCTCCAACGAGCCTGCGCATGCGCAACTGTCGCCCGCCCGGAATGCGCGCGAGTGGCTGCGCGGTGCATTGGTGGAACCCTTTGTGGACTTTGTGCGCCGCTATGGCTGGCATGCCGTACTGATTTTGTTGTTGATCGCAACCTACCGGATCAGCGACGTGGTCATGGGCATCATGGCCAACCCGTTTTATGTCGATATGGGCTTTACCAAAGACGAAGTGGCCACCGTCACCAAGGTTTATGGCGTCATCATGACGCTTGCGGGGGCTTTTGTGGGGGGCGTGTTGTCAATGCGCTTTGGCGTCATGCGCATCTTGATGCTGGGCGCGGTGCTCAGCGCCGCCAGCAATCTGCTGTTCGCTTGGTTGAGCGGCGTGGGCCATGACGTCACCGCGCTGGTGTGGGTCGTGTCTGCCGACAATTTGGCGAGCGGCATTGCCTCAGCGGCTTTCATCGCCTATTTGTCGTCGCTGACCAATGTATCGTTTTCGGCAACGCAGTATGCCTTGCTCAGCTCCATGATGCTTTTGTTGCCCAAGTTCATCGCAGGGTTTTCGGGGGACTATGTCAATGCGCATGGTTACGCTGATTTTTTCATGGCGACCGCCTGGCTGGGGGCACCGGTGCTGATACTGGTGGCACTGGCGGGTAAGTTAGCCCCTGTGACACCAGCGCCGCTCACGACCAGCGTGGATGGATGAAGGGGTTTACCCAACTTTACGGGGGCTTCATCTGGAGCGCATGCAGAACGTGCATCATCAGAGTGATTTAACAATAACAGGTCAAGGAAACTCGCATGAGCGGCACGCTGCTGTTGATTGAAGACGATTCGCGTTTGGCCCAGATGGTGGCGGATTATTTGAGCCAACAGGGGTTTGCGTGCACGCATGCGGGCGATGGGCAAACAGGCTTGACGCGGCTGCAAGAGAGGCCTATCGACCTGGTGGTGTTGGACCTGATGCTGCCCGACATGGACGGCTTGCAGGTGTGTCAACGCATTCGGGGGATGCATGGCGCCAAGAGTCAAGTGCCTATCTTGATGCTCACGGCCAAAGGCGATCCGATGGACCGCATCATTGGCCTGGAGTTGGGCGCTGACGATTATTTGCCCAAACCTTTTGAGCCCCGTGAACTGCTGGCCCGCATCAAGGCTATTTTGCGACGCAAGCCTGGTCAAATCACGCAACGCCAGTCACTGATGACGTTTGGCAGCTTGGAGATCGATCGCGACGCGCGGTGTGTTTCGGTGCGGGGCCAACAGTGCGATTTAACTTCCTACCAATTCGACCTGTTGGTGGCCTTGGCCGAGCGCGCAGGCCGCGTCTTGACCCGGGACCAAATCATGGAAGCGGTCCGCGGCCGAGAACTGGAGGCCTTTGACCGTTCAATAGATGTGCACATGGGCCGCATCCGGGCCGCCATCGAGGTGGACGCCAAAGACCCCAAGCGCATTTTGACGGTGCGTGGGGTGGGCTATGTGTTTGCGAAACAACAAGACTGAAACATGTCGATTCGCGCCGCACTCTCTAAACGCCTGTACCTTCGCATTTGGTTGACCGTGGTGTTGGGTGTGGCCGCATTGATGCTGCTGGTGGGCTGGTTCTGGCGAATGGCAGAGGAACACAATCGGCCTCAAGGCATGGCGCCAGAGGTGATTGTGCGCAATGCGGCCGGTGAAGTGATCGGGACCGCCGAAGCCAGGGTTCAGCGCGGGCGAGGTCTTGAATTTGAAATGAAGTTGCCCAGTGGAGAGGTCTTGCAAATCCAGGTGCCTAACCGAAGACCGCCCAGGCCCGAGGATGAGGGCGGCGCGGGCCCAAGGCTTCGGCCTCCTGGGCAGCCCCCGCACCATGCTGGGCCGCCTTGGTGGGCCAAGCCACCCTATGGGTTTTTGTGGATGCTGGGAGGGGTCGGTCTGGCTGCAGCGGTGGGCCTGTACCCGGTCATGCGAAAGCTCACGCAACGCCTCGAAACCCTGCAGCAAGGCGTGCAAAAGTGGGGCGATGGCGACTTGAGCAGGCGCGTGCCGGTGAGTGGCCAAGACGAGGTGGCCGATTTGTCACAACACTTCAACGACGCCGCACAACGCATAGAAAACCTGTTGTCGTCGCAGCGGGCTTTGCTGACCTCTCAAAAATCTTTGCTGGCCAATGCCTCGCATGAGTTGCGTTCACCCTTGGCGCGCATTCGCATGGGGCTGGAGTTCTTGGGTGAGGCGCCGCCCGCCGTTAAAAACGAGATCACCCGCAATATTGCCGAGTTGGACCAATTGATCGATGAGATTTTGCTCGCCAGCCGACTCGACGCCCAAGAGTCTGACTTGGGCACCATCGAGTCGGTGGACTTGATCGGGCTGTGCGCCGAGGAATGTACCCGTGTGGGTGCCAGCTTGCAACTGCCCGAAGGCGTGCAGTCGGTTGAGGTGCAGGGCGTGGGTAAATTATTGCGGCGCATGGTGCGCAACTTGTTGGAGAACGCCAAACGCTATGGCGGTGAATCGGTTCAAGAAATCGCTTTGACCTTGTCGCAAACACAGGTTGCCACCACAGTGCGTGTGGATGATCGCGGCCCCGGTGTGCCCGCCGAATTGCGCGAGCGGATTTTTGAGCCCTTTTACCGGCTGCCCGGTGCCAGCGAACGCACGGGCGGAGTGGGCTTGGGGTTGGCGCTGGTCAAGTCCATTGCTCTGCGGCACGGTGGCCAGGTGTCATGCTTGGGGCGGGACGGCGGTGGCGCTAGCTTTGAGGTGACTTTGGGACACGCGCATCCAAAACAGGAACTGCAAAGCCCGAAGCCAACGGCCCCGAGCCAAGTAAGCTGAGAACAATTGCGAATACGTCAAGGGCGAGGCGCTCTGCCACAAGTTGGCAAAATGAGACAAGGCTTGGGTGGCTGCTGGTGTTTTGTAATGGCGCATCTTTTTGGATGCCCGAACAAATGTACGCGCGCAAAAATGGGCAACTTCAAATAAAGTTTGGGCTTGAAGCCCGGCAGCATGTTGATTTAAATAGCTTGAATAACCACTGAGTGCATGCATCCAATCTTCAATCTTTGGGACAGACAGGCTTGAAAGTATGGTTCCTTTGCGCTGTCTGTAGGCGATCCAAACTTGGGAGCAGTGGTAAAAAGTTTGGACATTCAAGATCAATTTGGGAATGACCGCCAGATCTTCAAAATTCTTGCCCACCGGAAAGTATTGCTGCGCAGGCCAGCAGGCTTTGCGAATGACTTTGGACCAAACATGAAATTGTCCGGTTTTGAACAAGCCAGAGATCAGCAGATCAGGATTTTGCCCCAATACTGCAGAAGGCCCATCGAAGCTTGCGATGTGTTCATGGCGCGACTTTTTTGGCGTATTGCGGTCGTCTTCAAAGCGGCGAAAATCACACATCACCAAATCTGCAGACGTCTGATCAATCAAAGACTTGAGTGTGGGCAACACATTGTTTTCCAGCAAATCGTCGGAGTCTATAAACCAGATGTAACGCCCTTGGGCAGCATCTAAAAGGGTGTTTCTTGCTGCGCTGAGTCCCAGATTGTGTGTGTGTTGCAAAACCCGAACCTGCCGGGGATGTTCGCGCTGTAACTGATGGAGGATTTCAGCGCAACCGTCCGGGGACGCATCATTGACAAAGACCACCTCAACACCTTCGTCCGCTTGCGCAAGAATAGATTCAGCGCAGTCTTCTAAATAAGCTTGCACTTGGTAGACGGGTACCAAAATGCTCAACCAAAAATGGGCTTCGGATGGGGTCTGCTCGGCTTGTGCCGTGGCATCGGTGTGGAGGGTTGATGACATCATGGCTCTGAGTTTCAATCGGGTGGAAGCAGCTTGCCGAGTGCGCTGCTTCTGAGCAACCAGCCGCGCGTCAAACCACGCTCAAAAACACGTCTGTCGCCACCCCGCAATTTGATGATGCAGGGTAATCTGGCAGGCGCTGGGGTCAGGGCCAACCGGGCATACAGGTGACGTTTGCGCCATGTCAGCGCAGCATGAAAACCCAGGGCAGAATCTTCGGCTCGTATCAAGGTAAGTTTGTAAGCCTCAGGATCGCGGTTCAAAACAACTGCAGCGGCCACATGCATGATCAAATACAGCTGGTCTTTGGGCCCAAGGCCTTGCACCACAGTTTCAAGACACCCCTCGTCAGCCAGTGTGGCCAGGTAGTGGGCCTCACCCTGGTGAATAGCGCGATCAAATTCGTGGGCCAACGCCAAAATAAATGGGCTTTGAGGCGGCGCCGCCATGAACCAGTTTTCGACAATAGGCTGGTCTGGCCGGGTGGTGAATCGGTCAATGTAAAAACCTATGTACTCGCTGCCCCTTTCGGCTTGAAGCGTGTGGACCCAGTCCAGATTTTGGGTGAGCAATGTGGATGCGTCGATCCAAATGCCGCCATGTTTTGCCAGCAGCTGCAAGCGCAGCCAATCGGCTTGGCGAAAGGGCGGCAATTGGGTGAAAAATGCTGTGATTGAACCAGATCCAAGCCACTGTGCAATATTGCCTTGATGCACTGAACGCAATTCATGGTCGGGGGCAAAATGCCGCCAATTGTCCAGGCATTGCCGAATGAAGTCTGGTTCAGGCACGGTGTGCCAATAAGTCCAGATGATGCGTGGCACAGGCTTGGCTTTCACATCAGACGGACTGTCAGTGCCTGTGTGCATGCTGCGCGGCTGAACGGGCACACGTGCCCTGAAGATTTGAACGACCTCCCAAGTCAGCACCAAGGCCAAGAAGCCGAGGACAACAGCCATGATTTGAATTAAATGGAGGTAGTTCATACAGCCAAAGAATTGAACAGTTGGTGATACCGTTGGTGCATCAAGCTTGTGTCAAATTGCGCTTTGACGCTGGCGCGCGCCGCCAGTCCCAATTGCTCGGCCCAGACCGGCTTCGCGAGCAATTGCGCAATGGCTTCGGCCAAGGCTTGTGCATCGCCCTCGGGCACCAGCAGGCCGGTCTGGCCATGTGCAATGACTTCGCGCACACCGACCACATCGGTGCCAATGCAGGCGCAGCCCATGGCCATCGCTTCGATCAAGGCCAGTGGCATGCCTTCGTAATGTGTCGAAAGCACAAAAACCTGGTGCTTGGCCAGCAAGGTGGGCAGCTGGCGCACATGACCCAAAAAATCAATCTGCCCTGTCAGGTTGGCTTGTACGCTGGCTTTTTGGCATTGCGCCATCAACCTCGCTTTGCCCAGGCCCGCAAAAGACAAATGTATGGGTATGCGCTGATCTCGCAATATCCGCATCGCCTGGATCAGTGTCATCGGATCTTTTTGGCGGGCAAAACGTGAAGCCATGATCACGTTCGGCGCCCGTGCGGTCCAGGCCGGCTGCACAACCGATTCAAAGACCGCAAGAGGCACCCCATTGGGGATGGCCCAGCATTTTTCTGACGGAAATTTCAGCTCCAACAAGCGGGTTTTGACACCTTCAGAGACGCCCACAATGGCCGCTGTACGACGGGCGAGCCATCGCGCCAAGGCCAAGCGCAGGAAGGTGTAGCGTTCGCGTGAGTTGTGCTCCACATGGACCAAAGTTTTGACACCTGCCCACAGTCCTGCAAGCCGGCCCCACAGGTGTTCGCTGAAACCATGGGCAACCAGAATGTCAGGCGACCACGATCTGCACACATTGCGCAGCTGCCAGATGGTGGCCGCGTGCGACCAGCCCGCCACCACCTGCACATCCAAGCCTTTGTTTTGGAGCGCCAAGACCCGTTGTGCATCGGTATTGCGTTTGCGCCGGAGCACCAGTTTCACATCCATGTCGCCTGAGGTTTGCGCCGCAAGGCACAAGTCGACTGCGACTTGTGTGGCTCCAGAAAAACCACCGGTGACAAAGTGCAGGACTTTCAGTTTGACCGCTGTCATGGGGTGCGCCCGATGCGTTCAGCTTGGTTGAGCTGCAGGGCGCAATTGGCACCAAATCCAGGCGGTGCTCAGCACGAGCAGGCCATTGGATGGGCCGTAGACCAAGGCGGAACTGAACAAGCCCTCCAAGGCGTAAGCCAGCATGACCGCGGCGGCCAACAGCGCCACCTCACGTTGGCTTGGGGTCGGTTTGAAGAGCCATTGTTGCGCGAGGTATGCGAGCGCAGCGCTGAGCACGAGCGCCCAAACAAGTCCGCCTTCTACCAAGGTTTGCAGGTATTCAGAATGGAAATGTCGATGGGTGAACATTTCCGGCGCTGGGGCTCCGAATTGGGCCAGTTGATGCGGCCGGATGCCGGCACCCCAGCCCAGCCAGGGTTTGTCGCACAAGGCCAGGAAAGCCAACCGGTACATCTCCAGACGGCCGCCGATCGAAGTTTGCGTGACGTTGATGTCGTTTTGACGCAGGGCCATGAACTGTGTGGCTTCGTGAACGGCTTGGGTATACAGGCTCGAGCGCAGGCTGGCCACCACAAGCATGACCACACCCGCCGCAGCCAAGATGCCCAACACCTGAAATTTGGAGAGTCGGTGCCACAAGCGGTAGGCCATCACACCCAAAATGATCACAGCCAAAGCGGCCATCTCGATGCGGCGTGAAGTGGCATGCACAACGATGATGCTGGCCAGCAAAGCCAGCGCAAATACCCAGCGGGGCCCACTCAGTTGCGGCCGGGTCAAGCTCAGAAAGTTCATGGCACCCAGCACCAGCGTCAGCTGACCCAGTTGTTGGTAGCCCGTGGTGCCTGCCTCGAAATAGGGGCGTGTAGGGTCTTGGTGTGTCCAGAAAATACTCAACAAATACCACACGGCTGTGGCAATCAGTCCCCATGCCATCGATTTTTCAATGTCACTGGTGTTTGGTTTGCAGCGGCTCAATCCGATTGCGACCAAGGGCCACAGCAGCAAATGCGTATGCCAAAGGGCATTGCGCACGGCCAGGTAAGGGGTGTCCGACCACAATGCACTGAGCATCTTGAAAATGAACACAGAGGCAATGCACAGGCTGATCAGTGTGTCGCTGCGCTGCCAGGACACGCTTTCAAGTGTGGCGCTGCGCGAACGGATCAGCGCAAACAGACCGATCAGTGCAAAGACCAAAACCCCCACTTCGGACAGCAGCGGCAAAAGCAAAATCAAGCCAAAGTAAACCCCGGGCAACAGGTACTGGATCTTGGATGGGAGTCCGGTATTTGAGAATCCGAGGTTTGAAATAGTCACTCCCGATCAGGCTGGCAAGCCCGGTTCAATGTCCGCCGCCGAAGTGCTCGCCTGCTTTGAGTACGTAGCCGGTGCCGCAGTAAGGGCACTTGGCTTGACCGGTCTTGGCCACATCCAGATAGACCTTGGGGTGGTTATTCCAAATTTTCATGTCGGCTTGGGGGCTGGGGCAAAACACGCCACCTTGCGGATTCAGGTCTTTGGCCAGCAGTTCGATCGGATTGCTCATGGGGTGCTCCTCAAACCAAAGTCAGCCAATGGGCGTACTTGGGGTTGCGGCCGTTGACGATGTCAAAGAACGCGGCTTGGATTTTCTCGGTGATCGGGCCGCGGCTGCCCACATAGTCCTCTTTGCCGAGTTCGATGCGGTCGAGTTCGCGAATCGGTGTCACTTCGGCCGCAGTGCCGGTGAAGAAGGCTTCGTCAGAGATGTACACCTCGTCGCGGGTGATGCGCTTTTGCACAATGTCCAGGCCCAAGTCTTTGGCAATGTGGAACACGGTGTTGCGGGTGATGCCGTTCAATGCGCCAGCCGACAAGTCTGGGGTGTAGATCACGCCGTCTTTGACCACGAAGATGTTTTCGCCAGCGCCTTCGGACACAAAGCCAGAGGTGTCGAGCAACAGGGCTTCGTCGTAACCTTCGTCAGTCACTTCCATGTTGGCCAAGATGGAGTTGGTGTAATTGCTCACCGCCTTGGCCTGCGTCATGGTGATGTTGACGTGGTGGCGGGTGTAGCTGGAGGTCTTGACGCGGATGCCGCGCTTCAGGCCTTCTTCGCCGAGGTAGGCACCCCAAGTCCAGGCGGCGACCATCAAATGGATGGTGTTGCCCTTGGGGCTGACGCCCAGCTTCTTGTCGCCAATCCAAGTCAGGGGGCGGATGTAGCCCGACTCCAGATGGTTCTCGCGCACCACGGCGCGCTGGGCTTCGTTGACCTGCTCTTTGGTGAATGGGATCGCCATGCGCAGGATCTTGGCGCTGTTGAACAGGCGGTCGGTGTGCTCTTGCAAGCGGAAGATGGCGGTACCTTGCTCGGTTTTGTAGGCGCGCACGCCTTCAAAAGCGCCGCAGCCGTAGTGCAAGGTGTGACTCAGGACATGGATCTTGGCGTCGCGCCAATCGACCATCTGGCCGTCCATCCAGATTTTGCCGTCACGGTCTGACATTGAAGGAATTACGACGCTCATTGTGTGTCCTTGTAAGAGAGGTGCCTGAAATAGTTATAAGTTGCATTTTAAGGCTTGAAACTGCCAAGCTTATTCAGGTCGGTACAGCACCCATTCTGTGAGTTTTCCGCCGGAAAAGGTGCAGGTGACGTGGGAGTCACCATTGTCTGTCCACTTGAAAATTTCAGGCTGGGCCTCTTTGTCGCTTTGCAGGGCACCTAAGGAGCGGGTCATGGCGATCACATGCATCAAGTTCACGCCTTTTTTGAGTTTGGCGTTCAGCATGACGGCGCTGGCCACAGAGCCAACAGGCCGGTCGGTGGCACGTTTGAGCACGGTGAGCATGCGAGTGAAGTGCAGCAAAATCCACATCACAATGCCACTGCCTACCAAGGCCACGCCAGGCCACTGGTAAGAACGCCAAGCAGCCACGGTCAGGACGATGCAGCCGACCGGGATCAAAATACGGTTGAAATTCATGGCGAGATTGTCGGTCTTTTTTTGACTCAACCCAGGCTGCGCACCAGGTTCATTGCCTCTTCGATCCGCTCCACCGGGTGGATGGTCAAACCTTCAAAAGATTTGTCGTTCTTTTTGGGCGCATTGGCCTTGGGCACGATGGCCACTTGAAAACCCAGTTTGGCTGCTTCTTTCAGTCGCTCTTGTCCGCGAGGTGCCGGCCGCACTTCGCCTGCCAGGCCGACTTCGCCAAAGGCCAAAAAGCCTTTGGGCAAGGCTTTACCGCGCAAGCTGGAAGTGATGGCCAGCATCACCGCCAAATCAGCCGCCGGCTCGCTGATGCGCACGCCGCCGACCGCGTTGACAAATACGTCCTGGTCCATGCAGGCCACGCCCGCGTGGCGGTGCAACACCGCCAGCAGCATGGCCAGGCGGTCGCGGTCCAGGCCCACGCTCAGGCGGCGCGGGCTGGGGCCGCCGCTGTCGACCAGCGCCTGAATTTCGACC
>Ga0209188_1003343_pt1 | contig 11166 bp, 18 predicted proteins | sample C_130625_EF_Meta_FD_187307 | JGI IMG/M metagenome (GOLD analysis project Ga0209188, IMG submission 187307) | Freshwater microbial communities from Lake Croche, Canada to study carbon cycling - C_130625_EF_MetaG (SPAdes) (version 2) | ecosystem: Environmental > Aquatic > Freshwater > Lake...
TAGTTTATAACGTCTATAAACGATACCCTGATAACACTAAACAAATGGTACTCGGTGGGGGAATCGAACCCCTCCTTACTGCCGTGAAAGGGCAGTGTCCTAACCGATAGACGAACCGAGCATATTGATGCAAAATTTTTAAAGAACAGTTGAATCGATTTCTCAATTCATGAATGAATTATATCACAACTGGTAGTTCTGTCAACCAGACTGTTGTTTTAATACAACACATTTGGAATAGGTGACAGGAATCGAACCTGCATAAAGCGGATTTGCAATCCGCCCCCTAACCTTTCGGGTCACACCTATACAATTGGCATCCCGCTACGGAATCGAACCGCAACTAAAAGTTTTGGAGACTTTTGTGCTACCACTACACCAGCGAGAAACAAATTGGCGGAAGCGGTGAGATTCGAACTCACGGTACCTTTCGATACGCTGGTTTTCAAGACCAGAGCCATAGACCACTCGACCACACTTCCAAACAAAAAACCTCAAGATTTTTTAGGTCTTGAGGTCTTGTGTTTAGAGTTTGATAGAACTTTTTAGTTACTTTTCCTTAACACAAAACCTGGTCGACCATGATTCATCACAATTGTGATAAATGGAGTTTGTCGGTAATGTGTTATTAAATTTTGTCATAGTGTTATTATATAGGAACTTTTGTTAATTGGCAAGCCCTTAGACCAGCCAACCGATGGGTTTATTATCAATAGGTTGTGCTGGGTTTTTAAATCCATCAAATACTTCCCAAAGAGTTTCCATAATTGCAAACTTCGTTACTAATCCAATCTCACGACCATGAGCATCTATTTCCCATGGATGAATCCAGTAATCAATTTCATCTGAGTTTATTTTTCTACCAAGCCAATGTGATAAGTCATCATTAGTTTCATTGTAGATATGTTGTTTGACATGCACCATTTCATGTGCAATCGTTTCTATGATAGTTCTAGCACCAATACCAGGATGAATCTCAATCAGAAATTCTCTTGGTTGATTTCTGGTATTATATTCTTCAACCAGACAGGAACCATAATCTTTTATTTTATCATCAAACTTTATCTTAACAAAACAATTATTTCTAATTTTTTTACTAACAATTAGTTCTTTGGCAAAAAAATGGACAGCCCGTTCTACATAAGGCTTGAAATCTTCGTCAGGACAATTATAAATTCTAAGTTTCATATTAACTCCTTGAGAGACCAGCCTTATTTAGAACATTATATCTTTTCCACTTTTACTCCTGCTTTGTTGAGGAACTCCACTCCATCATTGTTACGATAACTATTACGATAGTACACAGAAGAAATACCACTTTGAAAAACCAACTTGGCGCAATCAAGACAAGGAGCATGAGTAACGAACAATACAGAACCACTTCCAGATCCATCAAATTTCGCCAGTTTAGCGATAGCATTAGTTTCCGCATGTAACACCTCAGGTTTAGTCACGGTGACATAATCACCATCATTGTTTATCTTGATATCTTCACAATTATTATCCCATCCAGACGGTGTTCCGTTGTATCCAATAGAGATAATACGTTCATCTTTGACTATGATAGCACCAACATGGAGACGGGTTGCGGTAGAACATTCCGCAAAGACCTCTGCGGTCTTCATGTAGGCTTCAATATGCTTATGTTTCATAATATGAAATATTACTTAATATATTCCAATGAATCTTTACGCATCTTGTATAATTGTTGTGTCAGGTCTTGTCTAGGTTCAAATTTACAAACCGAAATGAAATCAACACCATCGATATCTTCTGTACCCCAATGTTTGAAGGTATAGAAAATCTCTTGCGATGATTTCACACGCACTTTTATAGGATTGGAATGTTGGAGTTCTTTGTTTCGATATTTCATCATATAACCATTATACTAAAAAGAAAGGGCTCTGTCAAGAGCCCCTTTGTTATTTACCTTTTTCTTGGAATCTTTCGGGAAAGTTTAACCTTTCCCATTCTTCGTCTGATACTGGCCACCAGTTATTCATCTTTAGACACCAAAGGAATTTTCTTAATAAGGTCTTGAGCTTTGACCATGTTAGACAACCAGATTTTTAACATACCGTTGGCCAACTCAGCGTTTTCAATTTCAATCTTATCAGCAATCTTGAATTCATGATTGAAACCACGATTAGCAATACCTTTGAAGAGGTATTGTGAAGTGTCTGTTTCATCTTCTTTGGCAGCGCCTTTAACGACCAACTTGTTACCTTCTAGGGTAACTTCAATATCAGTCTTAGCAAAACCGGCAACTGCCATTTCAATGACGTACTTGTTTTCTTTTACTTGTTTGATATTGTATGGTGGATATGCAACTGCTTTTTTTGCTGTTTTGGACAGGTCTTCAAATTGCTTGAAAACTTCATCGAAACCAATCATAAAAGGGTCGAACTTGTGGAAATCCATTGAAGGAAATAATTGAGTCATGCTTTTTCTCCTGTTAAAGCGAGTTTAAGAAATTGCGGCCTCAAAGAGCACCGCACCATAATTATACTATTATTTATACTACCTGTCAAGTATTTTGTGGTTTTTTACCAATATTATACTTGGGGGTTAATTGCCATTCAGCCTTCTCTTTATGAGAAAGAATCTTTACCTGTGATAGAAAGATAGGTGGTGGTGTTTCAGTTTGTGTTTTGTTCACAATCTTAATCAGGCCCCAATCTTCCAATAAATTTGCAATAGCATTTCTACGAGAAAGGTCATTCTCGGTAATGTCTGTTGGCTTGCCGTCTAAGGCAAATAGTTCTTTGAAATGTACTATGTAATATTGTCCACGCTTATGTAGAATATGGCAAGATTGAAATAGTGTTTTATCTTTTTTAGATGCTACACCAATCCGTGTTAGTGTTTCACGGACTTTTAGAAAATCATCTTGTTCTTGTAATGTTACTTCCACCAAATCCTTAACATCAATCATATCACCCGCCTTTGTCTGTTTTTCTTTTTATTTCAGCGATTTGTTCATCAGTAAGAATACGCAAGGCTTCTTTAGCCTTTTGATTGGAGTAACCAAAATATGTTTTAATGCAATCAATATTCTCATCGTTCTTGGACTTTTGCCACGGAGCGAACTTTCGTTTCATAGGTCTAATACTATTTAGAAGATACTGGTATTGCATGTCTTTGTCCGTAGATGGCCAAAGATTCATCTCATTGGCATACAACACACAATCAATGTGGTATGATAGAGAACGATTGACTATGAAAGGCGCATAGTCCTTGAAGTCAAGTTCATCATCTGGTTTCTTGGTGTGAAGAACCAGATTTACAAAGTCGAATGGTGTCATTTGAATTCACATTCAACCATAATTTCTGTGAGACAGGCAATCAGATTAATTTCGTGGTCAGCCACAAATGCTGCCTGATATTGATACTTGGCAAGAATAAGAACCAATTGAGGTACAGAATTGGCTTTCAATAGTTCATATAGACCATCATATAATTTACGGAAGATGCGTGTGGGATCATTATCCAAGTTCATCGTGACCCATTTACGAGCACCAGCAAAGTCTTTATCTTTGAGTGATTTGGTTAACTCACCAAGTTGAATATCTGAAACTGAGGCAAGAATACCTTTGTCAATGTTGCCAGATATACCATATCGTTGTAACTCATTAAGAATACGGCGATTATCAGGGAAATGTTTAGTAACAACGGCGACAATAACTTCTTTGTCATACGTGATATTCTCTTCTTTCAATATCCATTCTACACGTTTAAAGAATTGTGTGGCCATCTTGGCTTTAGAACCATTTGGCTTAACATCAATTACAGTACAACGGGAATGAATAGGATCGATAATCCGATTCTTAAAGTTACAGGTGAATATGAAAGAACAATTAGATGCAAATTCTTCAATACCTGCACGTAGTATAGCCTGTGCATTAGGCGTTAGATAGTCTGCTTCATCTAGAATGATAACCTTACGACCACCAGTCAAGGACATTGATGAAGCATAGTTTTTGATTTTAACACGAATGGTATCTACACCATTCTCATCAGAACCGTTAATGACAATGTAATCACAACCTACCTCTTCACACATAGCACGAGCAACAGTAGTCTTACCGACACCTGCTGAACCTGCTAGAAGCAAATTTGGAATCTCTTTACGATTTACAAATTCCTGAAAGGTTGCCTTGAGAGCCTCAGGAAGAATACAATCTTCAATAGTTTTAGGGCGATACTTTTCCACCCATAACATGTGTTCTGACATTCAAATTCTCCATAATATAATTAATTTTCATCATGCCATTTAAAGCCAAGAAGATGCTTGGCCATAAACCTGATGACGGCATTTGGTTTAGTGGGTCTATACACAAACATACCGTCTGTGATTTGCCATTTACCAACAGTTTTTTCATTAGATTTAACAACAAAAGTAGACAATGGTGGTCTACTCCATAATGTGCCGCTTATAGCACCAGTACCACCATTACTAACCAATAAACTTCCGGTATAAGGATAAGTAATTCCTTGTTTCTTTTTCCATTCTTCTTTCCATTGTTCACTTGGAGTAAAATCTAAGTCTAACGAAATTTGTTCCGTTAAAGGATAGAAGAATGATATCTCAAGTTGTTGCATTACTTTGTGTTACGATAAACAAATTTAGTATCACTAATACCAGTGCCATTTTTAATTTCTTCAATACGGTGTTGTAATACACTAATTGCAGTATTAAAATGTCCAGTGGCGCCTTCATTTGGTTTGTAGTAATATCGACTGAGTGTTTCGACTTCAGTCTCAAGCACAGCAATATATTCCTCACGGGTAATATCAAATATTTGCATCACTTCACCTCAACCATACTTTCGTATAAGGCTTCAAACTCTTTAGATTCAGCAACTTCTGTTTGGAAAGAATTCTTGTGTTGTGTTTTTGCCATACGCTTGAGAATCTTTTTAGGAATCTTTAGTTCATCATGTGCAATGTCCACAATATCTTTAATGGCAGCATTGTTACCATCATTCTTGTGCATATGAAGTACAACCTCATCAACATAACCTTTGAGTTTCTTCAGGTCATCTTCATCATAAGAACCGAATAATGTATTTACTTTAGTCATATTAAGCCTTAGAGTTATTGATTTCTGCTACGATAGCATAATCTTCTTCTTCACACACAATACTACCATTCACAAGATTCACACCTGTTTTGTCGGCATGTTCACCTTCTGGAATCTTAAATACTGCCACGACATGTGCCGGATTGATAGCAACACGATTCTTGGTAACAGCGTCAGTTACATAAAACATATTATTCTCCAAATTTAGATTCTTTGGCTTCGATTGCAATCCAATACTGCAAGTCGCCTTTTTCATTTACAAATGATGCTAGACCTTTTGATGATACTTGAACATCATATGTACCAGGAATCATCTTAAAGTTTTCAACTAGAAAGACAGCTTTATATACTTTATCGTTATCGGTTGTACCGATTTCAATTGTATTTGTGTGTGCTGAGTCATCTTTTGCATTGAAACATGTTACAGAGATTTTAGAACCATCAGATTCAAAAGCAATGTTAGGTGAACCTAAGACAGCAGCATTCTTCAACGCCTGTGCCAAATCTTCATCTTTTAATTTAAATGAACCATCAACAGATGGCAAAGTCAATTCTTTTTCTGGTGCCGAAACAATCATAGTCTTGGCAGTCATGCGATACTTGGTCTTAGAACGACCAGATTTAAATACTACATTATTGGAATCAAAATCCAATTCTGTGTCTTTACCCAAAGAATGTACCGATAAGAACTGATTCAAATCATAGATACAAAAGTCTTGTGGAAAGTCATCAGTCAAAGTTGCCTTGGCAAGGACAGTCTTTGTAGACGAGATGGTGGCAATCTTATTGCCTGTTTTGAACTCGATGCCAGAATTAATTCCAGCAAAGTTCTTTAACACATTAAGTGTTTCGTTAGATAGTTTCATTCACTTCTCCATTATTTAATTGTTCAAAGTCTATTATATCATGTTCATACAAAAACATCAAGCAGCACATTGCGTGGGCTAAGTGATGTATACCGGATTCGGGGTCAAGTTGTTCGCCCTTCTTCCATGCCCAAATATGCCGTTCCATTGCATCAAAGTATCTACGTTTTGCATCAGGTACTTTTTGCCAGTTGCCACGTTCATATTTCTGAGCGCCAAAGGTAAGTACTTTGACAGTCTCCTCTAATGCAAATGCTGGAAGTAAACCATATTCTAATTTACCGCCATCATACTTACGACCTGCGCCCATTACATTTCACCAACAAAGTTAGCAACAGCAGGCATATCTCCTTTAAAGTGATATGTACCAATGTGGTCAGTTTTCATCCAAGGACACAACCAAATCTCACCACCGATTTTACGCCACATCTGACAGAACATGTAGTCTTCCGAAAGATATCGGTCAGAACCACCACCAGTGATGGAATCTTTAGTATCAATAACTGTATCAAAGAAAGCCTGAATGTAACGTGAACCATCAAAGTTGGCTTGACCAACATGGTCAGGCTTGTAACGAATCATTGGATATGCTTCTTCCATTTTAGTAAATACATTACGTTCTACCAACATGAAACCTGTACCAATTTCTAGTACTTGTAAAGGTTCTGTTACAGTAAACTTTTCAGTACCTTTAACTGGATTAAAAACAAAGTCACCAGTCACTCTTTCAAGTGCTTGTGGTTCAATATCTGGATTCTTTTCCATTGCCTTTTTAACAGCACGCCACTTGATGGCTTTCTTAGGATAAGGACCACCAATGACATCTTTCTCTAATGCTAACAGAGCAATAACGTCTTGTGGATTAAAGTGAATGTCAGAATCCAAAAACAATAGATGTGTACAATCTGAACGATGAATGAACTCATCTACCAAATAATTTCTTGCTCTAGTAATCAAAGATTCATTGAAAAGAAATGAAAATTTAATTTTAACACCATACTGCATACACATAGCCTGTAAATCAAGACAAGCCTTGGCATACAAACCGTGATTCATACCACCGTACATTGGTGTGGCTACAAATATACTTTTCTTTTGTAGTTCTTCTTTTTTAACTGAAATTTCCATTTGCTCTCCAGAGAATAAAAAAAAGGGAGTACCACCAGTACGGTGGTCTCCCTAATAAGTGGTTAAGCTAAGCTGTAACCTGCTTTGAGTGCTGTACGCACCATAGCTTTAGTTGGCTTACCAAGGCGGTAAGAAGCAACTTTAACACCGTCAGCATTGTACTTGGTGTTAGTGTAGATAACGTGACCTTCTTGGCGAAGTTCGTCAATACGTGCAGACACGTTGCTGATGCCAAAACGGCGGCGAGCTTGCTCGACTGTGAAGGTGTTGTAACCTTCTGGTTTGCTCAAAGCATTCAACATACGTTGTTTTGCGGATAGTTTAGTCATATTAATCTCCTAATGACAAAGTTTCAAAGTCTTGTTTACACAAGTGTTCATATTATACTATTATATAGTACTTCTGTCAACCATTTCCATGGTATATTTTATTATCTGCCAACTTGTGGAAGATACTTTGCCTTGGTTTCTTCCCAAGACAAGTATATCAAGTCATCATAAAACAAAGATTCATAAGATACATTGTTCTTTTTCTTCAACATTGATATACGGCCTTTAGCATATTTGGTTTTCCAAATTTGTGTCAAGGATTCTTCACTGGTATCAAATGATTTAACCAGTTGTTCATCACCAATTTCCTTGCGGAGAAATTCGTTGGTGTTGTTATAGAGAGGTGAAAAATAGATGCCTCTCTGGTGTTCGGTACGGATAAGTTCTTTTGGTATACCCAACTTACCATACGCAAAATTAAGTGTTCTGTTTTTGTGGTCACGTTTCAATGGTAGACCTTTTGGATTCTTGGCTTCCCACCATTCAAAATATCTTTCGGTGTAGTTCTCTTTTACCCAATCGTAAACCATGTTGACAGTCTTGCGACTTGGTTCAAAAGCGACAGAGCCAGATGAGAAACCCATTTTGTTCCAATGTTCCAAACCATCATACTGAGATAGGCCATTGGACTTTGTATTACCATAAAGAGAAGTAGTAGTAACACCAACGAGTGTATTTCCATATCTTACTTTCCAATCATTTTGAACTGTATCTGATAAACATAATAAGGCAAGCAACTTGCCACCCATATAATTAAAACCTAGTGGTTGTAAAGGAACAATCGTAGAACCAATGGCAGTATGATTAATCATATTGCCTGTTGTTTTAATATCTCTTGGCCAACCAATCGCCTTATCTCTTGGCGTAAGGTCTAGAAAGTCAGATGAAATACAAATGACACCAAGATACTTTTCGGTCTGTCCATCAATGACTGTATAGAATAGATTACGACCGATATTAGAATTGTTCTTCATTGTAGAAGAAAAGGTACGAACAGTATTCCATGTTTCTGCCAAGTCACCATTGGATAACTGCATTACAGGTCTTAGTTTTTCATAATCATCAGGTGATTCTGGTTTCCAAAAGTTAGCTTTAACTTGTTCAATCAATTTAACCTGTTCAGGATTCACCAATTGAATATCTTGGCCAAAAAGTGTTGTGAGTTCCCGTGTAGGATACTTTTCATGTACTTCTAACCATTTCTGATAGAGAGTGTATTCACGTACATCCATTTTAGATGCGTATGTCAAATCATTAATTAATTTTGATTTGACTTCATCAGTATCTATATGTTCAAAACGTTCAGGTTCATTTTGTATTTGCCATAAACGCCATTGTTCATCAACGGAAGGTATTTCTTTTTTAGTTGCCATTAACTTGTTGTTTTGCTAGTTGTGCCATAACTTTAGGATTAAAATACTTACGGCGAATCTTGTTTAGTTTCTTCAAACCAAACTGAAATGCCAAAGGTTTTACACGACTAGTATACACTATCCCGTTCATATGGTCAAGCTCATGGAGAAAAACTCTTGCACTTATGCCATCAAAAGTTGCCTCTCTTTTCACACCTGTGAAATCCTGGTATTCAACTTTAATTATTTTTGGTCTGGTAACTCTCAACATCAATAATGGAAAAGTAAGACAACCTTCTTCCATGTGTGCTTCACCTTCCATTCCAATAACTTTTGGATTGAAACAAGCAATGTATTCTTCACCGGCACCCATCACAAATACACGATGTTCAAATCCACATTGATTGGCGGATAAACCAAGTCCATTATTTTTCTTACAAGTTTCAACAAGTGAAGAAGCAAAGTCATTTGGATTAATTCGTGCATTATCAAAATCAAATTCTGGTAATGCCATGTGTAATGCTGGATGTGTTGGGTCAACCAAATCAAATGTTTCAATGTCTGATTGTTTAATGCCTACTTGTTTCTCGGTATCATATAAAACTATATTGTCTGTACTCATTTTGCTATCCTACTAAAGTTGCCTTTTTTCTCAAACTTAATAACCGAACGGAACTTATCGAACAGTTGGTCGCCTTTGTGAGAAATAACAAACACATTTGTGTCTTGTCCCATCTCATGTATCAATTTTAAAAATTCTTCTGTACCAACTGTGTCAAGACTAGAATCAAATACCTCATCTAGTATCAACAGGTTTGTATTGGTAGAATTTTTCATCTTAGCAATCTGTCTCCATGTAAAAAGGAGTGCTAAGTCTATACGCATCTTTTCACCTTCAGAGAAATTGGCATAAGAGAATTCATCACGGTGTCTACTCTTAATAGTTTCTTCAAAGTTTTCATTGATGTTGAAGTTAACAAAGAAGTCCATGGCAGTCAGGTACTTGTTGATTAACTTATTCATGATAGGTAAGTATTGTTTAATGATTTTGGTTTTGATACCAGTATCTTTCAACAGAGAACCCGCAAACTCATAGTAATGTTTTTCGTTCATCAGTTCTTCATATGCCGTGTTGAATTCAAACATTTCAGCTTTTAGTTCAAGTAACTTTTGGTTGTCAGCTTGTGGACTATTAACCTTGACAGACAGTTCATCATATTGTTTATTTAACTTATCAATGTATGTGCTGATAGCTCTCACCGTGGCGTTATGTTCTGTTATTTGATTTTGGTGTTCAATGATGTGTTGAATAATCTTGGTAATATCCGACATTTCATTGGTAATATTCTCAAGTTCAGTTTCTACCTCAGTAAGACCGGTCTTCTGTGTATTCAGTTTATTGGTACGTTCTGTGACCTGTTGTTCTTTGAAATCCGGTTCAATAGATTGTTTACAAGTAGGACAGTTATCGTTGTGTTGGTAGAACTCAATATCTTTTTCGTTCTTCTTGATATTATTTTCAATCTTACCTTTGACCTGAAACAAACCTTTGGATTTCTTTTCTAGTTTTTCTTTCTTGTCACCAATCTTTGAGTTCAATACTTTAACATGTCTGTTAATTAACTCAATATCATTTTGTAATTTGTTATGTTGTTCTTTTGATTTACCTATTTCAGCCACTATCTTGGCAATTTCATCATCATTATGTTTTTTATGTTCTTCAATATTCTGTAATTGAAGTTTAATCTTTTCTTCCGTCAGAGAGATACCATACTTGGCTTTGGTAATATCTTCTTTAAACTCGGATAGTTTTTCTTTGACCACACCATTCATTGACGAAAAGATTTGAATATCAAGTAGGTCTTCGATAATAGTTCTACGGTCATTGGCAGATAACTGCATGAATGGAACAAATGATGCTGAACCAAGGATGACCACCTGCGTAAAGGACTTGTAGTTTAATTTGAGAATTTGTTTCTCTAGTACCTCTTGATAGTCTTTTGCAGCGGCATCCTGGTTCAGCAAAACATCATTAATATAAATTTCGAATGTATTCGGTTTAATACCACGGACAATTTTATATTGTTTCTGACCGATATTAAAGAATACTTCCACAACACAATCTTTTGTATTGATAGAGTTTACCAGTTGTGGTTTATTTATTTTACGAAATGGTTTACCAAATAAACCAAAACACAATGCATCCAAAATAGTGGATTTACCAGCACCATTCTGACCAATAATCAGAGTGTTCTGTGATTTGGTAAAATTAATTTCTGTATAGTGAGCACCAGTAGAAAGAAAATTCTTCCACCTAACTTTTTGGAATAATATCATGCTTGTTCAGTATTCAAAGCTTCAACGTAAAGTTCTTTAAGAATATTTTTTAATTTGGTGTTATCAATGTT
>Ga0209188_1003345_pt1 | contig 11160 bp, 7 predicted proteins | sample C_130625_EF_Meta_FD_187307 | JGI IMG/M metagenome (GOLD analysis project Ga0209188, IMG submission 187307) | Freshwater microbial communities from Lake Croche, Canada to study carbon cycling - C_130625_EF_MetaG (SPAdes) (version 2) | ecosystem: Environmental > Aquatic > Freshwater > Lake | place...
GAAAATCCTGTAAAAGTAAACTTTACAAAAAAGGAAATCGTTAAGGATTCTGTTGCAAAAAATAAATGTATTGTTTTTCTAATTCTCAATCCGGGATCTTATGGCATTTTTGAATTAAATTGGTATAGAAATGTGGTAAAACAAGCCATCAGAAAAGGAGCCATTAATAAAGGTGATAAAGTTGAAATACTCAACTTTAATAATGAAAGTGCTGGTCAACTTCTTTATCCCAATACAATCAGTTTTACGGATGACACAATAGCAATTTTTAAAAAATTAGAATCTATTTTGCTTAGAGATACGAAAAGCCTTTGCAGTTCTATAAACGATAGAACTTTAATTTACCAAGCAATCAATCAAACCTTAGATCAGTTAGAAAAGCAAAACCTCAACATTCCTGCAGGTGTTTTTGTTTTAGCAGATGATAGGGCTTGTGTGGCTGGATCAACTGGCGAAACTCCAGGTATTCGGTCTAAACGATTGAATTTTCCAATTTTTGGGATAAATTATTACAAACCAAACCAGATCAATTCAATTAAAACACTTTGTGAAGAAAGCTTCGGTTTATATTATTCTGATCCTTCGATGAGTGTTGCTAATGCATCCTCAAAACTGAATAGCTATTTGAATAGTTTTTTACAGAGACAAGCTGGATTTTATTATTCTTTTAATTATAATACCACTTATGAAAAAGATGGAAAATCTCATGCGGTAAAAATAGATGCTAAAAGTGATAATACGGCTTTTCTACTTCCTTCTCCCAATAAAAATATTATTGAATGGATAGTTGCGAATCCTATTTTGTCTACCATAATATTTTTATTGTTAGGTGTTTCGGTTTTTCTTACCATGCGCTTGTTTAAAAATGAAAAGATAAAAAAAGAAGCAGAGCGAAAACTACAAAAACAACAACTATCAGAAATAGACAAACAACATAGAGACAAAGAAGAATTATTATCGGCTAAACTTACAGCTCAGCAACAAGAGCTTGAAAACATCAAAAGAAAAGAACAACAACAACGGGATGCAGAACAAAGAAAAAAAATAGAACAAGACAATCAAATACGAGATAAGGAATTATCAGCTCAAATGCTGCTATCCGGTAATTATCCATGGTTTGATTATACATTGGGCAACAATACCAAGCAACGTTTTGAAATTAGGATTCCTCAAATCACTGTTGGTCGTGCTGAAAATTGCGATCTCAAAATAGATAATCCCACTGTTTCTAAAAATCATTTTCAATTAAATTTCAAGATTAATGGTGAGTATTGGGTAAAAGATTTAGGAAGTTCAAATGGCTTATATGTAAATGGACAAAAAGTTCAGCAATCCATTCTCAAACATGGAGATTTTGTTCAGGCAGGAGAAATGGTGTTGAACTTTTTTATCTAAACTACTTCTTATACAAACATAATAAATTTAAAACTTCAAGAATATGGAAATTAGTTTTGAGTATATAACAGACAAAGGAAAAGTGCGTGCTCATAATGAAGACTCATATGGAATAGAAGAGTCAACACCTAATGGAAAAGTGTATGTGGTATGTGATGGTATGGGCGGCCATGTAGGTGGGGCAACAGCTTCTAATCTTGCAGTAACAAGCATTTTAGAATATTTTAGAAAAGAAGCGTACGACAATATTTTTGTTGCTATTGATAAGGCATTGCAATTTGCAAATGAGCAAATTTATGTGCATACTCTAGCTGAGCCATCATTGAAAGGAATGGGAACTACAGCAGTAGTTCTGGTGATAAAAAATGACGATTGCTATATTGGTCATGTGGGGGATAGCAGAATTTATTTAAAAACAGAAAATAAATTACATCGTATTACCAAAGACCATTCATTTGTACAAAATCTGGTAGATGCTGGAGTAATAACCGATGATCAAGCAGAATCTCATCCACAAAAAAATCAAATTTTAAGGGCTTTAGGTCATGGTTCTGAAGTAAAAGGAACTGTTTCAAGTGCGGTAATTAAAGTGCAAAAAGGAGATGTGTTTATGCTTTGTTCTGATGGACTCAATGGCATGATTCACGATTCTATTATGGAGGAGATGATTGACCCCGATAATCTTGAAGTATCTAAATTAAACCTCTTGAATGCCGCGATGGAAAATGGTGGCTTGGATAATATTACGTTGGTATTGGTAAAAGTGTTAAGCAGTAGTCATTACAAACATTCTGTTTTTGAATCGTTTAATCCGGGTAAACCCAAAAGTTCAGATAACATAAATGAGAAGCATGCTGAAACTAATTTGTTTCCCGAAAACACAGCTACGTCAAAACCAAACCCCAAAAAAGGTAATAAGCTCGCTATAATTATTGCTTCAGTAAGTATTGTATTGTGCTTGGGGGTTTTTTTATTTTTTAAGGATACTATTTTGGGTGGTAAAGAGTCAGGAGTTATCGAAAAAGAAGGTAAGAATTCATACACTAAAACTGATCTTCAAGAAAAAACATATAATCAAATTAAAGAAATTAAAGATAATAATGAAAAGTATGAATCAAATGGTGATAATGAAATAATTACCAAGGATGGAAAAAAAATCATTTTAGCGTTGAATCCAGATAATACAATTAATGAAATAAAAGAAATAAAAGAAAATTCAAATGAAGTAGCTGTTAATATCCCACCACAAGACCCTCCCCAAACAAATGGAAATTCCACTGTAGAAAAAGGCACTACTAATACACAGGTAACAAACCCACCTAAATCCAAAACTCCTAAATTAAAAGGTGTTTTTGTGTATGATGCAACTTTTTTTTGTATTGAATCTTATGCACCACCAGAAAAAAAAGCAAATTTTATAGCAAGATTAAACAAATTAATTGCAAGTGATACTTCAATAAGAAAGCAAGAAATAACAAGAGAACAAATTGAAGACTGGAATAAAGACAATAAATATTTAACTACTCAAGCCCAAATTGATTCTGTTAAATTTAAAGATAAATTGCCAGCATTAAAAAAAATAAAATTCAAAATAATTCAATAGTTATCAACCATCCCACATGGCACATAAATTTCTCCGGGTAGGCAGGGGAGATAAAAATAAAGACGGGTTAAAAAATGATATACAGCTCACTCATGAGTCTATTTCCAGAAGTCATTTGGAAGTATTTATAGATGAGGAGGGCAATGTATTTATTACTGATTTGGATACAAAAAATGGAACTTTTGTAAATGGTCATCCTATTGTAGGAGATACCAAATTGAATCATGGTGATATTTTAAAGCTTGGTGTAGGAAGACCCGTGCATTGGGAAAAATGGATTCATTTAAATACAACAGATGGGGATGAAAATACAGAAGCTTCAGAAGAAATAGAAAATCCCAATCAATACCATCTTACAACAGCAGCACCATTAGAGGATGAAAAAAAGAAAAAATATTTACTTTTAATTTTCATTGTGGTGTTGTTACTAATTGGATGTTTTTTGTATTTCAATAAAAATATCATTGCAGAAACTGGTCTGAGGAAAGGCGAAAATATTTTATATACAAAAACCGATTTGGAAGCAAAAACATTTGGTGAACTTGAGGAGTTAAGTGCAAAAAAGCCAGAGGTATTTTTAAATGAGGATAAAATTATTTCAAGAGATAACAAAGAAGTTTTTCTTACAATCATTGATAACAAGCTTATAGAAGTCAAAACGCTTAATGAGCAGACGGAAAGCCCCAATTCTACTTCGGTTATACCACCGCCTTCAGATACTGTAGCTAAAGTTGATGTAAAAAAAAAAGAATCACCAACAGTTATAACAGATAATGATGCCGACGGAATTGTCAATGCAAATGATAATTGTCCTGATGAATCTGGTCCCGCTTCAAATAGAGGTTGTCCTATAAAAGACAGCGATAACGATGGAGTTTGGGATCAATATGATAATTGTCCCGATGAATTTGGTCCCGCTTCAAATAATGGCTGCCCAATACCTCCGCCGCCACCTCCCCCTCAAAGTTCAAAACAACATTATACAATAAGAACAGGAAGTCAAACTGGCACTTATCAAATTCAAATTGGAGCTTCAGATGAATCAGCAATTTTATTGAGAGATAGAATAAAAAATAATGCAAATCAAAATTGTAACTATCCATCTGATCCGGAAGAAATCATAGAATTAAATAAAAATAAGTTGAGTAGTTATCAATACAGATACGGCATTTTACCTGCAAGGGAATGGGTTGATTATAAATGTTATTAATCGTCATGAAAAGAGTAAGATACATCGATATTTTGCATGAAATTAATGCGGGGGGAACAGCCACTGTATATTTTGGTATTGATATAAACCAAGGGTTGCCGGTTGCTGTAAAAGAACCTCAATCGTATTTATATAAAAATCCGCATTTTAAATCTTTATTTATACGCGAAGCAAATCATTACCTTGAATTAGACCATCCCAACATTGTAAAATTAGAAGATTTGATTTTAGACCAGGATGAAGGCTATTTGGTCATGGAGTATGTAGAAGGTAGAAATTTGAGAGAATATATTAAAGAGATAACAGGCCCACTTCCATTTCATAATGCTTCTTTATTTTTAAATGAAGTACTTAACGCAATTGGGTACACGCATAATTGTGGATACGTTCACATGGATATTAAGCCAGCAAATATTATGATTTCAAATCATGATGAAATAAAAGTGATTGATTTTGGTATCTCTCACGATACCAGTAAGAAATTCAATGCAGAGATAATGGGAACGCCTTACTATATGAGTCCTGAACAAATTAACGGAAAAAACATCGACAGTAGATCTGATATTTTTTCCTTAGGTGTTACACTTTTTGAATTGATAACAGGCAAGCCACCTTTTGTAGGTGCAGATGTGAGTAGAGAAGAGCTATTAGAACTTGTAAAAACTGTTTCACTGCCAAGTGTTTCTCCAAAAAATGAATATGAAAAACCAATGACCGGGTTGATAAATCATATTATTCAAAAGTCAACCGCAAAAAATCCGGCTGATCGATATCAAAATTGTGAAGAATTTCAAGAAGATTTAATGCAAATTATAGATTAGGAATATAAAAGCTAATTGGACAGTATGAAACATAAATTAATCAAGATAGGACGAGCACATGATAATGATATTATCTTGACACATACTTCTATTTCAAGATATCATATTGAAGCTTTTGTAGATGGCGATGGCAATGTTTTTATTACGGATTTAAATTCGAAGAATGGAACATTTGTAAATGGTAATCAAATTCATGGGTCTATCATGTTAAATCAAGGTGACATTCTTAAACTCGGAATAGATAGGCCAATTCAATGGCAAAAATGGGTTGGAAATAACAATCAGAAAAATGCTAAAAATGAGCACGAAGATGCAGATAATAATTACAAAATGCCTTATCCGCCTCCATTAATAAAAGGTGGAAACAAACATACAAATTTTTATATCATTTTAATATTGTTGTTACTAATTACAATAATTTTTTTTGTATACAAAACGTCTCCCACAAAGTCAAATTCTAAAGTATCTGATAAAGTAGAAACTACCAAAATAGATTCTATGACTACATCGGATAGAGGTAACACAGATGTTACTACAACAGATCAAACTTCAGGTTCTTCAGATTCAAATCCTGAGAATATTGCCTATGATTACAGTTGTTTAAATGACCCCAATGACAATTATGAAACAGAAATATTAAACGCAGGAAGCGATATCAATGAAATTGTTTTAGACAATTATGGCAATGAAGTTAGTTTGCAAGAAGAGGTTGATTATGGAAATGAATTGTACGATGAGCTACAAAGCCAGTACGAGTTTATTAAATATGGAGAACAATTAAATAAACTGAAGTTGATTCTAAGCCAACTAAATAGAAGCATAAGAAATCCAAGGGGATTTGATTATAAAATTTTTCTACTCAATTCTGAAGAATTAAATGCATTCACTGCCGGTGGAAGAATTTATGTTACAACAACCATGTTTGAATTTTGTAAATCCGATGATGAAATGGCTTGTATTATTGGACACGAAATGTACCATAATGAGCTTGGACATATTAAATATGGAATTAAACAAGCGTCTCTTCCGGGAGCTCCAATCATTCAATTAATGAGTACACCTTTTAATCAAAAAAAAGAAACAGCTTGTGATTTACATGGAATAGATCTGGCAATTGCTACTGGATATGAAGGATGTGCTAGTGTGCAATTATGGAGAAGAATGAAACAGGAAAATGATAGTGGAGATTACAATCCATTAGAAAATCTATTCAGGTCTCATCCGTTTAGCCAAAAACGAGAAGATTGTTCATATCATCACATTGAAATGAATAGACATTATTCTTGTAAATGACCTTAATTAAGAACATTTTTGAAATCATTATTTTCAAAAAATAAGACATGACAATAAAAATTAACACAATACTTAAAATTATCATTATGATGCTGATTGTAGTTTTGCTTTCATTTATTGGATATACTAGTATAGAAACGCCAACCTTGAGTGAAATAAAATCCTTAAAAATAAACAGTTACCAATCAGGAGCATTTAAAGGTGATGCAGAATTAGGCATTGAAAATAAAAACTGGTATCAAATTACTTGCAAAAAGCTAAGTTTTAAATTAGATTATCAAGGACACACATTTGCCATAGGGAGTTTAATAAATCCGACTGTCTTGGAAAAAAAATCAGTTACAAACATGCAAATAGAATTCAGCTTTTATTTGGATTCATTGAAGGATGATTTAAAGGAATTTTTGATGCAAGATTCAATAAAGGTTACCAATACAATAGATGGAAAATTTTCGGTTTTAGGCATTTCAATCAATGAAACACAAGAAATTTGGATTAAGCCAAATGACATAATTAATCAAACCCTTAGAACCAACTTTGAAAAAAATGAAACTGGGGTAAATGATATAAATATAAAAGCAATTACACCCCAAAAAACAACTGTTGAAATCAAATTAAATTTCCCCAATGATTTTCCCGTAGATATAAATTTTAAAAAAATAAATGCAGGATTTTATTCTGATAAAGAATGCAAAACTAAAGTAGGAGATTGGACAAATGAGGAAAGCAAATTAATACCAAAGGATAGTGTGGCAAATATTACAGGACTTGTTGAGTTTGATAATTTACAATCTGGATTAACTGGAATTGCAAAGGCATTAAGTGGTGGATTAGATTATTATTTTAAAGGGTATACTTTAATCGAATTAGACTCAAGAAAAATAATGGTTCCCTTATTTCAACACTTTTTAATTAATCCATTCAATCGCAAAGTAACCATATTAAAAGATTAAATATGAAAATTGGATTTGTTTATAATAATGAACTAATAAAAAAAATAAAATTAGAGGAGGGCTCTACTTTAGAATTAATGATTGGAAGATCATCACAAGCCAATATCATTTTGCCTGTAACTGTTGTTTCTAATTATCATGCCCAATTGATTAAGGACCCCAATAATAATTTGTATTTAATAGATCAAAATAGCACCAATGGAACATACATAAACAATCAAAAAATAAATCCTGGTGTTCCATATGAAATTAACGTTAGAGATCAGATTACCCTGTCTAATACAAACGGTGTTTCAATAGTTTTTAATCCAGATGTATATAAAGTAGCAAATTTGCATCAACAACCAAAAGATTTGGATGTTGATACAAAAGCAAATACCAACTTATTATCTAAATTAAAACAAAAAGGAATAGTATATATTGGAAGGGGAAGCGAGGCAGATATCATTCTTGACCACCCTACGATTAGTCGATTACATGCAATGATAGAAAAGAAAGGAGAGCACGACTATATCATAAAAGATTTGGGATCTACGAATGGTACATTTTTGAATGGCAATAGAATCTCGGGTACAACTTCATTTACAGAACAAGATATTATTTTCATTGGAAGATTTAAGTTAACCTTAAATGGTTCTGCAAAAGATTTATCCAACGAAATTGCCATAAGAGCTGATAGAATTGGGAAAGTGTTTCCCAATGAAAAGGTTGGTTTATTTGAAACTACATTTGATGTTCAATCTAATGTATTGATGGCAGTAATGGGTCCATCTGGTTGTGGAAAATCAACCTTACTAAAGGCTTTAAATGGCGCATCGCCTGCAACTTCAGGCAGTGTATATATTTGCGGATTGGAGTTAACACAGCATTACGATTATCTAAAAACACAAATTGGCTATGTGCCTCAAGATGATATTGTTCATAGCGAATTAACCGTTGAACAATCCTTGTGGTATGCGGCAAAATTGAGGCTTCAAAATTTAAGTGAAGAGCAAATAAATGATAAAATAAATCAAGTACTTGATAATTTAAAGATTCAGCATATAAGAGATCAGTTGGTAAAAAAAATTAGTGGGGGGCAGCGCAAAAGGGTGTCAATTGCTGTTGAGATTTTAAACAACCCAATGATTTTGTTTTTAGATGAGCCAACATCTCCACTAGATCCTCAAACCATTGAAGAATTTTTGGGCAGTTTAAGAAAACTATGCGAAATGGGCACCACCGTTATCTTGGTAACACATAAGCCTGAAGATCTTAATTATGTTGATTCTGTTATTTTTATGGCTGAAGGTGGGCATATGGTTTATTATGGAAACTCTAAAAATTATCTCAATTATTTTGAAGTTGCCGATGCCGTAAAAGTATATTCAAATTTAGCGGGAGAAAAGGCTAAAAAGTGGATTGGTAAATATAATTCCAATAAAACAGTTTCAAACTCACATGAGCAGACCATAAAGCAAATTAAGGCTTCTAATAAAACAAATTATTTTTCTCAATATTGGTGGCTGACCAGAAGATATTTCAACATCAAACTGAATGACAAATTAAATTCAGCAATAATGATTATACAAGCACCTATAATTGCGCTTTTGGTTTGTATGATTTATGATAAAATAGAATTGTCTGTTCCATTTCTTTTAACTGTTTCAGCAGTATGGTTTGGGGCAAGTAATGCAGCTAGAGAAATCGTAGGAGAGTTGCCAATATATATGAGGGAGCGTATGTTCAATCAGGGAATATTCCCTTACATTCTTTCAAAAATTACAGTACTTGGTACTTTTGCTGCAGTGCAATCTTTATTATTTACATTTATACTTTGTACTTCATATCATATTAATAACGATACAAGTGTAAGCTGGGGCGATCCAATGATGACATTTTTATGGATGTTAACTTTATCTGTAGCATCTACTTTGTTGGGTTTATTGTTATCAGCTACGGTTTCAACTACAGAAAAAGTTATGACAGTTGTTCCGATAGCATTAATCCCTCAAATTATGTTGGCTGGAATTGTAGCAAAAATTACTACAGCACATGTGGAATTACTGAGTTATTTAACGTTATCTCGATGGGGTACTGAAGGGTTTTGTAACATTCAGGATAAAGTGATGTTAAGCTTGCCTATAACAAATCAATCTACAGGACAAACAAGCGACACACTCTCAAAGGTTAACGCAATTGAACAATTAAAAAAGAGCTTTCATCCAACAAAATATGAAGCCACATTTGGAGAAATGCATGGTCATTTAAAATTAGATTTCATTGCAGTTGCAACTTTAGGCTTAATCTTTTTTATAGGTATTTGCATTGCATTGAAGAAAAAAGATACCATTAAAATAAATCAATAAAAATAGTAATCATGATAGGCAGTCAAATTTTGAATTATAAAGTAAAGTCGCTTTTAGGTGAGGGTGGTATGGGCATTGTATATTTAGCGGAGCATGTAAAACTGGGCAGAAAAGTAGCCATAAAAGTATTGCATGCACATCTTGCTTCAAACGAATCAATTCGAAATAGATTCATGAATGAAGCGAAAACAATGGCGGAATTACAACATCCCAATATTGTGAGTTTGCTGGATTATCATGAGGATGAATTTGGACTTTATTTGATCATGGAGTACATCGATGGAAAACCACTTGATGAATATATTGAACAAGTATCTGGTCCCATACCAGAAGAAACAGCGATTCTGTTTTTTAAACAAGCATTATCGGCTTTTCATTATGCACATGAAAAAAAGGTAGTACATAGAGACATTAAGCCTTCAAATTTAATTATTACCAATGATGGAAAATTAAAAGTGCTTGATTTTGGTATAGCTAAAATAGTAGGGAATGATAATTATAAACTAACAAAAACAGGAGCGCATACAGGTTCTGTTTATTATATGTCTCCTGAACAGGTTAGAGGATTAGATGTAGATTTTAGAACCGATATTTATTCATTAGGTATTACTTTATATCAGATGTTAACAGGATATAATCCATATGTTGATTTAACAACAGAATATGACATTTTTGAAAAAATTGTAAAAGTTCCTTTGGCGGATCCAAGAACAAAGTATCCGGCAGTTTCTGAGCATATGGTTCTTGTTATAGATAAGTCAACACAAAAAAATCCAGAACTTAGATTTGATTCATGTAATGATTTCTCAAAAAGTTTAGACAGTATAAATGCTGATGAACTGTTGGTTAAAAATAAAAATACGGAAATCGAAATCCCTATAAATAATTCGTATGAATCAACTCCTGTTAATAAAAAGAAATTCAATCCATTAATTATAATTATACCCATTGCATTAATTCTACTAACAGCTATTGGTTGGTATTGGAATAAACAAACTAAATCAGGAGATGGCGAAATAGCTAAAAAAGACACTACAAGCTCAGTTGGTGGAGAAGTATATACTGATTCAGCTAGAATTGAGAACGAAAATAATCATCAGGAAAATCAAGATGATCAATTGAATCAACAAGATATTGCAGTTCCGGTTGACACAGTAGCAGCAGTATCGCCTGACAATCAAAATAATAGTGGAATAATAAGTCTAGTGGTTTATGGAAATGATCTGGATGATTTAAGAAACAAATTAAAAACCAAGTCAAACGCAATTATGAAGTATAAAGGATATTATCCAGAAAATCCAAATTTTGATCCAATAGGTCATACTTTTTCATGTGATTTAGTACCTGGTCAAAGTATATTCACAAAGTTATCATTAGCATTTGGGCCATTAAATGATGGTTGTCCAGCATGCGACAATGTGATCTTAAAAAATCCAGGATCAGAAGTATTGCTCAATAAATCGGACGAGAATTATATTTATAATATTATTTCAATAGCCGAATAATTTCAAAATAAAAAATAAAAAAAATGAAAAAA
>Ga0209188_1003346_pt1 | contig 11159 bp, 14 predicted proteins | sample C_130625_EF_Meta_FD_187307 | JGI IMG/M metagenome (GOLD analysis project Ga0209188, IMG submission 187307) | Freshwater microbial communities from Lake Croche, Canada to study carbon cycling - C_130625_EF_MetaG (SPAdes) (version 2) | ecosystem: Environmental > Aquatic > Freshwater > Lake...
TCCAAACGCGATAAAATAGAGTGGTCAAAGTCGTTTCCTACAAATACATATATCCAAAAATCTGGAAAGTGTAAATTGATTAGTTTACAGTTTATAATCAAACCTTCTATATATTTACATGCATTCCCATACAAGGAATACGAGATTACAACCCGCAAATAACTTAGGTCTACATCCAGCGGACTAATTACAGGTTGCCTGGCATCTTCGAAAGTTTGGATGGGGGTGTTAATATTTCCTACTACATTAGGATATTTAGATCGAATATTTAATAATTTAAGTCGAACCATTTATTCAGATATGTGTTAATATTTCGACAATACTAATATTTAATTATAACATTTGTATATAATGTCAAAGTTAAATTTATCATGGTTAAGAACCTCCCAAAAACCTGTAGTGCATAACATCCCTCCAGTAGAATTCACAATACCATTGATTAAAAAAAGTAATGTGGCGTTTGTTACATTTGCGACTAGGGATTTTTTGAAATTGGTATACAAGTGGAAATCTTCTATTGAACAGTATTCTCCGGAAACCGATATTTTCATTTTTACAGATTTTTCTCAAATAGGTTCCCCGTCACACGAAGAAGCTCCTTATGCATTCAAACCATATGCAATACAATATGTAAAATCTATGGGTTATGACATTGTAATATGGTGTGACAGTTGTATACGTCTTGCCAAAGATATCAGAATACTTATCCCTCAAATACAATCTAGAGGAGTATTTTTACAGAATGATACGAATCATACAATTGGAGACTGGGCAAATGATAAATCTTTGGAGTATTTTAAGATAACACGTGACGATGCTATGAATATGCCTGCTATATATGCGTGTATAATGGCATTCGATTTTAAACAAGAAGTTACTCTCGAATTCCTACGTCGATGGAAGAAAACTGCGGACAATGGAATCTTTCAAGGAAAGTGGAATAATGAACAAAAAACTGAAAGTCAAGACGTTCGTTGTAAGGGCCATCGCCATGATCAGACGTGCGCTGAACTTATTTCTTACCAGTTAAATATTCCGCGAGGGTATTTTGTTCTGTTTCCGAATGACACGAACCACCCAGATAGATATTTCACGTCCTGGGATAATACATAGACTACTTTTGCAAGTTATGTTTATAAGTTTCCTCTTCCAAGAAACTTACAACCGATTCCCAATCTTTTACAATTTTTACTGGCATTGTCGAATACATTCGGTCTAGCGGCGATGAAAGGACTATCGGAATAACTCCTAAATAAATACATTCATATACCCTATGCGTATCAATCCCCTCCCCCTGTGGGCATATTGAATATATTGAACGTTTTAGTGTTTTGTAGTATTGTTTTTGACGCTGAATAGTTTCTTCATCTGTAAATTTTAAAGATTTCGTGTAATGCATGTAGTCGTGATCAACTTTACAATGAGGATTATTCTTAAACAAGTTATAAACCGCTTCTCTAAGTTCCTGCTTTGATCGCAATACAAAGTTCACAATACACAAAATATCTCTTTCAACTGGAGGAGAATTTATAGCATCAAGTATGTGCCCATGTGAAACATATTGGTCGTCCCTTAACCCGAGTGGAATCTGTTCGGCAAGAGGAGTAATGCAATTAACTGCTCGAACTTTTAGAACGTATGGTTTAACTACAGAATACATATAATCTGTAAAGGACTCATCGCTGTTATGCACTACTAAAACAACGCGCGTGTTTATATTTAATGATATAAAGTATGGTATGTCGCACACTTTCAAGAAAACAGAGTCTCCGACTCTAAGATCTATACGACTTTTCCATTTGCGTATGGGATATCGATTATCAAGGTTCCATTTACATGATTTTTGGAAATGATACCCGGATAGAATCTGTTGCATCTTAATAGTCAACCCAATAATATTATTATATATTTATCGCCGAAGTCCCCACCGAAGAGGTTTTACAGGATGTGATGAGACTTTAATAGGGTTCACCCATTTCTTATAGTATAAATATTGAACCTTGTCGTGATTATACTCGCTTTTTATAAGCTCTAAGTCAATTAGTTTATCCGAAAAATCTCTGTCTTCTCCCTCTGAAATGTCTTTAAAAAGAACCTGTTTTGCTATAACTGTTTTCATTGGGTTCAAATGGTTTGGTGGTCTGTAATACCCATTATCTCCTGTAGACCAATCTTTGTATTTCAACGAATGATAGAACGGTTTATCAAATGTAAAGTTCACGTAAAACCGACCATTGAATGCGATAGAATCGTAATCGTTTCCACTCAAAATAGCTTCTTCTATGACTTTGAAGTAGTCAGGTGTGATTTTATCGTCGTCGTCCACGAAACAGCAATATGTTCCCTTTGCTCTAGCAACGAGTAAATTACGCTTTGCTCCAGTGGTTATTCCGAGTGTAGCGTCCGTAAGAACTTCTACGTTTAGAGATGTAAGGTTCTTGAAGTTTTCTATATCTTCCAATAATGATTCAAACATCGCGTTTCGTTCCGGAAGCGTACATATCATCACTGATACATCAATCTTTCGGGTTTCGTCCAAAGGTTTGCGATCTGGGATGTCTCCAAGCATTTTCTTACGAAGGTTGTAGACTTTCTCGTCTTCGGAATAAAGCGCTTCATTAACGTTATATAACGCATCTGGTCTCGCGCGAATATGAGTGTAATGTTCGTGCTTGATAATTGGTTGGTCGTAATAGGTCTGCTTCCCGAGTCTGTTTGCTTCATCCATGAACTCATTGTCACAAAACAAAGACTTATATTCGGGATGATAGATGTATCCGAATCGCGAATAATACTTCGACCCACAAATAACGAGTGTATTCAACCTGCGACCAGTATAACCGTCGTTGAAAAACAGAACACCATCTGTATCAGGATACATCTGTTCCATTGAATCGCGGATGATTCTGTCGTATTGGTTCACGTAAGGAACCATATCGTCGGATGCGAGTAACAGAATGTCAAACTCAGAAGGGTCTGGCATGTCCCTATTAATTGCACCCACCTTCCCATAAGAAGGTCCTTTTATCACCTGAATGTTCTGATGAAACGACTTTGCTTGCACGATAACATCATTCGTCATCGTTGCGTCGTCTTCATCTATAGAAACAATAATTCGTGTTTTCGACATATCGTGTGAACCGATGACATACCTTTTCAAGACTTCTAAGAATTTAGTTGGTCTTGATCGAGTTGGAAACTTAATAAGCAACCTCATTTAAATTAATCTGTATTATTTTTGATATCTATGAACGATAAAAAGTTTGACTTCAAGGATTCAAGATTTCGTTGATTCATGACAAGTTCTCGTCCTTTCCTCCGCAACTCGCTTTTCCTATCCGGATTTGAATCGAGTTGATAAATGATCTCCTGTATGGATTTTATAACTTCTGGAGAACACAGTTCGGGTTCAAACGTATCTCCTGTTTTTTGAATGGACTCAATGTTTGCATTCGTTGGGGAAGGTATCCAAACAATACAATCCCCATAATTTTCATAAAGTGCTCCTACTTTGAATGCAACAACAATCACTTCGTGAAGAAGACATTCGGCAACACAGCAAGAGTCGGTTTCTTTCGTTAATTCTTTGGTTTTGGAACATACACCGGGATAGACAAAGTATTCTGTTTTCGCGAGCGTTTCATACAATTTTCGCTTCCCAAGTGTTTGAATCTTGTATTTATCATGCTCTACGATATCGTTCCCAATATAGGAGCAGACTGTCATAGTTTTGTCGGGGAATGTAAGTCCGTCGAAGACTTGACATGCTACGTCTCCTCCTCGCACAAACGACGCAGGAAAAATGAAGGAATGTGGAGTTTTGATACTTGCGTCGCGTGCCATATCTAGTAAAATTGGGTTGCGAACGTGTCCGACTTTGTGGATATAATCCGTATAATAAGGATGATGTTCGTGAACCCACTTGTGAACATATTCTGTTATCGCATTGTAGTAAATTTTAGAATCCGGATGTAGTGCTTTGAACCGTTGCAGAATACCTTCTCTCGGAAATAGTTTTAGATGAGACCAAAGAACCAATTTAGAAAGTCTCTTCCACTTGAAATCCATATTCGGGTTTACCCATGTAGGAATGACAAGAACGTCCACGATTCCTTCAATGTCCCGAATGTCTGAATGAGAGATGTAATTCACTCCATTTATGACTTTACCCTCGTTACACGAATTTGAACCGACCCAAACAGTATGTCCTGCGGAACTTAACGCCTCGGCCATCATCACAATAGACATATTCGTTCCGCTGAACCCTACATCCGAATTTCGAAGAATGTCGCCGTCCCATTTGCGTAAATTAAAGAGTTCCTGATCAGGTCTGAATGCCATAAAAAGGATATTCAATTTTGATGATATGTTTTTAGGATCCTGAAGATGCGGGGTATAATATAAAGTCTGTGGATCCATTCTAACAACTTTATTACGAATGAAAGGAAGCATTGCTACCCTATCGCACCATATTAAATTGTAAATATATTACAAATGCCTCATAAGACTCGCAAAATTGGTTCGCGTCGCATGGTGATGAGTGGGAGTGCCGAGAAGACGAAGGGTGGGTTGACGCGCAAGGACTTGAAGCGCAACAAGTATGGTCGAATTGTGTCGGTGAAAAAGAGCGCGCGCGGACACAAGTTAGGTTAAATCATTCAAGAATTCGGAAATTACGTTCAATCATGTATCTGTAAGGAAGTCGTTCGTTTACAAACGGATGGCATGGATACCAAGTTACTCGATTTGTTAATTTCAATAGTTGTTCAGGAGTCAGAGGGGCAGGTGTTTCATACCCTGCAGATTCCCACACGCGTGGATGGTTTTCGAGAGCAGGCAACCATTTCGTATTGAAGAAATGAATGTATTCGAGCATAACGCGAGGTTTTGCCATCCAGTAGTTATACTGTGCGTATCGTTTCACTTTAGCAGTTAGGCGAAATGGCATTGTTTCCCGATACACGTCATCGTAAACCTTCTTTACAATAGGAGAATGTAAGTGAAACAAATCAGACGGGACTACCTTGAAAAACACAGCATCATGTGAACCTGCGTTTCCAACCAAATTCATAAAGTTCTGGAATGGAACCTTTTCGGGAAGTTTGTAGGAGATTGTGCCAACGAAGTCCATATCTTTCCATTCCGAATACATCTCCATCAAATAGGTTTGGAACATTACTCCTTCAAACAAATGCGTCTGAACAGGTATTCTGAAAATACGTGCCCATTCAAGATTTCCGAATCGCTCTTTTGCGAGAGTTTCTGTTCGGTCGTCGTAACACAGAACATAGATTAGGATGTTCGTCATTAATATATCATTTAGAATCAATGAAGGTGCGTTATTCGGCACAAGTAGATGGGGATGTTAAGTATCCAACTCAAACATTTATAGACTTGCTTCAAATCTATCTTGCCGATCCTGATGGGTGGGCAGGGAAAGGGTATGAGTTTGAATACGACCCGAAAGCATCCCTTGTGATTCACCTTTCGTCTCCTCGGACAATACAGAAAGAGTGCGGACTTCCTAAGGGATTGTCATGTGCTGTTTTGGGAGGTAAGAAGATGTGGTTGAATTCTGATCGGTGGTTGAAAGGTGCTCCAGAAAGTCAACTATCGCTCGACTCGTATCGCCAATACATGGTGTCGCACGAGATGGGGCATATTCTTGGACACGATCACCAAAAATGCCCTGGAAAAGGTATGGTTGCCCCCGTGATGCTTCAGCAGACTCTGGGATTGAAGGGATGTCGCCCGAACACAAAGGTGTTTTAACGAACGAGTCTTAACACAGAAAATGCCCGATTATCTTGTGGAGGCAAAGACGGTTCAGACTGGCGCGATACGCACTCTGAAAGAGGCGTTGAAGTGTATTCTCGTCGAGATGAGTCTCATTTTTGACAAGGACGGTATTCGGATGGTCGCAATGGACAATACTCGCACTGTTCTCGTCCATCTTCGCTTGTATGCCGACAAGTTCGAGAAGTTTGCCTACACCCATTCTTCTCCCAAACTGGTGATTGGCGTGAACACCGACCATCTGTATCGCATCATCAAGACGGCAACGAACGATGATACCGTCACCTTTTATATCGAGAAGGATGACCCGAATACTCTTGGAATACTTCTGGAGGACGGCGAGAAGAAGCAGGTTACGCGTTATAAACTGAATCTGCTCGACCGCGATGAACCCGATATTCAGTTGCCGGAGACAGAGTTTGCGACGCACATCACGATGCCTTCTCTCGATTTCCAGAAGATTTGCAGGGACATGACTCTGCTTGGTGCAAAGACGGTGGAGATTAAGAATGTGGGTCCTTCTCTTACCTTTTCGTGCAAGGGTCATTTTGCGTCTCGCACAACCATCATGGGCGATTCCGAGAATGAGTTCAGTATTCAGAAGAAGGAGACTGGGGAGATTGTGACTGGGAACTTTTCACTGCCTCATTTGGTTCTTTTTACCAAGTGCACGAATCTGTGCAATAACCTGGAGATCCACATGAAGAATGATTGGTTCCTTATGATTCGATATGTCGTCGCAAACCTTGGCGACGTCAAATTGTGTTTGATGCCTTGCTCTGTCTAACGCATTTGCTTCGTGTCGTAAATGAAGGACTTGAATGTTCCCATACCCATGACATCCACACTGTCCTTGTTTCCACCCAGCATCTCATTACATCCCTTGTCGGAGTTACATGTGCGTCCTCCGTAGTTCACGGGAAGTTTCATGTTTCCGTTCATCGTATAATATTCCCACAAACTCGAAGATTTCGGCGAAGGACGTCCGAACAACGGCAACATACTGTTTCCGTCGTTCAAGACGCCGACTTGCTGGTAACTATAATCGCGTCCGAACAAGTAGGGATTCTCACGCTCGGGGGGTTTGTAAGGGTCGCTATAAACATCAAACGGATGCTTGCGGACAGAATCAAACGTAACACCTCCGTCTTTCACAATCACGGTAGTTCCATGGGACACGAACATTATAACAAGAATAATAAGTCCGCCAACGAGAGCAGTTGTCAGAACATCAATGCCTTTACGTGCCATTACTACTTCGTCGGTTAAAAAACGCGGTCTGTCCATCCAAAGTATGTCTTCAGGTAGAGAGTCGCAAGCGTACACGCAATAACATTCACAATCCCCGGATTCAAATCCTCATGTTCCTCGTTGAAATTGGTGTCGAACAAGTGGTCCAGAAAATTGGGAGAGTAGTTCTTTTCAGGGTTCATATGATGCCTTGAGTGGTCTTTGGAACCTAGGATAGAGTAGTTATAAATATGGTAGGATGTATATGCCATAGAGAGGAGAACAATCACGCTGAATGGAATAATCCAGTCCTTGAAAGTTGCCTGTAAAACAATTGGGAAAAACATGAAGTAGAAGAACTCGAGAATTCCTTCAATGAGTAGTTCGGCCCATCTAGGAAGTCCGAGTTTTTCGTGGTGCATGTTCAAGTGGAAATTGAGGGATCCGGGCGCAAGATGTAAGAGTCTATGTGAGAAATAGTAGTTCAGTGCCATCAAGCATGCTCCTAGAATTGCAGATATGGGGGATCTTTCAGGGAAAGTTACAACGACAGAACATATCCCAAATGCGGCGATCGCATGACCATAATGAAGAAAGAAATCCTCGCATTTCATTTGTGAAGTCGTGTGAATTTACATTCGTGATTCGTGCGTATACGCAATGAAAGTTGCGGCATATGCCTACTTCTGGCCCACGTATGCCACTGGCGCAGGAGCATTTGCGACCTACATGATATTCACAAATCTGACGCTCTATGCTTTTTGTATTTGTCTATACTACCTTGTTCCATCACCAATCATGGAAGACTTTGTCAGAAGAATCATCGCATTCATTCGTGAATTGTTCGCAGGCGGAGTCACAAAGATCGAGCGGAATATCCGCAAGACCTTCGAGATAAAACCTCTGTATCGTGTTCCTCAGAAGTCCATTAATGTGTGGCATCCACACGGTCTTCTTGCTATGACGCCAGGCATTCATAATGCATATCGCATCACATCGCCAACATACAACCCCACCAAATTCGCGGTGGCAAATATCTTCCACTTATTCCCGTTCGTGCGGGATTGGATGAAGATAACACACACAATTTCGGCAGATTACCCTATTATAAAAAAGACGCTGGCGGAAGAATCGGTATCTATCGTTCTGGGCGGAGCAAAGGAAATGTATTTATCGAGCGGCAAGAACCTGAAGTTGGTTATCAAAGAACGCACAGGAGTCTTCAAACTTGCTCTCGAAACGGGAACTCCGCTTGTTCCTATCCTAACATACGGAGAATCTGAACTCTTTCCAACACTCGACAACTCGCTGTATTCTTGCTTGCGGGAGTTCGTTTACGATATGTGGAAGATTCCTGCGCCTATTCCAACTCTAACATCCGTCCAAAACTGGTTAGCACTTTGGGACGGTCCTTTACCCCAAATCACTTCGTATACGGGCAAACCTGTTTATGTGAAGAAGATTGAGAACCCAACACCTGCCCACATTGAAAAACTGAGGGGTATTTATATCCGCAGAGTTCAGGATTTGTTTGATATGACGAATAACGGCGAATATACGTTGGAGATTACTTAGGACGCGATTTGTGTGCCGTATATGTCACATCATCGCCGATCTTCATATTTTTAATTGTGTTGGTCAAATACGACCGTTCGTGAACGGCAGTGCTTGTGTTCCATATCTTGATGATGGAGAAGGGTCCCTTGGGAGACACTGTGATTCCAGCAAGAGTCTCGCTCTTACTCGTGAGAAGCGTTCCACAAACGCAATGTGCCATCATATCGATAAACGTATCATACATCAATGACGATTCGAGTTTCTTAGACCATGAACCGCCCGCCTCATGTTCGGGAGACTCCCACATAGGTTTGAATCCACGACGCATGAAGAAGAACATCCCAGACTCCCATGCGTCTTTATGAATGGAATCAACAAGGGTCCAGAACTGCTGGGGCGTCGCGACGTCTGCGATATTGACGTAACTTGCCAGCGAATAGTCCTTGTTTTCGGGGTCATGATACCACAAAATCCAAGGATACTGGAATCTTGTGGTAGCAACCTCTGCCTCCATTATACTATCTACTAAGTATGTCTTCTGTAAAACGAAATTCGTTTTCATGGAACTTCTACAATCAATATAAGGATGGGTATCACAGTTGCGCAAATGTATGCTTTGCGCACGTATGCGAAACTCACCCTACCCCAACTTGTGCAGGACAATATCGCAAAGTTACGGAACACGCCAATGACATTCAAACCTTTTCAGAAACCTGCGGCACGTCGTCCGCCACATTCAGTAGATAATTGGCGCGAACGTGTTCTTGTGGATATTGTGAGGCGCGTGAAGGAGCGTGAAGACCCAGAGTATTCTGATATTGTTGGAATCTTCAATAAGGTTGTTGCGTCCAATGTGGAGAAGATGTCTGCGAATGCGATTGAAAAGATTCAGAAGCGAGACGATACGTTCCGACTCCGCATTGCGACTCTTCTATTCGACAAGGCAATCACCCAGCACACGTATGCGTCTGTTATGGCAGAGTGTGCGCGCGTCATCTCTGCTACAATTCCAGATATGGTGGAAGATATGGTTGCGCAGGCAGATATGTTTCCCAAGTTGTATAATTTGACGGAGACAATCACGTTCCCCCTAAGTTCCGAGACGGATTTCGATAATAAAGTCGTGGAGTGGATGAAGCAGAAGGAGAAGCGACGTGGATATGCGAAGTTCATGATGGAGTTGTCTTTGCGTGGACTTGTGACGACCGAGCGAGTTCAGTCTGGTCTTCAGGATGTTGTGAACGAACTTGGAGAAATCGCGAAGCAACCGAGGACTGCACAGACAGAGGAGAATGTAGGACAGTTTGGGGTGTTCCTGTTCGAGACTGCGAAACTTGCAAAGGACAGTGCGGTTCTCAAGACGTTCATGAAGGAGTCTATCGGGGCAATACTGAAGATGGACAAGAGTTCTCTTCCATCTCTCAACATGAAATCCCGATTTAAGTTGGAGGACGCGTTCAAACTTGTTCAATAAGTCCAGCGGAATAAACAAATGAGTCTTCCATCCGCAAGTGTTCTGCTGCGCACGGCCCAGGTCGCGATGGAACATGATAAACCTATTTATCTAGATTATTACCGCGGCAGTCTCGATAAGACGTGCTGTATCGGCGTCCAGGATTCCATTAAGTATCTTGTGAAGTCCAATGATGAGTATACTTCCACGATTGAGAACGTTTTTAAGTGTGAGACTTGCTATATTGTGATGACGGAGAACTCGTTGTATGTTGTGTCAGCGGATATCCCCATCAAGAAGATTCTTGCTCCGCCAACGGAGGCATCTGAGTAAATGCGAATCTTTCAAACTTAACAAACATAAAAATCAACGCACTTTTTTAGAAGCAACTGCTGTTTAAAAAGACTGCGCACACATCCTCTAATGGACCTCATGTTTCCTCCGCCCCATTATGTCCTTTTTGAACCTCTTGACGACCACAATACCTTGCTGGAATGGACGCGATACAAGAACGCACATCCAGACTGCGAATATGAGATGATTGATGCGGCCCACATTTCGTCCGTCGAGTCATTTACTCCTGCCTTCGAGGAATGGATGACCCGTAAATCGTCGCATCGCACACGTGTTCTCCTCGTTCTTCATTCTGAGTTCCTAACATTTTCGTGCCAGCAAGTCCTGCGGAGATACTTGGAACAAAGGTCGTTCAAGTGCCGCGTTTGGTTTCATGTAGAAGACCCGACGCAACTCCAACCCGCGATTCTGAGTCGATGTATTACAAAACGGATTCCAACCCATATTCACACACCAAGTATAAGAACGCTATGAAGGTTGTCGCATACACAGACGGAGCATGCACAAATAACGGCAAGCGGGGCGCAAAGGCAGCATGGGCATTCTACTTTCCCGACCACACTAGTCTTTCTGAGTCCGGAAAGATTGCTGAGGACCAGCCACAAACCAACAACAGGGGCGAACTCACGGCAATTCTACGATGCGTCGATAAAGTTATATCCTCCTTCACTGCCTCAGAAGTTGCTCTACACCTATTCACAGACTCAGACTATTCAAAGAACTGCTTGACGAAATGGGTTATGGGATGGATGCGGAACGGTTGGAAGAC